>Ga0102926_1002752_pt1 | contig 10127 bp, 11 predicted proteins | sample SalPonR1_A_D2_MG_FD_78173 | JGI IMG/M metagenome (GOLD analysis project Ga0102926, IMG submission 78173) | Salt pond soil microbial communities from South San Francisco under conditions of wetland restoration - Salt Pond MetaG R1_A_D2_MG | ecosystem: Environmental > Aquatic > Marine > Intertidal...
AATCAATAATCAATAATCAATAATCAATAATCAATAATCAATAATCAATAATCAATAATCAATAATCAATAATCAATAATCAATAATCAATAATCAATATTCTATATTTTTATAAATGGTAAATTTGAAAGATAATAATCAATAATCAATAATCAATATTTTTATAAATGGTAATTTGAAAGAATTGTAATTATTCTATATTCCATATTTTTATAAATGGTAATTTGAAAGATAATAATCAATAATCAATATTCTATATTCTATATTTTTATAAATGGTAATTTGAAAGATAATAATCAATAATCAATATTAAATAAGATTTTTAATTAAAATTTAGTAATTAAAAATCTTATTTAATATTTTTTAATATATTAAAAACTTAAATCTTAATAAAAATGTTTTCTTGGATATCATATTATTTTACATATTCAAATATAGAAGAAAATAATCCAATTGAAGAAACACAATTTACTAAAGATATTAAATCAAAATCAGAATTAATTTTAAAAAATAAAAAAATAAAAATCTCAAATAATTACTTAGATTCTTGGATTAATAAAAATAAAGATAGAATAGATATTTATTTAGAATTTGATGAATTAAGATTTTTATTTTATAAAGATTTATTGTTATCATCATATATTACTTTTCCAGCTAGGAATAATGTTGGTAAAATTTATTATAAAAATAAAAAAGAACAATTTAATTCTAATTTTCATATTATGGAAAATGATGTAATTTCGAAATTAAAAGAATTAAGAAAAACTAATACAATTAAAAATAATAAATATTATATTTGTCCATTATTTAAAGAATTATATGATTTATTTCATCAAGATAATTCAATGAATACAATTATTAAAAATATGAAAGTATCACATTACAAATTAAAATTAAAAAACTAAAATATTATTCATTTAAATTAATAATATTTGAAACGAATGGGTAATTCTATTGATTCTTTATTTGGTGATGTTAATTGTGATAATTTACCAAAACCTGATTTTTCAAATGTATGTGATTCAGATGTAAATGATATTAATCATCTTGTAGCACATAAAATTGAAAATAGTTGTTTAGAAATAGGTAATATTGAATGTAATAGTGATGGATCTTGTTCTAGTAGTGGTCCAAATAAAAAAACTTGTGAATCTGCAAAAGAAAATTTAGATTCTTATTGTAAAAAAATTTCAAATGAATGGGGTGAATATTATTGTTATATTCAAGATAATAAATTACCACAATGTTCATATGTTCCATGTAAAGATAATGGATTATTTGCTATTGGTGGTAATTATGAATGTGGTAGAAAATGTAAAAATGATGAGGATTGTAAAGTAGATTGTGGTACTTCAGCTTTTGGAAATACACATAGCAATAAACAAGCATATTGTGTTAGAAAATCATTTGAAGGTGATCCAACACAATGTTGTATTAATGATTATAATTGTTTATCAGAAGATATCTTATGTTTCTCCGATTCAGATAAAAAGAAAACATGTGCAAATGGTAATAATGGTCAACCAAATTATAGAAATTTAACAAGTAAAGATTGTGAAACACCTTTATTTAATTATTGTTTAGGAAATGATCTTGATTCAGAAAGTTTAGATTGGTTAGATCGTTGGAATAAGCCAATATTTGAAAAAAGTTGTACTTATTTTATACTTCGTGAAGTATTTAGTGATCCAAATATAGATGGAACATGTGAACCTATATTAAAACCTGCAGAAGGATTTTGTAATATTGATACACCGGATGAATATAATTCAGATAAATTATTATGGGCATATCAATTATTAAATCAGTTAAATGAAAAATATGAGAAATTAGGTTATAAATTTGGTGCAGTTCCAGGATCACGTCAATATCATCCATTACAAGAAAATATATTCAATGATTTATGTTGTCCATTTCCATTAATTTGCCAAACATTATTAAAAGATTCATGTAAAAATTTATCATCAAATATTATTACAAAAAATAAAGAGTTAAATAAATGGTGTGGTTGCCATTTACCAAAAGAACAATATCAAGATTATGCAACTCAATTTAATATTGATGTTCCATGTACTCCAATGTGTAATCAACCATTTACTATCCCTAATGTAAAAAAAGATGGTGAAGTTCTTCGTTGTGATAAAACAATATGTATTATTAATGATATTACATTAAATATTGTAAATTCAAATATTGGAGGAAATATAAATTTTGATCAAATATGTGGATCATGTCCTTCAGGAATTTGTTCATGTATTATCAATAATGAATTAGTTGATGTTAATAATACTACCATTGGTGGAAATTTTGTACCCGCATTAGAAAATTGTGGATCATTTGCATATAATGCTGAATACCAAAATACAACAGTTTCTATTCCTTATTTAGGAGGTGAATCTATTGTGGAATCTTATAAAAATAATGTTAACAATACTTCAACGATTGAAAATAAATATACAGGTTTTTTATTAATCGTATTGCTATTATTTTTTATTGGTATTATTGTATTGATATATTATTTTTTATTTAGGAAAAAGTGAATAGAAAAAAAGTGAATTGATAAAAATATATTATTTTTTATTTAGGAAAAAGTGAATAGAAAAAAATAATATATTTTTATTTAGGAAAAAGTGAATAGAAAAAAGTGAATTAATAATATATTATATTTTTAAATGTAATATATAATGAATATCGATTTTGTAGGAAGTGAAATTTTTGAAGTATATTTTAAAAATTATAAAAATTATAAATTATTTAATTTAATGGATCATCTTTATATATCATATATCAATAATATTAATAAAAAATTAATTCATAAAAATTCTTCAATTGTAAAAAATAATTTTTTTTATATTGAAGGAATATTTGAAATTCAAACAAATGATTCATCTTCATTATTTATTATGTCAAAATTAAATAATATTGAAATAATAAATAATTTTGATGATGATGAATTATCTATCTATGAAATTATAGATGATATTTATATTTTTAAATTTAATACAAATCAAGTTATAAAATTAAATGGATTATTTTTTATTTATAATATTGATAGAGAAAATATTCATATAACATTTAATTTATTTAAATATGGATATATTATTGAAAATTAATTATTATTTATTAGAAATAATAATTGTTAAAAAATATCATTAAAATATGACAACGTGCTTAATAACTGCATTTATGGATATTAATCGAAGTAATTGGAATAATTTTCAACGTTCAACACATGATTATATTAAATCATTCAAACAATATTTATTTTTAGATCATCATATATTTGTTTTTATTGAAGATGATTTATTGGAAATTATTAAAGAAATAGTAAAAGATAAAAATAATTTTACTATTATACCTATTTCATCAATATATTCTAAAATTCAAAGTTTTCATTATATTGAAAAAGAAAATGAAATAATGAATAGTAAATTTTTTAAATTTATAATGAATGAAAGAATTGAATTTCCTGAATGTTCAAAAGAAAAATATAATATTATTCAACATGCTAAAATAGATTTTGTTTTATATATTTCTGAGAATTATCCAGAATTTGAATATTATGCTTGGAGTGATTTTGGTTATTTTCAAAATTATCAATTAACAAAATCAATAAAATTAAATGATCATCATTTTCCTAAAGATCAAATAATGTATCAATCTTTACGAAAGATTAAAAATGATGATATAAATCTTTATTATAATTTATTCTTTGCTCCTTCTATAATTTGTGGATCATTCTTTGTAGGAAATAAATATTCTATTTCAATATTTCATTCTTTATATCATAAAATATTAATTTCAAAATTTCATAATAATAATATTGTGGATGATGATCAACATATTGTTTTACAATGTTATTTTAAAAATCCAAAATTATTTTCATTCTTTGTTCATTCAGAATGGCATCAAATTTACAAATATTTAATTCTTTGAAATGTAACATACATATATATTTTTATTATTCCAAGGTAATATAATATTTGTTGTTTCATTATTATCACTATCAATTTCATGAATAAAGAATTGAAATGTATTATCACTTTCAAGAATATTTGAAATTTGATCTAATTCAAAAGGATATAAAGAATAAATACCAATATAATGACCATGAATAATAAAAAAAGAAGGATTAAATTTTAATTTATAAATAATATTTGGATATAATTTCATATATTTATGATCATCACGATTATTAATATTCCAATATTTATTAGGTATAGCAACTGAATTTCTTCCCAATATAATTATATCTTCGGTAATTAATTTATTTAATTTATTTTTTTTAAAATATAAACTTGGTAATTTATTATTATTATTTTCAATTGAATTTGTATTCATATATTTATTTATAATTTTACATCGATTTGAATCATAAATAATACCATTACATTCAGTATCATTATTACATAATGAAATACATTCATTAAAATTTTTATCTTCATATGAATTATTAAAATTATAATTTATATCTCCAATATGAAAATAATTATTATAATTATTTTTTTTACAAAAATTTATATCACAATCTACATCTTTTATTTTCTTTCTTTCTCTAAATTTAATTGTAGTTAAATCATCATTTGATGAAGATACTAAATATACAAAAACAATAAAACTTATTGAAATTATAATTATAAATAATATTGAATAGAATATTAATGGATTTTTAATTTCAAAATAATGTTCTGAAGTTCCAATTCTTAATATTTCTTTCGTCATTAATTTTAAAATGGCAAAGGAAAGTGGCAAAAAAAAATTTATATTATTTTCAATTATTGTATTTAGTATATTTCTTGCAGGTATAGGACTTTTGTTAACTTTCTTATTTAGTAGAAGAGATAGAAAAACATCAAAAGGTCCAGTCGGTAAATCTGGAAGTGATGGAGTATGTTATTATACCATTGGATCATTTAAAGATGATGAAACTTATGATGGAACGGATAATGTATTAATAACTGCAACTGATGATATTACAATTAATATGAATGAAAGTGATGGATATTATATTATAATATATAATTCATCGGAAAATTCAATTACCATAACTTTAAATAATAATTCTTCAACAATAGAATCAGGAGATATAATAAAAATAATAAATAATAAAATTCTTAATTCAGTAAAAAATAATATTTTGACTTATTAATAAAAATGGATTTACCTATGGCAGAATTTGATAGAAAATTTAAGGCAATTGAGAAAAAAGAGAAAAATGATTATATAATTATTATTGTAATTTCTATAATGATTATATTAATAATTGCATCATTGTTATTTATATTCTTTTATTTCAATAATCAATTTGAAGATGGTGAAATTGAACTTTATTCGAAAATTCCAGAATTAGATGAAAATGGAAATATTAAATTATCAGATAGAAAAAATTATATGGGTGTTATTAATAATAATACAAATATAATTTTAGATAATACTTATTCACAAGGAATTCAACATGTTATAGGTGTTAATAAATCATTTGATGAAATTTCGAATGATGTAATTCTTTGTACTACTTGTATGGGAGGTGGTAATAGTTGTGAAGAAGATTGTACAGATGAATCATCACCTCCTTTTGTAGTAAATCAACTTGATGGAAGTCAACGACATATATTAAAAGAAGGATATTCATATAATATTACATTTAATGAAAATAATACTTATTTATTGACTTCAACTCCAATAATTCCAGATATTGAAAATGAATATAATGAGTAAAAAAATAATATTTATTACAAATATTATTTAAAAATAAAATGAGTGGAAATAATGATACTTCTCCTTCTTCTAAATCTGATGATAATTCCGATAAAAAAAAGAAAGGTCCAGGCATTGGAACAATAATTGGAATTTCATTATTAATTTCAGTTGTATTATTTGGAATATTAGGAATTGCAGTTTTATATTTATTCTTTCGAGAAAGAAAATTAAGTAACGAAATTACAGTTATTAATCAAGAAGTGGAATATTCAAGTTTTCCTGATGTAAGTAATAATAATATCACTTTAAATACTAATAATGTAAATTATGCAGATACTGTTGATAGTGCTAATGTATCTAATATTATTTTGGGAAATGCAGCTCAAGGATTAGAATATGTTATTGCAAATACTGGTCCTGATTCAGTTAATCTTTGTACTACCTGTACAAGTAGTACTAATGGTACGGGTGATACTAATGGTGATACTACAAATAGTGATACTGGAGATACAAATGGAGGCACAACAACTACTAACAATTGTGGTGGTTCTTGTTCATCTGGAACTCCTTTAATATCAAATCAAAATGGTAATGCTACAAATACTTTAGCAAGTAATAAATCTTATAGAATAACATTTATTTCAGATACAGAATATATATTATCTGAATCTACTTTAACATAATTAACTAAATTATTATTAAATAATTAATAATAATTAAATTTTAAATCGAAATATTTTTATTTTTATTTATTTATAATATTCTGAAAAAGAATGGATTCAAGTAAAATTAGCATGTTTAATAAAAGTGGAACCTATTCATCTTCTAAATATGATGAATCTTCATGCGATAAATCGAAATATTGTGATAAATCAACTTCATGCGATAAAACGAAATATTGTGATAAAACAAAACATTGCGATAAATCTGAATGTGAAAATACTTGTGAAGTATCAAAAGATTTGTTTAGTGAATATTATAATACTGTAGTCAGAATTCATTCAGAATTTATTTTGACGAATATTACGGATACTACACCAGTATCTTCAACTCTTGAACCTGGAGTTAGAGCAGATTTGGTACTAGATGGTAATGGATTCTTGACAAAAGATTGTGATTATTATTATATTGTTGCACCTGCACATCTTGTTCTACTACCTCCATCTCTAACTTCTGTAACAAATCGATTTCCTCTATTTGATCCTACAAATCTTGCATTAACTGAAATGAAAGATCAAATGATTAGAGCAAGTCGAATTTTTGCAACAGTATATGATGTAAATGGTACAGTTCATACATATACTTATGAATTGGATCTTGTTGGTGTTGATGGTGCAGGTAATGTGGCTGTTCTTAAGATTAATTATCAAAAAAATTGGAATAAATGTTTAGAATGTCTTCGATGTCATCCACATCTTAAATTTGCAAAATGTAATAAAGTATGTAATGGTGAATGTGTATATTTGATTGGTGATCATTATGGAAATAAATTTTTGAATAGAAGTAATTCAATGTCTAATGGAATTATTCAAGGTACAATTAGTGATCGAAAGCATCTTGAACATTCTGGATGGATGGTTCATGATTCAATTGTTGTTGATGCAACAGTTCATGAAAAGAGTACAGGTATGCCAATTTTGAATTGTGAAGGATATGTAATTGGAATGCAAACTACTTCATTGGCAGGTATTAATTTACAAACACCAATATCAAGTATGCCTGAATTATCAAGACTTAGTCATCAATATGTTGCAGGTGTATCATCAAGATCAATGATGAGTGTCTTTAAAATTTTGATTACTGGATTTTCATGTGGTACAAATAAATGTGATTATGATGATCATCTTGAATTGATTTGTGATCCAGTTGGATCCTATTATCGTTATAAGAAAGGATATTTGGGATTGGCTTATGAAGTATTTGATGGAATTTGTTATGATTTAGTCAAAGATTATACTTCAGGTACAGATCCAACTTTAAATCAACCTAGAGTTCGATTGGATTCACAAAATAGATTTATTGATTCACCACCATCATGTAAAATTGTAAAAGGAGTAAAAGTAATTGGATTGGCAGGTCTTAATCCTGAAGATTTAACAGGTATTGAAAATGGTTATTATTATGTACCTGGAGGTACTGGTGCTCCACCTCTTATTGCACTTGCACCTCTTTCACCTCTTTTAAATGTTGTAAAACCTGGTGATGTTATTGTTGAAATTGATGGATGTGTTTTGGGTGATTCAACACATCAAATTTCACCATCTCTTGTTACATGGAGAAAATGTCCAGGTAAAAGTCAAGTTGAAATTGCTTATAAAAGATTGTCTGAATTATCACAAGTAACAAATGTGGTAGAAGGATCATGTTCTACGGATCTATATAGTACGAAAGTATGTTTACAAGATTATCCAAAAATTTTGGATTATCCATGGTATATGATTTGTTCATTTCCATTAATTTCAGATGTTATTTCACCTTATCCTGGATTTGCATTTCCGAGAACTCAATTAACTAATCCACAAGTACCAATGCTTAATGTTGATGGTGCTGGTGTTTTCCATCCAGCTGTTTAAATTATTATTTATTGAAAATAATAATTAATCTAATATTTTATTCAATTTTCAAATTATTATTTAATTTTGAATCATTAAGTTTTAATGTTTTTTTATTACTTTCCTTAATTATTTCATCAATCATTTTATTAATAAATTATAAAAATATTTTGATATACTAATATTAAATTAAATTATTATTTTTAGAAAATAATAATTATTGTAAATATATGGAATTTATATTTAATAATCCAAATGAAATTAATATTATCGAATTAAATAAATTTAAAATTATTGAAATGATTAAAATTAATTTTGAAATTGAAAATTTATATATCATTAGAAATATTAAATCTGAAATAATTAATTTAGATTGTTCTAATATAAATTTACTTTCATTTCGTTATTGTCCTAAAAAAGTTCATACTATTTATTGTGAAAATAATAATTTAACTTCATTTCAATTTTTACCAAATTCTTTATATAAAATTAATTGTAAAAATAATATTATTGATTCTTTTTTATATCTTCCAAATAATGTAAAAGATATAAATTGTGAAAATAATTTTATTAAATCATTCAAATATATTTCAAAAGTTAATAATATTAATTGTATTAATAATAATATTAATTCATTTAAGTTTATTCCTAATTCTATTATTTCAATATTATGTGATTTTAATAAAATTGAATCGTTTGAATATTTACAAAGTGGATTAAATATAATTACATGTAATAATAATTATATTAGATCATTTCAATGTCTTCCAAAAACAGTTTATTATATAAAATGTAATAATAATAATATTAGTTCATTTAAATATTTAACAAATAATATTAGAATTATTGAATGTAGTGTTAATTATATTACATCATTTATATTCATTCCTAAAAAAATTGAAGCATTAATATGTAATCATAATGATATTACATCATTTAAACATTTACCAAAAATAAAATATTTAGAATGTTATGATAATCTTTTTGATGAAAATAATAATTACAATATTTTAAATTTATAAATTTGATGATTTTCAATTTTAATTAATTTTGTAGAGATTGGTTGTATTAAAAAATCTAAATGATCAAATAATGATTTAATATATATTCCATTAATTTTTTTATTAAGTTGTAATTGAAATATTATTTTAGAATTTTTATCATAATTAATATTCCAATTTGTTCTTTCATTAATATTTAATATATCATTAACTTTCAAAATTTTAATATCAATATTTATATTTCCATTATATAAATATTCAACATTTTCAATAAATGAATTCTTTATAATTTTATTTATTATGGAATTATATGGAATTTTAAAAATAACATCATTATTAATAATATAAATGATTTCAGATAATATTTTTTTAAATATTTCAATATTCTTTTCTTTTAATTCAAGATTGATAAGTAAAGAATATAATATATTTAAATTATCTAATTTTATTTTCTGAAAAATATAACTATATTCAATAGTATTAAATTCTTGTTTTTCTTGAATATGACTTAAATAAATAAATAATCTATTATCTTCAATAAATAATTTTAAAACATCTATCTCTATATCATCTAATGACGATAAATAATTTTTATAATATTCTATTGATTGATTATTATTCATTTTTATTATGGAATATTATATAAAATTCTTCCTTATTGTAAATTATTATTTTCTAAAAATAATAATTAATTTGTTATTTCTAATTTTTCAATATCATTCACAATGTTATTTTCAATGTTATTTTCAATATCATTATTAATATGACTTTCAATGTTATTCACAATGTTATTTTCAATATTATTATTAATAGAATTTTCAATATCATTTTCAATATTATTTTCAATATTATTTTCAATATATTCATTAATTCG
>Ga0102926_1002753_pt1 | contig 10126 bp, 9 predicted proteins | sample SalPonR1_A_D2_MG_FD_78173 | JGI IMG/M metagenome (GOLD analysis project Ga0102926, IMG submission 78173) | Salt pond soil microbial communities from South San Francisco under conditions of wetland restoration - Salt Pond MetaG R1_A_D2_MG | ecosystem: Environmental > Aquatic > Marine > Intertidal...
GGATTATTTCGTTGCTGAATTCGCTGGTAAAAGAAGTGGGAGAGAGCTACCAAAATTACGAACCTACCCGTGCGGGGCGTGCCATTTCGGAATTTGTTACCGAAAACCTGAGTAACTGGTTTGTGCGCCTGAGCCGCAAACGCTACTGGGGAGGTGAGTATTCAAAAGATAAAATTTCGGCGTATCAAACACTCTATTCATGCCTGGAAGCAGTGGCCAAACTGGTGGCACCCATCGCACCGTTTTATGCCGACATGCTTTATTTCGACTTGAATAAAGTAACTCAAAAAGAGGCTGACCAGAGTGTGCACCTGGCTGATTTCCCGTCATTCGATGAAAACCTTATCGATAAAGACCTGGAAGAAAAAATGGCGATTGCACAGAAAGCTTCTTCCATGATCCTGGCACTTCGCCGCAAGGAAAAACTTAAAGTGCGGCAGCCGCTGGCAAAAATAATGGTGCCGGTGCTCAATCCGCGTTTCAAGGAACAGTTTGAAGCGGTGAAAGATATCATCCTGACGGAGGTTAACGTGAAAGAGGTGGAATTCCTCGCAGATACGACGGGTGTTATTAAAAAGAAAATAAAACCCAATTTCAAAACACTCGGTCCGAAATACGGGAAGCAAATGAAGCAGATTGCCGGAGCAATTGCCAAATTTTCGCAGGAAGATATTTCAAATCTGGAACAAACCGGACAAGCTGAAATTCAGGCAGGAGATAATAAGATTGTATTGTCGAAGGAAGATGTTGAAATTCAGACGGAAGACATTCCGGGATGGACCGTTGCTACCGTAGGCCAGATGACTATTGCGCTCGATATTCATATCACTGAAGAACTGAAGCAGGAAGGAATTGCCCGCGAATTTATCAACAAAATTCAGAACCTGCGGAAAGACAGTGGTTTTGAGGTAACCGACCGTATTAATATCACCATCTTAAAACATAATGAACTAGATGGTGCGGTTTTAAAGCATAAAGACTATATTTGCGCGCAAACGCTGGCAAACTATCTTCAACTGGTTGATAAGCTGGATGATGATTCGGCCAGTGAAGTGGAAATTGATAAGGGAGTAGATACAAAAATAATTGTTGAAAAACTGAATAATTGATATGTTGTAAGGCCTAATTTGAATTGCAAAAATTTATTATTTTAGGGCAATTTTGAAGGAACCTGGCAGTTTGAGAATGGTAAGAGGTTTATAAGTTGAAATTGCTGAAGGTTTCGGGATTTAAAAATAATTTAAACCCTTTTATTATGGGAGAAAAGACCAGATATTCGGATGAAGAGTTAATGGAATTTAAACAAATCATACTTAGCAAGCTGGAAAAAGCGCAGGAAGATTATGAAATGTACCGTAGTTCCATTACTCATGGCGACGGGAACGATACACAGGACACATCGCCAACGTTTAAAGTTCTTGAAGAAGGTGCGGCAACCCTCTCCAAAGAGGAGGCCGGTAAACTGGCTCAACGTCAGTTGAAATTTATTCAACACCTTCAGGCTGCTTTGGTGCGCATTGAAAACAAAACCTATGGAATTTGCCGCGAAACAGGCAAGCTCATCTCCAAAGAAAGGTTGCGCGCTGTTCCGCATGCTACCCTGAGCATTGAAGCCAAAAATGGTATGGGATAGTTGGTGAACAAAAAAGATGTTTTACATCCCGGATTTTTCAATAAGCGGAAAACATCCGGGTTGTTTTTTTATCAGGAATAATGAAGAATAGACATATAAAACTGCTCGGGATAATATTTTTTATACTACTGGCCGACCAGGTGCTTAAGATTTGGGTGAAGACCAGTTTTTCACTGGGCGACGAAATTGTTGTTTTTAAAAATTGGTTCATTCTCCATTTTGTGGAAAATAACGGAATGGCCTTCGGTTTTGAGTTTGCCGGCGAATACGGGAAAATGATCCTCAGTATTTTCCGTATAGTTGCCGTAATTGCCATTGGCTGGTACCTGTTTAAACTGGCGAAAAACAAAACAATCCCGTTTGGTTTTTTGGCAAGCATAGCCCTGATTTTTTCCGGAGCAATCGGCAATATTATAGACAGCTTGTTCTACGGGATGATTTTTAACCACAGCTACGGGCAGATTGCCGACATTTTTCCGGATGGTGGCGGCTACTCCAGCTTTTTGCATGGCAGGGTAGTCGATATGTTCTATTTCCCAATTCTGCAGTTTCAAATCCCGGAATGGTTCCCGGTTAGAGGGGGCACTGATTTCATATTCTTCCGCCCGGTTTTTAATATTGCCGATTCATCAATTACTGTGGGCATTTTTTCTATCTTGCTTTTTTACCGCAAACAGTTCAATAATGAAACCGAAGAGGAAAATGAGGCGGAAACTGAAGAATTAACTGATTCAGAATCTGCGAACCGTTCGGAAAGTGATACTGATACTTCCGACGGAACAAACTAACCTGAAATCATTAATCGGTGAGTCAAACGATTAAATTTCACAATTTTCCTTCATTTTATTTTACCTTTGTAACTCCTGATTAGTAAAGGTTATGGAACATCAATTGGTTATTTACAATACATTAACACGTAAGAAAGAAGTTTTTAAACCGCTGGTTAAAGGGAAAGTGGGATTATATGTTTGCGGGCCAACAGTTTACAGCGATTCGCACCTCGGCCACGCCCGTCCTTTTATTACTTTCGATTTGCTCTACAGGTATTTGATACACCTGGGGTACAGCGTTAGGTATGTCCGGAATATTACTGATGTGGGCCATCTCGAAAATGAAGCAGATGAATCGGGAGAAGATAAGATCTCGAAGAAGGCCCGGATCGAACAACTGGAACCAATGGAAGTGGTACAAAAGTACATGAACTCTTTTCATGAAAATATGAAGGAGTTAAATGTATTGCCCCCCAGCATCGAACCACGTGCTTCCGGGCATATCATTGAACAGGAGGAAATGGTAAATTCCATCATGGAAAACGGATTTGCCTACGAAGTGAACGGATCGGTTTATTTCGATGTGGAGAGGTACAACAAAAAATACAATTACGGAAAATTATCGGGCCGTAACCTCGACGACATAAAAACCAACACCCGCAAGTTGGAAAGCCAGGATGAAAAACGGAACCCGTTTGATTTTGCCCTTTGGAAAAAAGCAACGCCGGGACACATCATGCGCTGGCCGTCGAAATGGAGTGATGGTTTTCCGGGCTGGCACCTCGAGTGTTCAGTAATGAGTACCAAATATCTGGGCGATGTTTTCGATATTCATGGTGGCGGTATGGATTTAACTTTCCCGCACCACGAATGTGAAATTGCACAGTCCACTGCCAGCCATGGAAAAGAGTCGGTGCGTTACTGGATGCACAACAACATGATTACCATCAACGGCCAGAAAATGGCGCGTTCGCTGGGGAATTTTATAACGCTTCAGGAATTATTTTCGGGCAACCACGAAATGCTCGAAAAGGCTTATTCGCCCATGACGATCCGGTTTTTTATTTTGCAGGCGCACTACCGCAGCACCATCGATTTTTCCAATGAGGCTTTGCAGGCTTCCGAAAAAGGACTGGAACGATTGATGGCTGCCGTAAAATCGCTGGAATTGATTACCACTTCGCCTGAAACGACCGTGGATGTTGCCGGCCTGAAAGAAAAATGCTATGCCGCACTCAGCGACGATTTGAACAGCCCAATTGCCATTGCACATCTTTTCGACGGTGTCAGGATGATCAATTCACTGAAAACCGGAAAGGAAAAAATTACAGCCACCGATTTGGATGAACTAGGGGCATTTTTCAAAACCATGGTGTTCGATATTTTAGGACTGAAAGATGAGGAAGCTGCCGGTGCCGGGGATGATGAAATTTTAAAAGGCGCTATTGAATTGTTGCTGAACATCAGGCTGGAAGCAAAGCAAAACAAAGACTGGGGAACCGCTGATAAAATCCGCAACGAACTGAATGCGCTGGGTATTGAAATAAAAGACTCCAAAGAGGGATTTGAATGGAAACTAAGCCCCTCCTAACCTCCCCAAGGGGGAGGGATAGAGAAGGCCAGCGCAAGGAGAAGCCATGAATGTTGGTTAAGTAATAGATTAAATTGATAACAAAACATATATAAATATTAACGAATTTAATCCCCCTTTGGGGGGAGATAGGGGGCTACATGTTTTCAGGAATAGTAGAAGAATTTGGAACGGTTGTAAAAATTGAAAAAGAGCAGGAAAATGTGCATTTTACGCTCACCTGTTCGTTTGCCGATGAGTTGAAAGTTGACCAGAGCCTGTCGCACAACGGCGTGTGTTTAACTGTGGTGGAAGTGAATAAGTCAGAAAAAACCTACAAAGTAACTGCCATTAAGGAAACGTTATTGAAGTCGAACCTCGGCTTGCTGGAAGAAGGTTCGAGAGTAAACCTCGAGCGTAGCATGGTGATGAACGGCCGCCTCGACGGGCACATCGTCCAGGGACATGTTGATCAAACAGCTAAATGCACAAAAGTGGAAGAAGCCGACGGAAGCTGGTACTACACTTTTGAGTACGATTTCGATTTGGAGAAAGCCAAACAAGGTTATATGACCGTTGAAAAAGGTTCGGTTTCGGTAAACGGAGTGAGCCTCACGGTGGTCAATTCAAAAGATAATTCATTCCAGGTGGCCATCATTCCGTTTACCCAGGAAGTCACCAATTTCCATACGTTTAAAGAGGGAACCGTAGTGAACCTCGAATTCGATATTATCGGGAAATACCTAAGCAAGTTAAATACTTACGCAAATCAATAATTCCGGCTCAGTCATAGTATGACTCAAAGTCATGCTATGACTAATTTCCCTGCCAATGACAGATTTCCATAAAGCATTCATTGTTAAGAAAATCACAAAATCACATCCGGGTGTCATTTCGACGAGTTTGCGAGGAGAAATCTCTAAAATTGGGTGAACCTTCAAAATGACCTATGAATTGAAAATTTATTCGTTTGTTCAATGTTAACCAACCATTTTTAAAACAAATCCGGTTGAAACGTGTTTTGTTCCATACAGATTTTATAGTTTTAACAAAACGAATTTTGCATGAACAAAACAGCACTTATTACCGGTGCATCCAAACGTGTGGGAAAAGCGATTGCAGAACATCTGGCAGCGGAAGGATGGAATGTGATTATTCATTTTAATTCTTCTGAAAAACCTGCACAAGAATTGAAAAATGAGCTGGCCCGAAATTTTCCGGGACAGGATTTTCAAACCATTCAGGCCAACCTCGCCAACGATTCACAGGTTGAAAATTTGATTCCTCAAATTGTTGGAAAATCTGGCAAATTTGAATTGCTGATAAATAATGCTTCAGTTTTTAATTCGGGATACATTTCGGAAACCAACCCCGAACTTTTTAATAGTCAGTTAAATGTGAATCTGAAAGCGCCGTTTCTGTTAATTCGTGATTTTGCAAAATACTGCAAAACGGGAAACATTATCAATTTTGTAGATACCCGGATTACCACCAATAAATCGAATTTTGCAGCCTATTCGCTTTCAAAAAAAGGATTGTGGGAACTGACCAAAATGGCTGCACTGGAGTTCGCACCCGAAATAAGGGTAAATGCCATTGCGCCGGGAGTTACGCTGCCGCCTGAGGACAAAGATGAGGAGTACCTTTGGAATCTGGCCAAATACATCCCCATGAAAAAACCGGGAGGACTGGAACCTATTCTTAAAAGTATCGATTATATTCTGGGAAACAACCACCTGACCGGGCAACTTTTATTTGCCGACGGTGGTGAATATTTGGGGCAAAACGCATAATGAATTGAATATGGCAAAAATAAAAGTCAAAAACCTGCTGTTGCGTACGTACATCGGCTTCAATCCTGAAGAGTTGGTCAACAAGCAGGATGTGATCATCAATTTTGAAATAGATACTGAAATTTCAAAAAAAGCAATGGCAGCCGATGAACCAGTTGACATTCTCGATTATAAAACCATTACAAAAAGGGTGATTAAGTTGGTCCAGGAAGGGCGATTCAAGCTGCTCGAAGTGCTCACGCAAAAAATCCTCGACCTCATTATGGAAGATGAAAAAGTGAAATGGGCGAGGGTGGAGGTAGATAAACCGCACGCGCTTCGGTTTGCAAAATCAGTTTCTATGTCGATGGAGGCTTCGCGATGAATACTGCAATAATCAGCATCGGTTCAAATATTGACGCTGAATCCAATATTTCGAAAATGCTTGAAATCCTGGGAGGTAAAGTGGAGATTCAAAAAGTTTCGTCGCTTAAAAAGACCAAACCTATTGGAATTGAAGATCAGCCGGATTTTACCAATGGAGCGGTAAAAGTGAAAACCGGTTTGAAAAAAGGGGAATTGAAACAGCAGCTGAAAAACATTGAGAACCAACTGGGTCGCGATCGTTCAACTCCCAAATTCGGGCCGCGAACAATGGATCTCGATATTGTAGTGTGGAATGGCAAAATTGTGGATGAAGATTATTACACCCGCGATTTTCTGCGTAACTCAATTGATGAAATTGGAGGCTACTGATTTTCTTTAAATAATTTGTTTAATCCTGCCAGGCCATGAATTTCTTTCAAATCTTCAACCACCACATCAGCACCGTTTTTGCGGAGATCTTCCGTATTATCTTCGCGGGCAACACCCAACGTCAACCCGAAATTCCCTTTTGCCCCGGCCTGAACACCGGATACAGCATCTTCTACAATAATTGAATTTTCGGGTGTGCTTCCCAATATTTCACAGGCTTTGGTAAAAATATCGGGTTCCGGTTTTCCGTTGAGTCCCAATTCTGCTGAAACAACGCCATCAACACGGGCTCCAAAATATTTTTCAAGATTAACAGCTTGCAGCACCGCTTTGCAGTTTTTGCTCGATGATGCCACGCCCAGCTTAATTCCTGCCCGGAAAAGTTCTTCAATCAACTCAACTGTTGAGGGATAAGTATCAGCACCTTCATTTTTCAGCACTTCCATGAACGCTTCATTTTTCTGGTTTCCAAGCCCGCAAACTGTTTCTTTTCCAGTGGCATCCTCCGGGCTTCCCCAAGGGATTTGAATGTTGCGGGATTGGAGAAAAGAGGCTACTCCGTCATAGCGGGGCTTCCCGTCAACATATTCCAGGTAATCTTTTTGTGTAAATTCTTTGAATGGTTCGCCGTGCTTTTTTTCTCTTTTCTTCAGGTATCCGTCGAACATTTTTTTCCATGCCGCTGAGTGTGTTTTTGCTGTTTTGGTAATAACCCCGTCCAGGTCAAAAACTACTGAATCAAATTCCGGTTTCATTTGCTGACTCTTTTATTTTTGGCAGAATAAATATACAATTCACATTGGGCAGTTACTAATAAAATCCAATGTTTATTGAAGCGTTCCAAAATCAGTTCTGGTTAAACTGGTTTTGAAAATGCCGGATGAATTGCTGAAAATCCATTGAATATTTTTCACCAAGTGTTTCATGATATTTTGTGCAAAATGACTCGAAATGGAATTTTGCAAGATTGTTGTTTTTGCTCTGCTGAAATGTCCATATTTGCAGGTAGATGGCTTCTTCGTTCAGTTCATCGTATTCCAGAATTCTCCGGGCAATGGCATCAATCTGTTCCGGCTTGTTCTCTTTTTTGTAAACAGCTGCCAGTTTTAACAGGTTGTCAATTACCTGGTTGCCTGTAAAACCGCGTATTTCATCGACCCAGGGCCAGTTGGTGCCTTTCAGAAAACGACCTTTTTTCACCAGCATAAAAAATGTTTCAAGTTGTTGCTTATCCATTCCTCCTGTTGTTTGGCAAAGTTTGAACACTTTTTCATAGTCGCAGAAGAAAGGCTCAGTGATTTCCAAAATTAAAAATCCGTTGGATGAAATAATTTTGGCTCCGTCCATTTTTGCCAGTATTTTTCGCAGTTTGTTCAACGTAACTGCCCGGTTATTGGTGACTTTCTTTGCCGGCAGGCCCGGCCACAGTTGCTCGTTAATTTCAGAAACAGAAGCACCGTTTTGGTTTTTCAATGTGCCAAAAAGTATGAACAGAAACAGTTCTTTTATTTTCGAAGTAAATTGTCGGGTGATATCGTTGCCTTCTTTATCAATTGCCTTGAAACTGCCAAAAAGGTTAATCTGGTTGGCATCGTTTTTATCCGGAAGTTTTATGGATGAATGCAGATTGTTGGTTCTTGACTTTCTGAAAATCAGCAAAAAAATGATAACCAGCAAGAATAGCCCGGCGAATATAAAAATGAAAAGCTGCTTATCTGACTGAAGAAAAACTGGTTGTGAATTTTCATCCTGAATTAAAATTAACTCGTCGAGCGCCAGCCGGTTGATTTCTTCTGAACCAAGCGGCCTGTCCCAAAAGTATAAATTATCGATGTAGCCGCGCAGGCTGGCTCCTTGCGAAAGCGCACTTCCAAGGTGGATGTCGCCAGTTCCCGAAAATGGCGGATGCCCGGTGGAGCTTCCAATATTTCTTCCGTTCAGAAAAATGGCCTGCTCGCCGGTTTCAATAATGTAGCGCCATGCCAGATGGTACCAAATGTTAGGTTTTAGTTTTACATCAGCACTAAAATCGTTGGCCCACAGCCCGAAGTAGGGATTTCCGGATCGTAAGATCAGGTGCAGTCCGCGCCTGTATTCACTTTCGTAATTTCCCAAAATAGCATTGTCGCCGTAATCCAGGATTTCATTAAATTTTACATAACAACCAACAGTAAAGCTACTGTTACGCAATCCGTAATTTTCAGGAGAGCCAAGGTTTACGCTTGCATTTTCCGGAAGTTTGAGTACGGTTCCGCGTTCAATATCCTGTGAAAAAGTATAGTTGTCGCCAGTGAAAGTGGCTTCCGGTTTTATGGTATCTCTGATTGCACCATCAAAACGAAAACCGCTTACCAGGCCATCGCCAAGCAGAAGTGGTGTTGCTGTAATTGTGTAGTCTTCAGGGATTTCCATTTCGCTGGTTACAATAATATTTTGGGGCGACATTTTGTAGCCGGGGGCAAAAGGAGAAATTGAAATTTCTTCTCCACCCCTGAATGGGAAACTGAAGCGGCCACCGGTAACAGCAACATCGGGGCTGCGCCAGTACAATTTGTCCATAATTTTTCCTGCTACCTGAACTGTACCGGTTACCCAAACGAAAGATTCTAATTGCGAAATGATGAAGTCGAAGTTAAAAATGTCTTTACCCACAAAAATAAAATTGGGACGTTTCCCGAATTTTGTCCAGTTCTCGAGCAGAAAGTTGATATAATCAGGAACCAGGTTACGGCTTAAACTACTTGGGGGAGTTTGTGTAGGCAGATCCTGGAGTTCGTCAACCATAAACAGTTCGTGGTTTATTTCGTTGTTCCGGATATCGTAGGAACTGGAACCGATGAAATTTCCGGCTGAAATTTTTAAGGCATAATTTTCGGTATTGTGAAGTATCCGGCTTTGGTTTTCAATTTTACCGGTAACGAAGAAGAGTACGCGACGATTGGCCTGGATTAAATATTCGATTGAAGGCCAGGCTTCGCCACGCGGCAGATGAAAAATATAATCTGCTACCGCCGACTGCTGAATAATTGAATCGAGTAACTGGGAATCCCCGTCATAACGAAGGAACACCGGAATCAGTTTTGAGGAATCATTGGTTGCCATTGAGTAAATCTGATCCAGAATAATGTCAAACTTTTGGGTGCTGCCGCGGATAATAACTTCATTATTGTTTTTGGTTAAACCAACTTCAATTCCGGTTTGGTTATTGGAGTGAATAAAATTCCAAAATTGTTGGTTGTTTACATTCGAACCATTTATTTCGGCAATAAGAAAAGAGGTCTCGGTAAATTCCCTTGCATTAGCTTTTGGGCTTATTGATAAAAAGCTGATAGCAAGCACCCAAAGCAGGTATTTAATTCTGAAATGCATCAAGTGATTTATTCATTATTAATTTTCAAACCTACTTAATTTTTTTGTTATTTTTATTAATAAAGATGATTTTTTGTACAATTATTCAAAATAATAATAATATTTGAATATTATTTATAGTGCATTGAATCAATATTTTATATTAATTGTTAATGCAGAATTAATCAGCTATTAATATGTTTTTGGGTGTTTGGTTAAGCATATACTAAGTACAGCCGGTTATACTTGTATTTTAGATTATAGCTGCAATGGAGAA
>Ga0102926_1002755_pt1 | contig 10124 bp, 10 predicted proteins | sample SalPonR1_A_D2_MG_FD_78173 | JGI IMG/M metagenome (GOLD analysis project Ga0102926, IMG submission 78173) | Salt pond soil microbial communities from South San Francisco under conditions of wetland restoration - Salt Pond MetaG R1_A_D2_MG | ecosystem: Environmental > Aquatic > Marine > Intertidal...
GGGCCGCTGCTTATATCCTTGTTTTTATTAATTCTGAAGATTTACAAGAAGGAATATGGCAATGCCCACGACCGACTTTAAAATATTTACTAATCATTAAAATGAAGAATTATGAATATGCTCAGTAAGAAAAAGAAAGAAATTGATGAAGAATACTTAAAAAAGGGAGTTGCCAAGGTAAAAGATGGAGATGTAGAAATTGCTGCCAAGAATCAAAAAAAGATAGAAGATAAAATTGTAAACGCAAGCACGCTAAGAAAATATACCGAACTTGGGAAATTAATGTTTAAAATGCTCCAGGATTACCGCAAGGGAGTTTACAGTAATGTGCCGTGGTTTACCATCGCTTCTATAGCTTTTGCTCTCTTATATGTTCTAAATCCTTTGGATTTAATGCCAGATTTTATCCCGGGACTTGGTTATGTGGATGATTTTGCAATACTAACAGTAACGTTAAGGTTTATAGAGACCGATCTTCATAAATATTTAGATTGGAAACTTGAAGAGGACTAATTCTAGTCTTTGATTTAAAACAAAAAAAATCCTATCAATTCCTAAAATTTATAATTAGGTTGATAGGATTTTTTATATGAGAAACTTCAATGTTTATTTATCAGCTTTAACTCTTTCTTTTGCTCTTTTCTTATGGCGTTCTGTAGCAAGCAAAGTATTCTTAAGCAGCATAGAAACTGTCATTGGCCCTACTCCACCGGGCACAGGCGTAATATAAGAAGCACGCTTACTAACATTTTCAAAATCTACATCACCTTTAATCACATAACCTTTTTCTGCTTCATCATCTGGCACCCTGGTAATTCCGACATCAATAATTACAGCGTCATCTTTAATCATTTCTGCTTTTAGAAAATCAGGAATTCCAACAGCGATAATTATAATATCGGCCTGAGAGGTAATTTGTGTAATATTCTTAGTGAACTCGTGAGTTAAAGTTACCGTAGAATTTCCCGGAAAACCACTTCTTCCCATCAGAATACTCATGGGCCTTCCTACGATATAGCTTCTACCAATTACTACCGTATGTTTTCCTTTAGTAGGAATATCATATCGTTCCAGCAACTCTAAAATTCCAAAGGGTGTAGCTGGAATAAAAGAGGTCATATCAAGAGCCATTTTCCCAAAATTAGTTGGATGAAAACCATCAACATCCTTATCGGGATCTACTGCGTTTAATACTTTCTGTGTATCTATTTGAGGCGGTAAAGGAAGCTGAACAATAAAACCATGAATGTCATCATTTTGGTTTAATTCTTCAATTTTATGAAGCAACTCAAGCTCGCTTACTGTATTAGGCAATCTATACAAAGAAGATTCGAAACCAACACGCTTACAGGATTTTACTTTTGCATTAACATAAGTTAGACTGGCACCATCGTTACCTACAATTATCGCAGCCAGATGAGGCACCTTTTCGCCCCTTTCTTTAATTTTTTGAACTTCAGCAGCGATCTCATTTTTAATGTCGTTGCTGGTTTTTTTTCCGTCTAGTATGGTCATCTCAGTTAGCAGTACTTTAGTTGGCAGTTAGCAGTCAGATTTTGACTCCAAATTTACCGGGATTATTTTTCATATAATTTATAAGCTTTCCAACCTCCTCGCTTTGGGATTGCAAAATTATCTTATGCTTTTCTGGTAAGTAACTACAAGCTTCAGCAAAGTCAAGCCATAATTGTGTTTCAGCATTCTCAGAGTCAGCATCTGTGAGTTTATTTGTAAAATATTTAGGATATTCTCTTTTTCGATAAGCTTCAGCTATTGCAGAACATACACTCCTTGAGGACCGTATAATTTGATTGCTCAAAGCAAATCTTTCTTCCGTAGGAAAAGTTTTGGAAGGTTTAAAAACTTCCATTGCTAGATCAAAAGCTTTTTGATAAGCGTATAAGGTTTTGAAACTCATTTTACTGCTAACTGCCTACTGAAACACTGCCTACTTACTTCATTCCCTTCATCATCTGCATCATTTTCTGGCCACCGCCACCCTGCATCATTTTCATCATTTTACCCATCTGGTTGAATTGCTTCAACAATTGGTTTACTTCCTGTACTGTTGTTCCTGAACCTTTACTTATTCGTTTCTTACGGCTGGAATTTATAATCTTAGGGTTGCTTCTCTCATCTGGTGTCATCGAGTGGATTATTGCTTCAATTCCTTTAAAGGCATCGTCATCAATATCTACATCTTTAAGCATTTTTCCGGCTCCCGGAATCATCCCCATAAGGTCTTTCATAGACCCCATTTTCTTTATTTGCTGTAATTGCTTCAGGAAGTCATCAAAACCAAACTGATTTTTAGCAATTTTTTTCTGAAGTTTTCTTGCTTCTTCCTCATCATATTGTTCCTGGGCACGTTCCACAAGGGAAACAACATCACCCATCCCAAGAATCCTATCGGCCATACGGTCTGGATAGAACACATCTAATGCATCCATTTTCTCCCCCGTACCAATAAATTTAATAGGCTTATTTACTACCGATTTAATTGAAATTGCCGCACCACCACGAGTATCACCATCTAATTTTGTAAGGATAACCCCATCAAAATTCAATCTTTCATTAAAGGTTTTTGCTGTATTAACCGCATCCTGACCAGTCATAGAATCTACTACAAATAAAGTCTCTTGTGGCTGGATTGCTGCGTGGATATTGGATATCTCGGTCATCATCGCCTCATCTACTGCCAAACGACCGGCCGTATCTATAATCACAACATTATGTCCGTTTTGCTTAGCGTGTGCAATTGCAGCTTTAGAGATAGCTACAGGATCCTGGTTGCCTTCATCTGAGAAAACCTCAACGCCAACCTGTTCCCCAACAACATGCAACTGATTAATCGCTGCAGGACGGTAAACATCACAGGCAACCAAAAGAGGTTTTTTGGTTTTTTTAGTTTTAAGAAAATTAGCAAGTTTTCCAGAGAAGGTCGTTTTACCGCTACCCTGCAATCCCGACATTAGAATTACAGATGGATCACCAGAAAGATTGATACCTTCTGCCTCCCCGCCCATTAATTGGGTAAGCTCATCCTTAACCAGTTTCACCATCATCTGCCCAGGCTTCAGTGCAGTTAATACATCCTGCCCAAGCGCTTTCTCCTTTACAACATTAGTGAAATCTTTGGCAATTTTGTAGTTCACATCGGCATCCACCAAAGCACGTCTTACTTCTTTTAAAGTTTCGGCAACGTTTACTTCTGTAATTTGTCCGTGGCCTTTTAAAACGTGTAAGGCATTATCTAACTTATCACTTAAACTATCAAACATAATTTTTCCTCTGATTTTATTCTGTTACTGCATCGCAGCGAGTTGCAAATTTAATAATTACTTAGAGAAGTATGAAAGATTCTTTTAATCTATACTATTAATATTTTCCAGGAATTACCTTACTATATTTTAGGCTCGAAACCCCAGAGAATCTGCATTGAATTTAGCTGTTATTTTTAAACATTTTTGACATAACCAGGACGTGAGGAATAGTGAGTGCAGCCACAAAGGGAAAAAATATACTCACGATCCAGCTAGCTTTTTCTTTTAATAAAAAAATCACTACCACAAGTCCTATTATAGAAATAAACCAGTAAAGAAACGAATGCTTAATATAAGCTATAATCCCAGCGCTTTTACGATCACCATACAGAATCCCAATTTGCGAATACAGAGAGGGGATAGCGTGCCATAAGGTAAAATAAAGTGCAAAACTCCAAATTAGAGAGGAGATTTTAAAAATAACACCCAACAAGAAAAGCAGAAAAAGTTCTTTAAAAAAACGATTAAGACCTATCGTAATATGCCTTCTCACCCAGTACATTAATATTAAAAAGGCAAAAATGGAGAGGTAAAAAATAAAATTGATTAAAAATGGAGCCACATCTAAACCTATCAGGTCTTTCAGGACTAATATGGTTTCAGAAATATTGAACTTCAAGATCATAGTGATAATGAGCAATCCGTATAAAAAAGCAAATCCAGATAAGACCCCAGACTTTTTTGAATGAGCTGCAAGCCAATGCTGTTCTCCAAAATGATAACAACTAAAAGCAAGAAAAATTATCAAAGCTGTTACCGGGAATATATAAAACAGCAGGAAAGTTGAAATAACCAGTAAAATATATGCAACGAGCTGGGATTGCTTATTATACTTTTTCCCATTAGTAAAAGTGTCAATTATCCGTAGGTCGTTGGCACCATGAATAAGACCTACTGTAAGCACCAAAAGGATTCCAAGGGAATTTGCTTCGGACTCATCCAAAAAACCCATGAACCAAAAGCTAAAAATGGTAATTACCATTAAAACCCTATGTAATTCTGAAATCATATTATTCTAATAAACAAGAATGACAAATTATTTTTACCAATTTAATGATATTTTGTTTATTTTTTTATAAATTTAATTAAACAAAAAAATAAAAACTATGAAAAATTTATTTCTTTTTGCTGATGTTTACAGATTAGATCCTTCAGATTATGTGGGATTTACCTTTTTCGTTGGTTGTATGGCTATGATGGCCGCTTCCGCATTTTTCTTTCTCTCCATGCGATCTTTCGATAAAAAATGGACTACTTCTATTTTAGTGTCGGGTCTAATAACCTTTATCGCAGCGGTCCATTACTTTTACATGAGGGATTATTGGGCGGCCTTCGAGGAATCACCAACATTTTTCCGCTATGTAGACTGGACGCTAACCGTTCCCTTGATGTGTGTCGAGTTCTTCCTGATTCTAAGAGTTGCAGGAGCTAAGAGATCCCTGATGTGGAATCTTATTTTATTATCTGTAGTAATGCTGGTTACCGGTTATATCGGGGAAGCAGTTGACCGAGAAAATGCCTGGCTATGGGGTCTAATTTCGGGAATAGCTTATTTCGCGATAGTTTATATTATATGGTTTGGTAGCGCGAAAAAACTTGCAAGAAATGCAGGAGGGGCCGTTCTAAAAGCCCACAAAACCCTATGTTGGTTTGTACTTGTTGGCTGGGCAATTTACCCAATAGGTTATATGGCAGGGACACCAGGATGGTATGAAGGCATATTTGGCGGCTTAAATCTGGATGTTGTGTATAATATTGGAGATGCGGTGAACAAGATTGGATTCGGATTGGTTATTTACAATCTAGCTGTACAATCAAGTGGTAAGGCTAATTTAAAAACCACATAACCTAAATTAATTTAGTTATCCAGTTAAATTTACTAATGCATCCTTTCCCGGGAAAGGATGCATTTATTTTTTACATTCTTTCCGGCACTTGAATTCCCAGCAACTTAAATGAAGATTTTATAACATTGCCTACACTATTAGCCAATTGCACTCTTAAGCTTTTTTCGGTCATATCTTCGGTTCCCAGTATTGTTACATTTTGATAAAATGAATTAAACTCTTTTACCAGGTCGTAAGTATAATTGGCAATTAATGCCGGACTATGATTTTCGGCTGCCAGCTGAATTGTTTCAGGATACAACTGAAGTTGCTTGATTAACGAGCGCTCTTTTTCGTGAAATTTATAACCTTCTTCAACCGGTTTCCTAAAATCGAAATCGGCTTTTCTGATTATAGATTGAATTCTCGCGTACGTGTATTGAATAAATGGACCTGTATTTCCCTGGAAATCCACAGATTCTTCAGGGTTAAAAAGAATTCTCTTTTTAGGATCTACTTTTAAGATATAATATTTCAAAGCCCCTAAACCTATCATTCGGTAGAGCTCTTCTTTTTCAACTTCGGTATAACCGTCTAATTTCCCTAATTCTTCAGAAATATTTCTGGCAGTTTCGGTCATTTCAGCAATAAGATCATCGGCATCTACAACGGTTCCTTCTCTACTCTTCATTTTTCCGCTTGGTAAATCTACCATTCCGTAGCTTAAATGATACAGGTAATCTGCCCAGTCAAATCCGAGTTTCTTCAGAATTAAAAATAAAACTTTAAAGTGGTAATCCTGTTCGTTCCCAACGGTATAAACCATTCCGCTAATATCGAAATCTTTTACCCGTTGGATAGCGGTCCCAATATCCTGCGTCATATAAACAGCGGTACCATCGCTTCGTAAAACGATTTTTTCATCAAGACCTTCATCGGTTAGATCTATCCACACACTTCCATCTTCCTTTTTATAGAAAACACCTTTTTCGAGTCCCTGGTTCACTACATCTTTACCTAAAAGATACGTATCACTTTCGTAATAATTTTTATCGAAATCTACGCCTAAAGCATCGTAGGTTTTCTCAAAACCATTATACACCCATTGATTCATTTTTTCCCAAAGCGCAACCACTTTAGGATCGCCGGCTTCCCATTTTAGCAACATTTGCTTTGCTTCCACCAAAATTGGAGCTTCAGCTTTCGCAGCTTCTTCAGAAATCCCTTTGGTTTCCATTAATTCGGAAATTTCCTTTTTGTATTCCTGGTCAAACTTCACATAGTAATTCCCTACCAGCTTATCTCCTTTTATGCCGGCAGATTGTGGAGTCTCTCCATTCCCGAAACGTTCCCAGGCCAGCATAGATTTACAAATATGAATTCCACGATCGTTTATAATCTGGGTTTTATAAGATTTATTTCCGGCAGCACTTAAAATTTCGGCAACAGAAAATCCTAAAAGAATATTTCTAATATGCCCTAAGTGCAATGGTTTGTTGGTATTTGGGGAAGAATATTCAACCATAACCCCTTTAGCATCCTCTGCAGCGGGAAGTATCCCAAAATCTTTTCTGTCTTTCATTTCACTGAAAAAATCAAGAAAATAGGCATCGCTTAAAACAATGTTCAAAAAGCCTTTCACAACATTAAATCCGGAAACCTCAGCAACATTTTCATTTAAATAATTTCCAATTTCTTCACCCAATTTCACAGGGTTAGTCTTGAGCGCTTTAAGCATCGGGAAAGTAACCAAAGTGATATCGCCTTCAAAATCTTTACGCGTAGGCTGAAATTCCAGGTTATCAATTTCAACATCATAGATCTTTTTAACAGCATCTTTTACGTGGGTAGCCAGAGTACTTTGGAGTTTCATTTCTTACTTCTATTTATTGTTTTAAGCCCTGCAAAGATAACAGAAAATAGGCTTTTGCCTATAATTTACTCGATAATCGAGATTAAATGCACCGAGACTTGTCTCGAAATTGTAAATTATTTTTATGAATACTTCATGAGCATGTCCCGAAGTAATTTACTTATCTTTAAACAAAAAGCTATGTTATTAAATATCTCCTATAACCGAAGCAAAACCAAAGAGAAAATTGATAAGGAAGTCGGCAAGCCTTTTACGCTACTTGCGCGAATGAAATTAAACGGCACAGGATCTCCAAAATTGCATATTACCGATACCAGTATTGATATTCACAACCTGCTAGTGCTGGATAACAATGCCAATACCTGTAATGTTGAAATGCGGCCTAACGGAATTATAGTAATGTTCAGGTCTTTACTGGAAACCTACGCCCTGGTTATTCCATATTACAAACTTCATCTTTATAAAGGCAAAGCTGAAGAATACTCTATTTATAAAGATCATTCTAAAATTAAGGTAAAGGCAGATACGCCAGCAATACATAAATATTTTAAAAAGATTTTAGATTATAAATCTGACAATGCACCTACCCAAATCCAGGATCTTTAGCCCACTTAACGCTTCCCAAAGGCAAGTCCGCCAATTAGGGCTAAAACACCAAAACCAATCATCGCGTAAGATTGAGTATTATCACCATGAGCTTCAATTTGCAACGGACCGGCATCTAAAGCAAATTCGGGAGTAATTAGCCGGTATAATCCATACCCAATCATTCCAACTCCAATTATTAGAAGCACAATTTTTAGTACGTTATTCATTTTATAAAGTTTTACTAATCTGGGCGAAAAGTACTAATTTAATTGGTATTTTAAGCTTAAAATTTTTCTATGAGAATTCTTCTTACAGGTGCCAACGGTTATATTGGAATGCGATTGCTCCCTGAACTTTTAGAGCAGGGGCACGAGGTTATTTGCGCTGTTCGAAATAGAAACCGCTTTACTTCTAATGAAGAGTTACTAAAACAAGTAGAGATCGTAGAACTTGATTTCCTTAAAGATGAAAACGCTCCTGAAAAAATAAAAAATATCGATGTAGCCTACTACCTGATTCATTCTATGAGTGGGAATACTAAGGATTTTGATAGCCAGGAAGCGCAAGCTGCGAAGAATTTCAACAAAATAATGGCTGGTACTTCGGTAAACCAGGTAATTTATTTAAGTGGAATTATTAATACCGAGGAACTTTCTAAACATCTTAAATCCAGAAAAAAAGTAGAGGAAATTCTCTATGGCGGTAACTTTAAGCTTACCGTACTTAGAGCTGCTATTATTGTTGGTTCCGGAAGTTCTTCGTTTGAAATCATAAGGGATCTTTGTGAAAAGTTACCGATTATGATCACGCCAAAATGGGTAGAGACCAAATGCCAGCCAATTTCCATTCGGGATATTATTAAATTTCTTACCGGTGTAATTGGGAAAGAAGAATGCTATAACCAATCTTTTGATGTTGGAGGTCCAGATGTACTTACTTATAAAGAAATGATGCTGAAATATGCTGAGATAAGAAATCTAAAACTTTGGATCTTAAGTGTACCGGTAATGTCTCCAAAACTTTCATCTTACTGGCTTTATTTTGTAACCTCAACGTCGTACAAACTTGCCCAAAACCTGGTAGATAGCATGAGTGTTGAAGTAATCACCAACGATACCCGATTACAGGATATTCTAAACATCAAACCCATTTCTTACACGGAAGCCATAGAACTTGCCTTTTATAAAATTGAGCAAAACCAGGTGATTTCCAGCTGGAAAGATTCTCTAAGTAGCGGCCGTTTTAATAAGGAGTTAAATAAATATATACAAGTCCCAAAATATGGCTGCCTCCTGGATAAACAATCGGCTAAAGTAGAAGATCCTGACGAAGTACTGGAGCGCATCTGGGCGATTGGCGGTTTAACCGGCTGGTACTACGGCAACTGGTTATGGAAATTTCGCGGGTATATTGATAAGTTTTTCGGCGGGGTTGGTTTACGACGAGGAAGAACACATCCCAACAAAATAGCCTCTGGAGATTCTTTAGATTTCTGGCGTGTACTTTTAGCCGATAAGGAGGAAAAAAGGCTATTACTATTTGCAGAAATGAAAGTTCCCGGTGAAGCCTGGCTGGAGTTCTGTATAGATAAAGAAAATGTACTTCACCAAACCGCTACCTTTAGACCCAAAGGTATTTGGGGACGCCTTTACTGGTATTCCATGTACCCCTTTCATTATTTTATTTTTGAAGGAATGCTGAATAAAATTGCCAAAGGAGAACCAAAAAAACAAGTAGCTTAATTCCTTCTAAATTCTTTAATTTGAAAACTATTTGTTTAAAAGTCTAACACACACTGAATAGCAGTAAATTTTGACGCAATTTTTTCGAGCTTTTTTTAAAAATCCATTGCTTTATATTGCATCGGGAATCCTATTTTTTCTCGCCCTCTTTATCTTTTTCTTTACCGATTTTTTCTACGAACTCATAGAAAATGGCTCTATTTGGGTTCGCGAACTCTTTGGAGGCTTTTACCTATGGCTCGGATTATTATGCGTTTTTTTCCTGATTTTTATCGCCCTTTCAAGATTTGGAAAAATAAGATTGGGAAATTCTCCACCAGAATTCGATCGCCTTTCCTGGATTGCCATGCTCTATAGTGCCGGAATGGGTTCAGGTATTTTATTGAGAGCTGTGCAAGAACCAGTTTTTATGTTTTTAAACTCTCCTTTGGAAACAGGTCCCTCTTCTGAAGTCATAGCATTAGAATATACCTTTTATCAATGGGGTTTCACCGCATGGGCATTCTATGGAATATTCGCATTACTTATCGCATACTCCCTATTTGTTAGAAAATCTAATATCCTTTTAGGAACCAGCTTACCTCAATTTAAAAGAATAAAATACCTGCCAGAAAGCGTAAATCTACTTACCATTCTCACTACAGTTTTCGGACTGGTTGCGGCAATTGGTTTGGGCACTACACAAATTGAAGGCGGCATTAGTCACCTTGCTTCTGCACCTCCAGGGACCCTTTGGCTTACAATTTTATTAGTTTTTATAATTTGTTTGATA
>Ga0102926_1002757_pt1 | contig 10123 bp, 11 predicted proteins | sample SalPonR1_A_D2_MG_FD_78173 | JGI IMG/M metagenome (GOLD analysis project Ga0102926, IMG submission 78173) | Salt pond soil microbial communities from South San Francisco under conditions of wetland restoration - Salt Pond MetaG R1_A_D2_MG | ecosystem: Environmental > Aquatic > Marine > Intertidal...
ACAAAATTTATGAAATAACGAGGATAAGATATATAGAAGAAGAGCCTGTAATGCTTGAAATATCATATTTACCCCAAAAATTATTTCCGGATTTATTTGACTATGATATGGAACACTTTTCTCTTTACGACATGATTGAATACAGATATAAGAGAAATATAACAAAAGGAAGAGAATATATACAACCTATGATTTCCGGAACAAAGGAATCAAATTTTTTAAATATTGAAAAAGGATCTCCAGTATTTTTGGTTAAGAGAATAACCTATAGTGGGAAAAAACCTGTAGAATATAGAAAAAGCATAATAAGAGGAGATAAATATGTATTTTACACAGAATTTTCTTAGGAGAGACATTAATGAATAAAAATCTAAAATTATTTTTAATATATTTAAAAATTGGAGCTTTTACCTTTGGAGGAGGTTTTGCAATGATACCCTTAATAGAAAGGGAAATTGTTGAAACTAATGAATGGATGGAGCCTGAAGAATTTAGAGATTCTTTAGCTGTATGTCAGTCCGTTCCCGGAGCGATAGCTGTTAACAATGCTGTATTTATTGGTTATAGAATAAATGGTGTTTTAGGAGCTATTGCAGCGGCATTTGGAGTAGTTATTCCATCCTTTCTGATAATTATGACAATAGCGTCTGTATTTACTCAAATTAAAAACATTAAGATGATAGATCCTATTTTTAACGGTATTAGAGCTGCAGTAGTAGCTTTAATTCTAACAGCCGGACTTAAACTATTTACTAAAGGTATATTTAATATTTTTATTATAGTTTTAACATTTATAGGGATAGCATATTTTGAACTTAATCCTATTATAGTAATTATTATGTCTGTAGCATTTGGTATATTAAAAAACAGGAAAGAGGAGCAGTAAATGATAATATTAGACCTATTTTTATCTTTCTTTAAAATTGGATCTTTTAGTTTTGGTGGAGGATACTGTATGCTTCCTCTCATACAAAATGAAATCATAACAAAAAACAGTTGGATAACAGCGGAGACTTTTATCGATATAATAGCAACATCTCAGATGACTCCTGGTCCTATAGCTGTAAACAGTGCAACCTTCGTAGGATATGAGTTAGCAGGTGTACTTGGTTCAGCTGTCAATACTTTTGGAGTTATACTTGTACCGGCAGTTATTGTAATGATACTTTCTAAATATGTTGACAAATTCAAAAATTCAAAAATATTAGAAGACATCTTCACAGGATTAAGGCCGGCTTTAGTAGGACTTATATTAGCATCTGCCTTTAGTGTTGGAAAAACCGCAATATTTAACATTCAAACACTAGGTATAGCATTAGTAATCTTTTTAATTATAAATAAATTTAAAACTCACCCTATACTTGCTATAGCATTCTCGGGAGTATTAGGAGCTGTAATATTGTAACAATTCAAAGCAATTTTTAAAAAAGAACTGGCTAAGCCAGTTCTTGATCTTTTTTTACACCTATAATGGTTAAAGAAAGATTTTCTTTTTTTCTCAAATCAACTAAATAAGGTTCGACACTATTACTTGATTCTATAAAAACCCTTACTAAGGGTCTATTACCATGACCTTCAAAGTTCTCAACAACAATAGCAACACTATTATTTGATAATTTTACTATAGTGCCTGAAGGATAAGGAGTTACTTTTCTTATAAAGCAATTTACAATTTCAGGATCAAATAAAACATCATTACCGGATAATATAAATTCTATAGCTTCAGAAGGTAAAAGTCCTTTTCTGTATGGTCTATCAGAAATTAAAGCATCATATACATCGGCAACAGCTATAATCCTGGAGTAAAGATTTATATCCTTATACTCAAATCCATTAGGATATCCTGTACCGTTCCATCTTTCGTGATGGGACAAGATTCCTTTATAAGATTCTGCCGGTAATTTAAATTTATCTTTTAAATATTTAAAGCCCCTTGTAGGATGTTTTTTCATTAAAATCCATTCTTTATCATCTAACTTCTGAGGCTTATTTAATACATCCTTAGGAACAAAAATTTTACCGATGTCATGCATAATAGCACTTAAACCTAAACTGTATAATTCTTCCTTCTTTAAAGATAAAGAACAGCCTAAAACTATGGATATAATAGCAACATTTAAAGAATGGTAAAATGTATAATCGTCAAAAACTTTTAAATCTATCATATTAATCATAAGATTTTCACTATCTAATATCTCATCAACTATTTCTTTAGTAATATTATTAATTGTTTCATTTGTTTCCTTATTTTCCAAATCAGAAGAACTAGATTTTTGAGCATAAATAAATGTTTTTTGTACACTCAATACAGCCTTATGTCTTAGTTCCTCACTTATTACACTTTTTACTTCAATACCTTTTGATAATTCATCTTCAATATAAACTCCATTAATACCTACATTGTTTAATTTTTGTATATAATAGGAATCTAATACAACTCCTTCTTTTAACAAAATATGTCCATTATGACCATATACAGATTTTTTTAATATAGAGCCTTCTTTAATGCTTTGAATCGGGACATATCTCATAAAAACCTCCTAATCTAAAATTGAACCTAAATATTATTGTATAATAATTGAGACAATAATAAAAGTAAATACTTATTAAAAATCATATAAAACATCTAAATAACTGTATTTTTCCTTTATGAGATCTTTCTCGAGCATCCAACCGTATACAGTGTTAAATGTATATTTGTCCGGTGCTTCTCTTTTTGTGAATTCGGGAAACTCAAATGAATCTTTTATATTTTCTGAAAATCCGAGTTCTTCAACAAAATAATCGTAAAATTCATTTTTATCGGTTTTATTTAAATATTCTACAGCCATGTTGTAACCTTCGTAAAATTTAACTAAAGTTTGACTTTGTTCATCTAATATATCGGAATTAAATATTACTATTCCAGGATAAAGATTTAATTCTTCCGTATCACCTATAACTTCACCACCCTGGAATTTAGCAGTATAAGCTAAGGGTTCAGGAAGGGTAGAACCATCTAAAGAATTCTCGTATAACATTTCAAGTCTTACAGGCATTTGAGGAATAGCAACCTTTTCAACCTTATCATCCATACCTAATTTGCTTATGACTAAATCAGTCGAAAAATCTATAACTGTATTAGAAGAAATACCTACTTGTGGACTATCTAATGCAGAAAAATTTTTTTTAGTTAAATTCGGTGAGCTTATCAATCTGTAGTTACCATATGTAGATGAAGTCATCTTAAAATCCATACCGGATTCCTTGTAAAAGAGTATCGTCAGCATATCGGCCATAGCTCCATCTAAGTTACCCGTTTGAAGAGCAGTATCTCTATCTAATGCACTTCTAAAAACTGTAATATTTACATCTACACCGGCTTCTTCATAAAAACCTTCTTTTTCAGCTATTAAAAAAGGTACGGCTCCAACATCCGACATTACACCAAAATTTATTTCTTCTAAATTCTCTTCTTTCTGACATCCAACAGTAGAAAAAAGAATTAATAAAACTAAACCAATAATTATTTTTTTCATAATACCTCCACATTAATGTTTTTTTAAAATTTATTGAATTAAACTTTTTCAAAAGAAAATACATTATATAAGTTGTATTTTAACATATACTTTGGAATCTAGTCTTTGCTTAATCCCAAAGACATATTTTTTTCTCTAATAAATCTATAATATTAAAAAGAAAGGTCCCCATTAAACTTATCAGCACTATTCCTGAAAACATAGCCTTGTAATCAAGCTTTAACCAGGAATCCATAATATAATAGCCAATACCTAAATTGGTTGCAAAATTTTCAGCGAAGAAAAGTACAGAAATACTTATACCTATACTCACTCTTAGAGAAGTAAAAAGATTTGGTAGTATAGCTGGTAAAATCACATGTCTATATACTTGAAATCCTCTACCACCTAAGGATTTAATAGATAAAAAATAAGAAGGGTGAATTTTTTTAACTCCATCTCTTATAGTAATAGATATCTGAAAAAAAAGTATAAGAGAAACTAAAGCTATCTTAGAAGCATCACCTAAACCTAAAAAAAGCATAAGTATTGGCAGAAAAGCAATTTTAGGAATTGGAAAAACCGTATACAGCAAAGGTGTAAATATCCTATCAACCTTTTCAATTCTAGCTGTTGTTATACCTACAATCAATCGTAGGACTATTGTAATAAATATAGCTAAGGAAATTCTGTAAAGACTAACTAAAACGTTCTTAATAAGAATACCGAAATTATTTACTATAAAAATAAATGTTTCTATAGGAGAAGGAATAATACTTCTTGATACTGCAATATGAGCAGCAGTCCATAGGATTATGATAACTATGATGCTGTATATATAAGGATGTTTTTTCATACTAAAGCTCCTTCATAAACTTTCTTAGTTCCAGACACTTTTCATAAAATTCCTTAGTTTCACGACTGTTTAAATCACCAAAACTTTTGTTTTCTATAATTTTACTTAACCTTCCATTTTCAGATAAAAGTATTATATTTCTACCCATAAAAGTTGCTTCTTCAATACTGTGAGTTACAGTTATTGTAGTTATAGGATTTTCACTGTACAAATTTAAAACTTCATCCTGAAGGGATTCTCTAGTTATAGCATCCAGAGAAGAAAAGGGTTCGTCGAGAAGAAGTAAATCTGGTTTCATAATCCAAGACCTTGCTACGGCAACTCTTTGTTTTTGTCCCCCGCTCAAGCTATCGGGATAATTATTTGATAAATTTTTGATTTTTAAATTCTCCACTAAAGTTTCATACGTAAACAATACTTCTTTGGAAATATCATTTTCCAACTTCAAAGGCAGCAAAATATTTTCCTCTACAGTTTTCCAGGGAAACAAACCGTAATCTTGAAAAACAATACTGCTTTTTAGATTTCTTGAAAAAGTCAACTGTCCTCCGGTATCGGCTTTATTTGGGAGCAAATCTGCTACACTGTGTAAAAAAGTAGTTTTCCCACATCCGGAAGGCCCAAGTATAGAATAAGCCTCTCCCTCTCTTATCTTTAAAGTTATGGAATCTAAAGCTTTGGATTCAGGATATGAAACTGAAAAGTTGGAAAGTTCTATCAATACATTTCTACTCATTACTGCTTCCCCAAGTTCTATGAAGCTGATTTTCTATACCTATAAACCTCATCAATCTTCCTACAAAAATATCAACAGATTCCTCTATAGTTTCAGGTTTATTGTAGTAAGAAACTAAAGGAGGCATTACAACTCCACCAGCATTAGTTAACTTCAACATATTTTCCAGATGTATACTTGAAATAGGAGTTTCCCTTGCTACAATTATTAAAGGTTTTCTTTCTTTTAAGGCTACATCAGCAGTTCTAATTAAAAGACTATCGCTGATACAGTTGGCTATTTTTCCGAGGGTACTCATGCTGCAGGGTATTACTACAACAGCATCTATATCTGAAGAACCACTTGCTAACTTAGAAAACATGTCATTATTATCATGAGAGATTAATTTCCCAGGAAATAAATCACAATTCTTAAAAAAAGAGTCTATACTTTCATCTAGTTCAAATTTAAAGACTTCTTTGCCCTTATCCGTTGAAATTAAGTTCACCTCATGACCTAATCTGAGTAGATTTATAATTAAATTTTTAGCTAATATACTTCCACTTGCACCGGTGATACCAACTACTATTTTTTTCATATTAAACCTCTCTTATATTATAAAAATATCTAATACAACTACTACTAATAAAATCATTGATATAATCTGATTGATGTTGTAGGATGCCAAATTCATAATATTTTTATGCTCTGGATCTACAATATAATGCTCCAACATTAAAAGAAGTCCGCTAATAAAAACACCTATCAGATATATATAACTTAAGCTTGTAATAAAGTAAAGAATTAACAGCATAGCCCACATTATTAGGTGAAATATTCTTGATATCCATAGAGCTCCTTTCAATCCGAATTTTGCCGGTATTGAATGTAAACCCTCTTTTCTATCAAAGTCGATATCCTGAGTTCCGTATATTATGTCAAAACCTCCTACCCATAAGGTAACTATGACACCAAATATTAAAGGCACTATATCAAACTCACCTCTTACAGCAAGCCATGCTCCTACAGGAGCTCCTGCACAGGTAGCACCCAAAACTACATGACAAAGCCAGGTAAATCTTTTAGTATAGGAATAAAGTGTAAAAAGTAAAAGGGCTACAGGGGAAAGATAAAAGCATATATTATTAATCATCCAGGCTGAAAACACAAAAATTCCGTATAAAATTACTGTAATAATTAAAGGTTCATATTTCTTTATTCTCCCTGAAGGGATATGTCTTCCGCTGGTTCTTGGATTTTTTTTATCGTATTCGGCATCCACGTATCTATTTAAAGCATTGGCAGCATTTCTTCCAGCGAATAATGCTACTAATATCCAAAATACAATTCTTCCTTCAGGCAGTCCCTCTGCAGCTATAAACATAGCCATTAAAGCAAAAGGCAGAGAAAATAAAGTATGAGAAAACATTACAAGTTCACCATAATCTTTGATTTTATTAAAACCTTTTTTAATCAAAGCTGATGCCATATTCAGGCCACCTTTCATCAACCATGTTTTTTACATCTTTCTTCATTTCTATATCATCAGGCCAGTGTCTAATAAAATCTGGGTCGTCTCCCTTTCTGGTAGCATCAATTCCTACAAATATTGAATTATCTTCTCTCATATTAACAACCATATCTCTATTTGGATCTATGTTATTAAATATCTTCCAAGCTACTGTAGATAAATCATCTGTATCTATCCATTTATCTACAACTACTACAAATCTTTCTTTATTCTCAGATATTTTTTCAAGATAAGAGTTTACCTTCTCTTTGTTTATAGACTTATCGTAGTTGATAATTTTAACTGGAGAATTTTCACTATTAATTACATTTTTAAAAGAATTAAAATCAAAAGATTTGCCCGTTGTTTCTTTGTCAAGCTTTGTTGTAGCATCTATACCTAATCTAAAGCCCTGATGAGGTCTATCGGAAGCATGATCTAAAGCATCTAAGGGTCCTTCAGATACAACAAGATGATTTTCATAGGTAACCTTTTCAACTATTTCCTCTAAAACTTCCTTGTAGTTGTGGACATTTACATCTTCATCAACAATAATTATATTTTTAGTATACATCATTTGACCTAAACCCCAAAGAGAATATAGAACTTTATTTGAATGAAGAGGGAAGGCTTTTTTAATAGATACAACTGCGCAGTTATGAAAAACTCCCTCCAAAGGAAAATCTATATCAACTATTTCAGGACACTGTATTTTCATTAAAGGAAGAAAAATTCTTTCAGTTGCTTTACCCAAATAGCAATCTTCCATAGGAGGTTTGCCTACTATTGTAGTTGGATATACAGGATTTTTCTTTCTGGTTATTTTTTCTATATGAAAAACAGGATACATATCCGATAAAGAGTAATAACCGGTATGGTCTCCAAAAGGACCTTCTTCTCTCAACTCGTCTAAATCAACATATCCCTCTAATACAAATTCAGAATTTGCCGGCACATAGATATCGTTAGTAATACATTTTACAAGTTCTACCGATTTTTTTCTTAGATATCCGGCAAAAATCATCTCATCTATCATCTTAGGCAGTGGAGCTGTAGAAGAATAAATAGTAGCAGGATCGCAACCTAAAGCAACAGAGACGGGCATTTTTTTACCCAATTTTCTGTATTTTTCATAAATTTCTTTACCGTCCTTATGAAGATGCCAGTGCATTCCCGTTGTTTTTTTATCGTATACCTGCAGTCTATACATTCCTACGTTTTGCTGTCCATTATCAGGATCTTTAGTAAATACTAAAGGTAGAGTTATATATTTACCTCCATCCTGTGGCCAGCACTTTATTATTGGAAGACTATCTAAATCTGGTTCTTCTACAACTTCCTGACAGTGAGCCTTTGAAATTTTTTTAGGAAAGATAAAAGGAAGAGGAGCGAGTTTAGGAATAGCTTTAATTTTACCCATCAAAGTTACATAAGCACTTAAATCCATATAATCTTCTATTTCTTCAGCTATTTCATCTAAACTGTTAACTCCAAGGCCTAAGTTAAGGCGTTCGTAGGTACCCATGGTGTTTATAACTAAAGGATAATTAGAACCCTTTACATTATTAAATCTTAAAGCCTTTCCATATTTTTTTGAAACTCTATCTGTTATTTCAGTAATTTCAAGAACTGGATCTACTTCTACATCTATATTATCTATTAAACCTTTTTCTTCTAAAGCTTTTAGAAATTGAGGTAAATCTTTGTAAGTCATTAAAACCTCCTATTTTTCAATTATTTAGTAGTAACGTTTAAATATTAACAATTTTATAAAAGAGTGTCAATATATGAAATCTTTATTTTAACTTTTATAAAACATATCCGTTTTATAAAATATTAATAGTATAAGAGTTATATAAATATTATAAAAGGGTATATAAATGAGTAGAACATAAAAAGAAATATAATAAAGGAGTGTTTTAATATGAGCTTTGAAATTAATAATAATGTTAAATGGGTTGGAAAAATTGATTGGGAATTAAGAAGATTTCATGGAGACGAATATTCTACCCATAAGGGATCATCTTACAACTCATACTTGGTAAGAGATGAAAAAACTGTCCTTATAGATACGGTTTGGAATCCTTTCTCAAAAGAATTTGTTGAAAATCTTAAAAAAGAAATAGACCTAAAAGAAATAGACTATATAATAGCTAATCACGGTGAAGTAGATCACAGTGGAGCTTTTTTAGAATTGATGAGAGAAATTCCAGATACACCTATATACTGTACGGAAAATGGAGTTAAATCCTTAAAAGGACAGTATCATAAGGATTGGAACTTCAAAACAGTTAAAACCGGCGATAAACTAAATATCGGAGAAAGAGATTTAATATTTATAGAAGCACCTATGCTTCATTGGCCGGATACTATGATGACCTATATGACGGTGGATAATATTCTCTTCAGTAACGATGCCTTCGGTCTGCACTATGCATCTGAAAAAATGTACAACGATTTAGTTAATCAAGATGAACTTTACAGCGAAGCTGTAAAATACTATGCAAATATATTGACACCTTTCAGCAAAATGGTTACCAACAAAATTAAAGAGGTATTAAGTCTTGAGGTACCCGTAGATATGATATGTCCAAGTCACGGTATTATATGGAGAGATAATCCTACTCAGATTGTTGAAAAATATTTAGAATGGGCAGATGATTATCAAGAAAACCAAATTACTGTAATGTACGACAGTATGTGGGAAAACACTAAAAAAATGGCGGAAGCAATTGTAGAAGGAATAAAAGAAGCAGATTCTGAAGTAATGGTAAAAGTCTATAATATATCAAAAACAGACAAAAACGATATAATTACAGAAGTTTTTAAATCTAAAGCTATATTAGTAGGATCATCAACGATTAACGGAGGTATTTTATCAGGAGTAGCAGGAATTTTGGAAGAAATTAAAGGGTTGCTGTTTATGAATAAAAAAGCTGCATCTTTCGGAAGCTACGGGTGGGCTCCTAAATCTGTAAAAATCATGAATAAAACTTTGGAAGATTCAAAATTTGAGCTTATAAATGAAGGCCTTACAATTAACTGGACTCCGGATGAAGAAGGAATTAAAAAATCCATAGAATTCGGTAAGGAAGCTGCTGAAGCAGCAAAGTAAACTAGAGAATTTAATTCTTTATGAAGGGAGAAATCCCTTCGTTTTTTATTTCAAACTATTTGACTAATAATTTTATTGATTATATATTATTATATAAGATAAAAAAAGGAGGGTTAAAAATTGGATATAAACAGAGAAAATGCACTTGAACTATTTAACGAATGGATAGATTCTGAAAGCCTAATCAAGCACTGCCTTGCAGTAGAAGGAGCTATGAGAGGGTGTGCTGAAGAATTTGGAGGTAATCCTGAAGTTTGGGGTGCCTGTGGATTGTTACATGATATAGATTTTCAAAAATATCCTGATAGTGAACATTTAGAGCACGGACCTAAAATACTTGAAGAAGCAGGATATCCAGAAGAATTTATCGATGCTGTTAAAGGACATGGGGACTTTACCAACACTCCAAGAGAAACTAAAATGGCAAAAT
>Ga0102926_1002758_pt1 | contig 10122 bp, 7 predicted proteins | sample SalPonR1_A_D2_MG_FD_78173 | JGI IMG/M metagenome (GOLD analysis project Ga0102926, IMG submission 78173) | Salt pond soil microbial communities from South San Francisco under conditions of wetland restoration - Salt Pond MetaG R1_A_D2_MG | ecosystem: Environmental > Aquatic > Marine > Intertidal...
AACCACAAATTGATGTACCCATGGCCGATATTTATGTCGGGTACCCGGGAGCATCACCCCAGGAAGTTGAAAACCGAATCGCCATCCCGCTGGAGAAAATTCTATCCAACATTTCGGGTGTTGAGTATGTGTATTCCACATCCATGCCGGAACAGGCGATGGTTTCTGCCCGATTTTATGTAGGACAGGATGTAGAACGGAGTTTGGTTCGGCTCTACAATGAGATCATGAAATTCATGGATACCAAGCCTGAACCGGTCACCATGCCGCTCATTAAAACAAGATCTATCAATGATGTCCCGATCGTTACCCTCACTCTTTGGAGTGATACACACAATGATTATCAACTAAGGCGGGTGGCACAAGAACTGGATCATGAGATTAAATCGATAACCGATGTGGCTGAGACCAAAATTCACGGTGGGAGATCCCGAACCGTTGAAGTCATTTTGGACAAAGAAAAAATGGCATCCATGATGATTGATCCGCTTCGCGTGGCGCAAACCATTCAGGCGGCCAATAGTGAATTTAAGTCGGGTACATTTTCACAGAATGATGAAGAATTCCGTGTACAGACCGGCAATTTTCTGGAATCTGCAGATGATGTCGGTTCACTGGTTGTGGATGTTCGTCAGGGCGATCCTATATTTCTCAGAGACGTAGCGGAAGTAAAGGACGGACCGGGTGAATCTGCCAACTATGTCTCTTATGTCCCGGGGCCTGTTTCAGCACTAGAGAAAAATATGGAAGCCGGTCTCTCCTACCCTGCTGTATCTATCTCCGTGGCTAAGCGTCAGGGAGCGGATGCCATGACCATCGCTACTCAAATTGATCAGATGGTGGAAAAACTGAGCGGATCGGTAATTACAAACGAAATTCAGGTAGAAACTACGCGGAACTATGGAGAGACGGCAACCGAAAAAGTGAGCACACTGTTGATTCACCTCATCGTTGCGGTTCTTGCAGTTTCATTTGTTGTTTTTCTGGCTATGGGATGGCGCGGTGCATTGGTCGTATTTATATCCGTCCCAATTACCTTTGCTCTCACTCTCTTTTTCTACTACATGTATGATTACACCCTTAACCGCATTACGCTATTTGCATTGGTATTTGTGACCGGTATTGTGGTGGATAACTCCATTATTGTGGCGGAGAATATGCACCGCCACTTCAAGATGAGAAATCTGCCGTTCAAACAGGCTGCCATCTATGCGATTAATGAGGTTGGTAATCCGACAATTCTTGCCACATTTACGGTTATTGCGGCCGTTATCCCAATGGCGTTTGTTTCCGGGTTGATGGGGCCATATATGAGTCCTATTGCAATCGGTGCAACGGTAGCTATGATTTTGTCATTGATCATTTCATTGATTGCTACTCCCTGGCTTGGATACAGGCTGTTACGAGCGGCCCGGGTTCAGTCAGGAAGCAAATCATCAGGAAAAGGTTATAAACTGGAAGAGACCATCATCTATAAAGTATACGATAAAACCATGCGACCGCTGATGGAAAGTACCTGGAAACGCTGGGCATTCCTTCTTGGTACAACGGTTGTTTTGTTTGCTACACTGATGCTCTTCTATGTTCGCTGGGTTGAAGTAAAAATGCTCCCGTTTGACAACAAAAATGAGATTCAGCTCATCATTGATATGCCCGAGGGAACAACCCTGGAGCGTTCAGAAGCGGTGGCACAGGAAGTTGGATTGGTTCTTCTGGATATTCCCGAAGTGTATGATTACCAGATCTATTCCGGCACAAACGCGCCTATCAACTTTAACGGTTTGGTGCGAAGCTATGATCTTCGTCAGTCCTCAAATGTGGCCGACATTCAGGTTAATCTGGTGGATAAAAGCCTCAGATCGGATCAAAGCCACGATATTGCCAAGCGCATGAGGCCGCTGGTTCAGGCTGTGGGTAAAAAGTACAACGCCAACGTCAAAGTGGTGGAAGTTCCGCCCGGTCCACCGGTGATGTCTACCCTTGTAGCTGAGATTTATGGTCCCGATCTGGAGATGCAGCGTGAAATCGGTGAAGATATCAAAGGCATCTTTACTCAGACACCGGGTATCGTGGATACCGACTGGATGGTTGAAGATGAGCAGACCGAATATAGATTTGAAGTGCAACGAGAAAAAGCAGCAATCACCGGTGTGATGCCGAACCAGATATCTGAGTCCCTCAGGATGATTCTGGGTCAACACCCAGTAAGCTCACTCTATGATGAAAATGAAGCATCTCTTGTGCCCATTACGATGAAGCTGGATGAAGCGGATCGGTCAGGAGTGAACCGACTGGGCGGGCTGCATGTACAGTCGCAGACCGGAGCTATGATTCCGATAATTGATTTGGTACATCAGAAAGAACAAACACTGGAGAAAAGTATACACCGCAAAAATCAGCGACGCGTTGTGTATGTAACAGCCGAAGTAGCCGGTGAAATTGAGAGTCCGGTCTATGCTATTCTGGATGCAAGGGATGAGATTGACAATATCTTACTTCCAGCCGGATACAGTCTGGAACAGGCATTTGCCGGTCAACCGTTTACCAGTGAGGATTTGACGGTTAAATGGGACGGAGAATGGCAGATCACACTCGAAGTGTTCCGTGATCTGGGGATCGCCTTTGCGGTGGTGCTGGTCATCATCTATATCCTGATTGTCGGTTGGTTCCAAGACTTTGGCGTGCCAATTATCATGATGATTGCCATTCCACTGTCTTTGATTGGAATTTTGATCGGTCATTGGGTAACCGGAGCGTTTTTTACTGCTACATCGATGATTGGTTTAATTGCCCTGGCCGGAATTATGGTAAGGAATTCTGTACTGCTGATCGATTTCATACAGATCAGCCTGCGGCAAGGTAATTCATTGTCTGACGCGGTTGTGGAAGCCGGTGCGGTTCGTACCATGCCGATTTTGCTTACGGCCGGAACGGTAGTAATCGGCGCAATTGTGATCCTGTTTGATCCGATCTTCCAGGGATTGGCCATATCATTGATGGGCGGAGCAATTGCATCCACGGCCCTGACGCTGGTTACGGTTCCGCTGATCTACTTTATGGTGAACAAGAATCGCAAACCTGAAGAGATTGTACGTGACTCAAAATAGATATCTCCCCTTGAGGGGAGTACTCCGCCAGCTGGCGGAGGGAGGGGTGTTATTAATTTTGACACATGATTAGAGAGACACCCCTCTATTTCTCCCCTTTTTAGGGGAGACTTTTTAACAACAAAATTAAATCACGAAACCCATGAAACTACTAATCATATTAAGCATCGCCGAATTCTCCAATGAGGTCCGTGCGATGATGACCCGAAACAATGTACCTGTTTACAGTGAAACGGAGATGTACGGCTTCCGGACTGAAAAACACAAACCGGATATTCGCACCTGGTTTTCCCAGGGAGATCAAGGGATCTACTCTACCCTCTTCTTCTCCTTTCAGAATGAGTCAACCGTGAAGAAAATTCTGGAGGAAGTTGCAAAATACAACGAAGAGTACGAAGGAGATCGTGATAACCCACTGCACGCCTATCAGGTAGCTGTAGAGGACTTTGCTTAAACACACCCCTGATTCCTGCGCTGAACGCGCATCATTCTATCCCCTCTCGAGCCTGCCTGTGCTAAAGCTTCGGTGGAAATGAGGGGAAAATTGAACTCAGTTATCCACCTTTTATATCAAAAAAAAAACAAATACCATGAAAACACTCATAGCATTTATTATTGCACTTGTAAGCTTTGCCGGATTGGCTGAAGCCCAATCCGAAAATGATCCGCTCTTTGTTGTATTGACAAGCAACGACGCTGAAACTCAGATGATGGCAATGGTTTTAGCTACGCAATCTATTAACAAGGATGTACCGGTTCGGGTACTGCTCTGCAGTGATGCATGTGATTTTGTCTTAAAGAACTCCGAGTCACCGGCAATTGCACCGGCAGACCGCTCTCCTAAACAGCTCATGATGGGGTTGATGAATAACGGTGTACAGGTTGATGTATGTGGAATCTATCTGCCAAACCGAGACTATTCTGCAGCTGATCTGATGAATGGTATCGGAACTGCCTCACCAACGGAAGTAGCTGAATTTATGAAGCAAAAAGGTGTCCGGTACTTTACATTTTAAACGACGCTTAATTTAGAATAAACCAAGAGAATAATGAAAGAAGTTTCTCTTTTAAATGGACTATGAGGAATAGCGATTCCCACATAGTGAAATTTAGAGTGGTTTCATACAGCACCCATTTCCTGATAACTACTAAAAAAAATTATTTATATGAGCTCATAGCAGTCTTGGATGGCCAATGGAAAGTGATTCAGTTTTTGTATATAGTACATTTCTAACCACTCCTTTTTCCCCTCCTTCAAAATGAGGAATTTACCCTGATACGTCTACTGACGAAACACTGAATAAAATTTCAATTTTCCGTGCTTCCCTGGCAAAAAAGCAAAATGGATCAGATCATGATAACGTGGATATCAAAATAATCACATAGCCTTTTTTGTTGGCATTTTTTAGTATCTGAGCTCATTAATTACTATAAACCAATACATTAGGTCAGCTAGATGATTAAATATCGAGATCACCTGAACAAAAAAAAGCCGATGCTGAACTTAATCAACACCGGCCTTTAATATCTAAATTAGAAGTTTGTATTACTTATTCACGTAGGAAGCATACATCCAGACCAGTTTCTCTTGCTCGCTGATGTAGTCGCTCATAAGCGCGTTTGTTCCTTCATCTCCAGCATCATCTGAAAGCTCCAGAATTTCACGTTGAACTTTTAAGGTTACTTTAAAAGCTTCAAGTATATGATTTACGGCCTCTTTTCCATCAGTAACTTTACCACTTTCTGAAATTTCAGATGTCTCAACATACTTTGAGTATTGATGACCGGGTGTGTACCCCAGTGTTAGTATTCTCTCAGCAACTTCATCAATTTTGATTTTCAGATCATCATAAAGTTCTTCAAATTTTTCGTGCAGAACAAAAAATGAATCTCCTTTAATGTTCCAGTGAAAGCCTCTTGTATTCTGATAAAAAACGGAGTAATTCGCTAAAAGAAGATTCAGTTTTTCAGCCAACTCATTAATCTTATCGCTATCCAGTCCTATTCTGTTTTTTGTGCTCATGTCTCTTTGTTTTATGTATTAACATTCTCATTGACTACCCTTTAAAATACAAAAATTAGTCCCAAAAAGCCCTATTTGTTATCGATATGGTAGATCAATAAAATCAAACTGTTTTGATGAATATTGCACATGAACTTCAAAGCTTAATGTATGTATCCAGGGCTTTTGCATTTAATGCCAATAAATTACATGCCCCTCACTCTTGATCAGCTTATTATATCCCAGTGTTGATTAATCCTCTATTCTTGTATATTCGCATAGAGATAAGACCACCAACTTTAAAACACAATCAATATGAGAGAATTAATAGCATTTCTAGTTGTCACGTTAGTATCCCTGTCTTTTGTATCCACAGCCGACGGGCAAATTTTTAACAGACTTAAAGACCGTGCAAAGAAAGCGGCTGAAGACAAGGTAGAGGAGAAACTCAGTAATGAGGTTGAAAAAGCTGCTGAACGAGCGGTAGAAAAAACCTGGCAATCGATATTTGGGGAAGAGTTTGGTTCAGAAGGAGATGGAATAAACGTCTCGTTTACGATGAACAGCAATGCCGTAACGGAAGAAGCTTATCGATTTGATGTGATCACCACCATGGAAGTTGAAACCTTTGAGGCGAACGGCAACTCCGAGGGACCCATGATTATGAAAATGCACTTTAACGAAACCGAATCATACAGCGGCACAAAGTTTAGCGGTGATCAGATAGATGAATCCGAAGGCGAGATGTTTATGATTTACGATCTCAAAAATGAATCGATGATTATGCTTATGGAGAGTGAAGATGGCAAGTTCTCATTTGCTTATGACTGGAAACAGGCTCGAATGCTGGCGGAAGATTTTGAAAAATTGGATGCGGACTCAAGCTCAGTATCTGAAGATGAGGAAACGGATGAATGGCAAAACTTTGAAGAGATCGGCACCAAAACCATTGCCGGATTGGAATGCCGCGGTTACCGATCTGAAAATGAAGAGAGCGTGATGGAGTACTGGGTAACAAATGATGAAGATTTAGGAATTCAGAAAATGCTCCGAATCAACGATCAAACCAAGCATCTGAAAGGAACTGTACCGGAAAACTACCCTGCCGGAATGCTGATGGAGATGAGCCAGAAAGATCTCAACAGCGGTGAAATAACCACCATGCGAGTAACTGATATTGACCGGAATGCGTCGGTAACATACACGATGAGTGATTACCCGGCGATGTCGTTTGGCAGTGGCGGACAGGGGCAAAATTAATTAATGGTACAGCCACGGAAGCACGGAACTGCACGGAAAAAATTATCATCTTACATCTAAATTAAAGATCAAACCAAAAATCATTAATACCTGAGTTTATTTTCAAGCGAAGGCTAAATAACGCAATAAAAACAATGATTACACGTCTGGCACATATTTGTATTCACACTCAGGACCTTGTAGAAACTGAAAGATTCTACTGCGACACACTCGGCCTGGAAAAAGGATTTGTTTTCATGAAAGATGAAGCTCTTTTCGGATTTTATATCAAACTGGGCAACAACTCCTTTATAGAAGTATTTAAAGGCGATCCCGGATCTGTGGGTAATATCAATCACTTGGCCATTGAGACTGATGACATCGATCAGGTAATCAAAAATTTGCGTTCAAACGGGTTTGAAGCGACTGATAAAAAGCTGGGCGGTGATAACACGTGGCAGTCGTGGACGGAGGATTCCAACGGGGTTCGAATTGAGTTTCATCAATACACGGAAAAAAGCCTTCAGTTCAGAGGAGGGATTTGTGAAGTTGATTGGTAATTTTAAAAGGCTCTCGGTTTATATGAATTCTCACCGTAACCCATGCCCTCATACCGTTTGTAACGTTTAAGAATGAATTTTCGACAGATGTAAGAATAACCCGGTGTCATCTCGATCCTCAAATGTCTGATAACATATGAGCATTCCTGGTGCTATTCCCGGGTTTCTGTCAGCGTCAAAAACCAACACTGTCAGATCCTAGGTGCTGACAGGTTTCTTACGACATCTCATGTTTGACTTAACTCAAGTCAGTGACGAATGTATATCAGGCGTATACCCGACACTGTTAAATTACTTCAACTCATGGCGCATTTCATTGCTGTGCAGACTGACCCTTCAAAGTTTATTGATCTGACGCCTCGCCCAGTGTTCGACCGGTTCCGATCATGATATGCGCCCACGGTTTACCCGGATCCATCAGCCACGGCGCACCTTCGCTGGCAGGTGACGGGGAGATTCCTGTGGACTCTACGGTTGCATACGGAACATACACCACGTAAAGCGGCCGTGCAGACTGTAATGTACCCGTTTCGTAATCCCAGGCGTCAGCATCACCGGTAAGCGAGTAGAGCGACATTGGTTTTTCAGGCATAGGTAAGGTGCCGTCCTCGATTTCCTGCATTCGAATCTCCCGTACCTCTTCTGATGAATAACCCTCTGCCGATAATTCGCGGCCACGTTCCATAAACGGTTCCAGGTCGTTGTGATAGCAGGCTACATGGAAACGGTCATCCCCCGGCTTGTCAGCCAGGCAGGTAATTTCATTGGAACCCTCTCGTAATATTATGATCTCCATCTGGTCGGAATAACCAAGAACAGTGGAACCATCGCGCATTGGCTGAGGAGCTGCTTCAACCGCCGCAATGACCTGCTGTGCACCTGTTGGGATCTCTGTAGAAGTTTGTGCAATTACATGATTAACAGCAATGAGGTTGAAAATTAGGCCGGTGAGCAATACGATTTTTTTCATTAAATAAGTGGTTTGTATGAATTAAAATGTCCGCCTTACGGGCACTTTATTTTGAGTATGAATGACGGAAGTATTAAAAACAGACGCTCAACTAAAGTTGGAATTTATTTAATAGATCTCAACTGCTATTTAGTGATAGCTGGATTTAAGTAGCGGTAAAATGTAAATTTAGTCTGCAGCAGTTATTACTAACGTTTAAAAACAATATTACCTGCATGTAAGAGATTTTCTTACGGCAATCTAATCCAGATTTTATTATTGTAAAGAAGAGATTCAGGATTTTCATCATGCATAATATTGTCCTGTTTCATTTATGGTTTTTTGCTTCAATAAACGGTTAACGACTTTGCTGAGTAAAAATAGACACCTGATCAAGGAGCAAAGATGAGCAAAGGTGATGCTAAAGATTCGCATCCCAGGAAAAGAGGCCTGCTTGCATTAGGGCTCACCGCAATCGGTGTAGTTTATGGCGATATCGGCACAAGCCCTATTTATGCTATTCGTGAATCTTTCCATGCCTCGTATGGGCTTGCCGGTTCGCCCGAAAATGTTTTTGGGATTCTATCGCTGATCTTTTGGTCACTTATTCTGGTGATATCAATCAAATATCTTGTATTGGTACTGCGCGCAGACAACAATGGGGAGGGTGGTATTATCGCTCTTACTGCACTCGTTAGCCAATCTGCCGAAAAAGCCAAAACCCGCAGAATGATACTGGTGCTTGCCGGACTTTTTGGAGCGGCGCTTCTATATGGCGATAGCATGATTACTCCAGCCATTTCGGTATTAAGTGCCATTGAAGGGCTGAAAATAGCAACTCCGGTTTTTGAGCCTTATATCATTCCAATTACCATAGGTATACTTATCGCATTATTTGTGATACAATCATATGGAACCGCAGGAATAGGTTTTATTTTCGGGCCCATTACACTCACATGGTTTTTGACACTGGGAATATTGGGAGCTATACAGATTATACAGTTCCCGGAGGTTCTTGCGGCCATGAATCCTTTGCAGGGAGTAGATTTTTTTCTAAGGAATGGCTGGGCAGGTTTCTTTGTGCTTGGTTCGGTCTTCCTGGTTGTTACGGGTGGTGAGGCACTCTATGCAGATATCGGTCACTTTGGCCTTCGACCCATCCGGTTAACCTGGTTTGTGGTTGTACTTCCATGTCTTTTGCTGAACTATTTTGGGCAGGGAGCCCTCATTATCAGTCACCCGGAGACTATTGAGCATCCATTTTTTTACATGGTCCCGAACTGGGGTCTATATCCTCTTGTCATTTTAGCAACGATAGCCACAATTATTGCATCGCAGGCCGTGATTTCAGGTGCTTTTTCACTTACAAGGCAAGCTGTACAGCTTGGGTATCTTCCACGCCTAAAAGTTGAACAGACTTCCGAAACTCAGTTTGGCCAAATATACATGCCGGCAATAAACTGGATACTTATGATCGCCTGTATCGGGTTGGTTCTTGGATTTCGTAATTCGAGCAGTCTCGCCTCTGCCTATGGAGTAGCAGTTACAACAGATATGGTGTTTACCACAATTCTTTTCGCCGTTGTTGCCCGCACGCGATGGGCGTGGAGTAAATGGATTGTAGGCCTTATGGGAGCCGGACTTCTCTTTATAGATCTCGGTTTCTGGGGCGCCAACCTTTTCAAAATACCAACCGGAGGATGGTTTCCACTCGTAATAGCAGGGATCATGTTCGTCATCCTAACAACCTGGAAGACCGGCCGCAAAATACTGAGTAAGCGTTTGAGTGAAAAAATCATACCTGAGGAAAAGTTTTTAGAGATTGTTGAAAAGAATGATCCCATGCGTATACCCGGCACTGCTGTATTTATGGATTCAAATCCAAAGGGTACTCCTCAGGCCCTGCTACATAACCTTGAACACAATAAAGTACTTCACGAGCGAACGATATTGTTTACCCTGGTTACCAGTAATAAACCGTATGTGTCTGGTGAGGAGCGATTTGAGATACGGGAAATTGGTAAAAACATTTATCGCATTAATGCTAATATTGGATTTGCGGAAGATGCTGATGTGCCCAAACTTCTTGATAAATGCAAAGATGAAGGTATAGATTATGACCTTGATGATACAACTTTCTTCCTGGGCCGCGAAACTCTTCTGGCCACTCAAAAACCCGGTATGTCAATCTGGCGAGAAAAACTGTTTGCCAGGATGTCTCGAAATGCGCAGCGGGCTGCATCTTACTTTAACATCCCATCGGAG
>Ga0102926_1002761_pt1 | contig 10118 bp, 8 predicted proteins | sample SalPonR1_A_D2_MG_FD_78173 | JGI IMG/M metagenome (GOLD analysis project Ga0102926, IMG submission 78173) | Salt pond soil microbial communities from South San Francisco under conditions of wetland restoration - Salt Pond MetaG R1_A_D2_MG | ecosystem: Environmental > Aquatic > Marine > Intertidal...
CAGATGGCTGTTTTCCAGGACAATGCCATTCTCCACATCAACGATATTGGCATGGGTAATCAGGTAGTTGTCGCCTCACTCATCTGAAAAAACCTCGGCCGGGTTCAGCTGCCGCATGTGCTCTTCCGTGTTATAAAACCAGGCAACATATCTTGCAATAGCGGTTATGTAAATAATAAGTATGATAGCGCCAAAGATGTTCAAAATTTCAATCCTGGAAGGTTATTACCGGTTTTTTGGGAGTACATTTTTCGGTTGCAGCGCTGTCGGGTTATCTCAAAAGCTGATCTAGTGTTTGCCTGATCTCATCAGATGACGGTTGTGGCGCCTTTGGATCTACAATACGGCCTTCCGGATCGATAAGAATAAACGTAGACAGTCCGAAAATTTGGTAGTTCCGGCATCATTCCTTTTTCCATAATTTCCCCATATGTAGTTAAATGACCGGATTATCATGCAGATCCATTGTCAGCGCAAGCTGTACCCCATGTTCAGAAAATCTAAAAAGCTGACGGTAATATGAACAGACGGGGCTTTATTTCAAAGAATGTTTTTTGGATGAATCGTTGGAACTTTGATAAACGGAGTTCTGCCATGATATCTGTACCCTTCATCAAACATTCACATCACTCCCGTATCTACTTGTAAATTTTTGATCAAGAGCTCATTTGCATAATTATTTCCTTTAACTATTATGAAAAATCGCTGGCTTATTGCGGCTTCGGCTGTGGGTATTCACATCTCAATTGGTTCAATCTATGCTTATAGTGCCTGGAAAATGCCACTGGAAAATACCTTTGGTTGGTCTGTCACTAACACTTCCCTGGCTTTCAGTATCGCCATTTTTGTCCTCGGACTGTCTGCGGCACTTTTGGGACGGGTTGTTGAGAGATATGGCCCTTCAAAAGGAGGTCTGCTATCAGCTTCCTTTTTCTCGGTAGGCCTTTTTGGTTCAGCCTTAGCCTGTTACCTGGAGAGTATCTGGATGTTCTATCTGTTTTTTGGAGTGATAAGTGGTATCGGGCTGGGGCTCGGATATATCGCACCCGTCTCCACTCTTGTGAAGTGGTTCCCCGATCGTAGGGGACTGGCAACTGGCCTGGCCATTATGGGATTTGGTTTTGGCGGCCTGGTCTCTGCACACCTTATTGATGTTTTTAATCCTGCAAAGGACGAAGTTGTACTTCCGAGGGAAATTGCTGCTGAAGAGTATTCAGATCTTCAGTCATCCAATCCTCAGCAAGCCCTTGCTATGATTGCAGGCGTTCCCGAATTAAAAGCGTTCAAAGCGGATGAAAGAGTCCTCCAGGAGATGGAAAGAAGAGGCGAGGAGGGGACTGAAGCTTACCTCAGATTGCAGGAAGAGACTGATTCATTCCGAACGGTTGTGCTCTATGATAAATCTTCCATTGTGACCGCATTTATCGCACTTGGTATCATCTATTTGTTGGTGATGGTGCCCAGTGCTCTCTATATATCACCCCCGCCGTCTAAATATAACGAACAGTACTTTAATGGGGGGAGCACTGCCAAAAAAGAAAAATTTATCAATGTACCGGATGTTAGTGCATTTGACGCCCTGAAAACCCCTGGATTTTATGGACTATGGATTATGTTATTCATAAACGTATCGTGCGGGATTGCAGTAATAGCCACTGCCAAAAAGATGGGGTACGAGATGGTCCGGCTTTCTGTAGAGATGTCGACACTCCTGGTGATGGGCATTTCTCTGTTCAATGGAATAGGAAGAATACTCTGGGCTTCACTGTCAGACTATATCGGTCGAGCAAATACCTATGCAGCCTTTTTTGCTATTCAGATGATTGCATATCCAATGCTTGCATATCTGACAACAAGTCCTATTCTGTTTATGATAGTCACTTTTATAATTTTGACCTGCTACGGCGGTGGATTTGCCAGCATTCCCGCTTACATCAGCGATCTGTTTGGACTTAAAGAGCTACCGACTATTCACGGATTTATTTTAACGGCGTGGTCACTCGCCGGAATTGTAGGTCCGATGTTAAATGCATATATCTATGAGCAAACAGAAAGTTACCAACAGAGCCTGTATATCTTTGGCGGTGCTTTTGTTGTGGCATTAGTGGTTTCGCTGCTTATGAAGCTCGAGGTGAAACGGGTTCATAATTTTTCAAAAGATTAGCCTGAAAAGAAATGAATTATGATAGATGAAAATAATGATACAGTTGAACCCTGCAAGACAAGAACAGTTCAATAAGATTGAATAAACTTTCCCAATGTTACCATAGTGTTAACTTCTTTTATTTTGAAAGATTCTTCAAAAGAATTAATCAATTCTTCATACTATTGTTTTAAGATGTATATAAACAATCATCTAGTGATCCACTAAAATAAGTTTCCACTCTTAGGTCCAATTTATTCTTTACCGAGATCTTAATTTGAAACTGAGATCTCGATATTGAATACATCAAAAAAATAAACGGTTAATCCTACAACTACTACTATGAAAGCGACCGAGCAAAATCTAATTTTACCATTTTTAACTGATGACGTCCCATCACAATATCGTTCATTTACAGCAGGTACATGGTCAACTGAAATTGACGTAAGAGACTTCATTCAGAAAAACTATACACCTTACGAGGGAGATGCATCATTCCTTGAAGGCCCCACTGACACCACAAAATTATTGTGGCAAGAGGTTCTGAATTTGAAAATAAAAGAACAAAAAGAAGGCGTTTTGGATGCCGATACAGAATTGGTTTCCTCCATCGTTTCCCACGGACCAGGATATATCGATAAAGACCTGGAGCGTGTGGTAGGCTTGCAGACAGATGCGCCTCTTAAAAGATCCCTGATGCCCTTTGGTGGAGTGCGAATGGCCGAAAAAGCATTGGAAAGCAACGGATTTACCTTCTCAGAAAAAACCAAAGAGGCTTTCGACGCCATTCGCAAAACCCACAACGACGGCGTATTCGACGGATATACATCTGAAATACGTAGCTGCCGGTCCTCCGGTATAATCACAGGTTTACCTGATGCATATGCGCGCGGACGGATTATCGGAGATTATCGCCGAGTAGCTCTTTACGGAATTGACCGGTTGATCGAAGACAAAAATGAGCAGCTGGATTCACTCGAAGTTTATAATCTTGACGAAGATACCATTCGACTGAGGGAAGAACTCAATGAACAGATCCGTTCACTTTATGAATTGAAAGAGATGGCTGCCAGCTATGGTTTTGATATTTCGAAGCCGGCTGAAAATGCCACTGAGGCTGTACAATGGCTCTATTTTGGTTACCTGGCTGCTGTTAAAGAGCAAAATGGTGCCGCGATGTCATTCGGTCGCGTCTCCACATTCCTTGATATCTATATTCAGCGCGGTATGGAAGAAGGAAACCTCACCGAAGCTGAGGCTCAGGAACTGATTGACCACCTGGTGATGAAACTTCGCATGGTTCGATTCATGCGACCGCCCGAATACAATGAACTCTTTTCCGGTGATCCCACTTGGGTAACCGAAGTGATTGGTGGTATGGGAATTGACGGCAGAACAATGGTTTCCAAAACCTCCTTCCGATTTCTTCAAACACTTCACAATTTAGGTCCGGCTCCGGAGCCAAACCTGACCATACTTTGGTCAGAAAATCTGCCTGAAGGGTTTAAAAAATTCTGTGTAGACACCTCTATCGAGACATCTTCTCTGCAGTATGAGAACGACGACCTGATGCGCAGCTACTGGGGCGATGATTATGGAATTGCCTGCTGTGTATCTGCTATGAAGATTGGAAAGCAGATGCAGTTCTTCGGTGCGCGTGCCAACCTTGCTAAAACACTTTTATATGCCATTAACGGCGGTAAAGATGAGGTGTCAGGCGACCAGGTAGGTCCTGAATTTGCGCCAATTACCGGTGATAAACTCACCTATGAAGAGTTGATACCAAAGTTTGATGCCATGATGGAATGGCTCGCCGCAACCTATATGAATGCATTGAATATAATTCACTTCATGCACGACAAATACAACTACGAACGTGTCGAAATGGCTCTTCACGATCGTGATGTTTACCGTACGATGGCATGTGGTATTGCAGGACTTTCGGTCGTAGCCGACTCTCTGAGTGCCTGTAAATTTGCTGACGTTCACATCATTCGTGATGAAAGGGGCCTGGCAACTGATTTCAAAACCTCGGGAGAATTCCCTGTCTTCGGTAACGAGGATGACAGAGTTGACAGTATCGCCCGTGAATTGGTGAAGACTTTTATGCAGAAGCTCAAAAAGCAGCCTTCATATCGTAACTCGGAACCAACACAGTCTCTTCTTACCATTACTTCAAACGTGGTATATGGTAATAAAACCGGAAATACGCCGGATGGCCGTAAAAAAGGCGAACCGTTTGGACCGGGTGCAAATCCAATGCACGGACGGGACAAAAACGGGGCTGTGGCAAGTATGCGGTCCGTGGCCAAACTTCCATATCAGTATGCACAGGACGGTATATCCTATACCTTTTCAATCGTCCCCGGGGCACTGGGCCGAACCGAAGATGACCGGGTTGAAAACCTTGTGAACCTGCTTGACGGATACTTCAATGAAGGCGGACACCATATCAACGTGAATGTGTTTAATCGCGACACGCTGGTGGATGCTATGGAACAGCCTGAAAAATATCCGCAACTAACAGTTCGTGTATCCGGATATGCGGTGAATTTCAACAAGCTGACCAAAGAGCAGCAGATGGATGTAATTTCACGGACCTTCCACGAACGCAGCTGACAATCGGTAACTGCATTTTACAAATATCAATTATAGATAATAAAAGGGAGTGTTTGCAGGCAAGATGCAACACTCCCGTTTTTATCAGAGAATATAATTATGAAGAATGTAACTGGATATCTCCATTCAATTGAAACGGCAGGAGCCCTGGATGGTCCCGGAATCAGGCGTGTACTGTTTTTGAATGGATGCCCGCTCAACTGCGTCTACTGTCATAATCCCGATACGCGAAAATATAAAGGTGGAACCAAAACCGATGCCTTCAGCGAGCTTCAGGCCATTGCCAAACAGAAAGAGATGCTCTTTTCCATGAAAGGGGGCGTCACAGTTTCCGGTGGAGAACCACTCTGGCAGCCTGAATTTGTAAAAGCCATTCTGGAAGGATCCAAAATGATGGGTTTACACACCGCATTAGATACCTCCGGTTTTCTTGGAAAAAAGGCGGATGACGAATTACTCTCTTTTACAGATCTGGTCTTACTCGACATCAAACACTTCGATCCCGATGGATACAAGAGAGTCACAGGCGTGAACTTACAGCCCACACTCGATTTTGCAGAAAGGCTGGCGGTTATAAAGAAACCCGTTTGGCTGCGTTTCGTTCTTGTCCCGGGCTACACCGACGATATGAAAGCAATAAGCAAAATGGCAGCTTATGCAAAACAGCTTGGGAATGTGGAACGGGTGGAAGTACTGCCATTCCACAAAATGGGAGAGTATAAGTGGGAAGCAATGGAGATGGATTATGAACTGTTTGAGATCCGGGAACCTGAACCCGAATTGGTGGAGAAAGCTAAAAGGCGGTTTGAAGAGGAAGGGATGTTAGTCTATTAGTGCTTCCATTTTTTAGTTAAAGCAGTGAAAACAGGTACCCCGGTTGCTGAACTTGGTTTAAAATTAGCTTGATTATTTCTTCTTTCTCAAGGGAGAAGACTACTTGGAGTTTGAACTGAATTTTATTTCGATTACAAGATTTCATCCCTTTTTTGTTTTTTTGCAATGCTGGCCAGCTCTCAGATAACCTAAAAATCCGGGTAAGCATTATTATTACACTCATTACCATATTCTATTCTTCATTTTTTCAACAGACTAACATCACTTTATCAAACAGCCATTATTAAATAGAATATTGAGATTTAACTGAGAAATCAGCTAACCATTTTGTAAAAAAATTCAGCACTTAAATAGCTGTAATTGCACTCTGTCCGGATTATGACTTAAACTTAACGGTCATTCTTACATGTTCACAGGATGTTCTTTTGGTTTTGACCTTTTCAGCTTTGTAAGCAGTTCTTCGGCTTTCTGGCTGCTGACGTCCAATCAATAATTCTGTAGCGACTCCAAGACCATAAAGAGGTCGTTACAGATCTTGTCTGAAAGCTTCCTGGATTCTGAAATATTCATCCAAAGTATTCCTTGTCTCTTCAGATCTATTTTTTTCTGAATGAATATGCAACTCCTCGACAACCGCCGCCATCTCACTTGCCGTTGTCTGCTGCTTTCCGGAAGAGTTTTCAACAAAATAGGCTACAGCCTTTTCCAATGAGTAGGTAGTGTAATGTATCTCAGATAAAGCCTCTGCATTAAGGTTATTCCTGCTTTTCAGCTCAGCCGTTGTTGAATCCATAACTTCAACAGCCCTTTCCCTGGAGGTTATGTCTGGTAAATTTATATGCCGTATCGGCTCCTCTTTTTCTGAAAGTTCAACAGAAGATAGATTTTCTTGTTCTGTTTTATCCGTCTCCACACACCCGTAGATGCCTGCCAAAAACAGTGCAAGGAGAGATAGAACTGTAAATTTATTCATCGGATATAATGATTTATTTGGTTTTATAATTTTGTTTTGCTTGATTAGAATTAAGGTATCCGATTCCGGCAATCACGCTCATGTTTGTGCAAATAAGATACCATACAGTAACTGGATTGTTCATCAACATGTAGTCTGCAAGCACATCAATATCTCTCTGGGATGCAGGTGATAAAAGAATTCGAATATATGCTTTATCAGAGTGTAATAATAATCATGCCTGAATGTATACTTCCACATCTTTGCGAGTGTGCCGAATGGCTTTGCAAACGACAAAACCCAGGGTTTACGAGCCGTGGCTGAGACCGTGTTTGTGGGGGCCGTAATGGCCTCTGGCTCTTTCTTGACGTAGAGGACCAAAATGATGGTGAAGGCATATTTAGCGATGATATCCAGAATGCTGTATCCCCACGAGGTAACGCCTACATCGAGCAAGGCCAGGCCTTCGTTGCCAAGCGCCCAGATGACCCGGTAGCCGATCCACATAAAGACGGTCAGTAGTTTAAGCGTATTGAAGATATCGCTGGTTCCCTTGGCTCTGGCCTCCTTTGGCCATTCGACAAGCAGGTAATACAGAACACTTGCAAAAAGGCACTGCTGAGCAGATACCAGAACCAGCGCATTGCATAGCTGCTGGTAGTCAGCGCAGAGGCAAGTCCTGTCAGGCACATGAATACGTCCAGTACGATAGCCGAGAATATCTTATCACTCGTCGAGCCGGCCATGAGACCGAGCGCCAGCAGAATGAACGGGGTGGATAAGGTCCATGTCAAATACCGCCCCCACAGCGACAGCGTCTCCTGACCGGCCAATGCGTGGCCGTCCGGCATCACTAATGTGTCGATGGTAAGTCCGGAAGCCAGCCCCATATAGCTGGAGATGGAGACTACTGAAATCATCATCGTAGCGTAAGTGATCAGCCGGGCACGTGAGTTTTGAATACTGCGTGACCAAAAGGCGATAAGCATCAGGGTGAAGCCCGCAAGCACAATATTAACATATATTGACGAGTCAAGTGCAGTATTATCGAGTAAGGTAAGATAGATATTTTCCATGGAATGAGGCCTTACATTTTAATTTGATTGAACATAAAATTTAAATTCTATTAAACAATTTAATTAAAGAGTAGATAACCGCATTAGCGGTCAATGGATTGATCAGCGAACCCTGGCGGTGGAGAGGGTGGAGGTGGCATATCAGGAATTGCAGGTTTTATTGAAGCTGCCAGCAGTCCAGATGCCTAGTATTCTTTGTTTCTAGCCCAACGAAATATGGCATACCGATTTCCCGGACTCACCACACGCAAAGCTTATTGATTCCTTTTTCGATGTGGAACCAGCAATAAAGCCTGGACTCTCAAAATTGAGCAACTGTCTGTCAATCAATTTGCACTGAACATTGGAGGCGCCCAATGTTTCCATATGCTCTCGCAATAATTCAATCAACCGTGGAGCTAATTCACCAGCCAATTAAGACTAAATTTGCAGAAACAGAACCCGAGCCAACTTCAAGCAGCTTGTTCGGTGTCAAATTTATCGTTTCCATATGCCTTTGTGATCTTGAATATAGTTTTCCACATCATTTGGATCGCTATTTAATAATTGCCCAAGTGTGGGATCTATCTCTTCAGCCTGTCCAAACCTTAACCCCACGTGAAGAACTGCTTGAACTATTGATTGTACGGCCCCCAGTTTTTTTACTCTCAATAAATGATACAGGTAGCCAGGTATTGATGCAGGTACATATTCAACTGTTCTTTCCAGTTCTTTGCTTAAGATGTTGACAACCTCGCAGAATGTGTATGATTTGGGGCCTGTAAGAGTGTACGTCATCCCGGCGTGCTCGGATAGAGATATAAGCGTTTGGGCTGCTACTTCTCCCACATCGCGTAAATCAACAAACGCTACTTTCCCGCTACCAGCAGGTACATAAATTCTGTCATCTTTTATAATATCATTTCTATACGCTGAAGCTAAATTTTGCGCAAAAAATCCAGGTCGCAAAATCGTCCAGTCTTTGGGTCCACTGAGAAGCTTCTGTTCTACAGCATGGTGTGGTACCATTTTATTATTTGCTGCACCCGCAACCGAAAGAAACACAATTCGCTTAATACCACGCTGACGTGCAGTATGAATGAACCGGTTAAGGGTATCCCTGGTATTGGAAATAGCCGGTGGCCTCAGCAAAAAAACGGAACTACAGCCAGAAATTGCAGACTCAAAGGAATCAGGGTTCTGAAAATCAAGATAAACAGATTCATATGTTGCTGATGATTCTGCTTCCTGACTGCTTCGTGAGGTAATCCGAATTTTGGAGTCGGGATGAAAAGACTCAAGAGCTGTAATAACTTCTCTTCCTACATTTCCCGATGCTCCAGTAACTAAAATTCTTTGGCTCATAAAATGTCTAAAATTTATCAATCTCTAATGCCACCTAACGCCGCAGGGCGTAAGCGGAGCGGCAAGCTCTTTGGAAATTCTACCATGCGTAAACGCATCTGCCTGATCCGGTTTATCTATATTACAAATTGTTAGTGATGGTTAAACTCTTTTTAAATATGTACCGATACGCCATAATTTTTCGAGAGGGCCCATTTTGTATTTTTTAAAATACCATTCACTGGCATAGACCTGTAAAAGAAAAATAATGGCGGCCAGGGGCAGAATGAATACAGGCGGGAACCGGCCTATCAAACCAAAACCGTAGCCATAAAAGATCGATGTGCAAATAAGGGACTGCAGGATATAGTTGGTAAGAGCCATTCGTCCCACGGGTGCAAATCGGTTCAGAAAAGAGGTAGCTCTGTTTTTATTTAACCAATGTAATATGAATCCACAGTAGCCGAGCATTAACAATGGTGCACCAAGCATAATGCTAATCATTTGCAGAAGCGTCCATCCGTCAAAGAAAACAGGATCGGAGTATAAATAGGTTGTTGCATAAACCAGTGAAAGCAACAGACCCAATATCAGCATTTTCCAGCGTCGAGGTATGAGAAGCGATCGTAACAGTTTGGGCTTTTGAAGCAAACCCTGGCGGCCAATCAAAAAGCCAAACAGAAATGTCGCAATGATATAAGGTATACCCATGGGAGTGAAAAACATGCCGGACCAGACAAAAGAAATTTCCTCTGACCTGTATGCGATCATCTCTGTATAGGTTCCCGATGAGTATACTTCATACCCCCGAATAAGCAACTCCTGAAATTCCTTACTGACTTCCGTAAACCCAATCTCAACATCTGCAGCCACTTCAGGCATAGACATAGCCCACATAGTAAGCCCTACCAGCAGAGAAAACAGGAATAGAAATCCACCCACAAAGATCCCGATCCAAACCTTAATGGTTTTATCCGTTCGATAGAGAAACAGCATGATAATAATTCCGGAAAGCGCATAAGGAGCTAAAATATCCCCTGCCCATATCAGCCATGCGTGAAGCATACCGATGAAGAAAAGAAGCAGCATTCTTCGGAAAAATACACGTCTTTCGTGCAATCCTTTCTCTTTGAGACGCTCTGTAAAAATGTAAAACCCCAGACCAAACAAG
>Ga0102926_1002773_pt1 | contig 10102 bp, 12 predicted proteins | sample SalPonR1_A_D2_MG_FD_78173 | JGI IMG/M metagenome (GOLD analysis project Ga0102926, IMG submission 78173) | Salt pond soil microbial communities from South San Francisco under conditions of wetland restoration - Salt Pond MetaG R1_A_D2_MG | ecosystem: Environmental > Aquatic > Marine > Intertidal...
AACAGAAAAGGTTTGTTTGGAAGCTATTAAACAAGATGGATATAGTATTAAATATATTCATAATCCAACAAAAGAAATGTGTTTGGAAGCTTTAAATTTTATTAATTATGACGACATTATTAGATTCATAAATATTGAAAAATATCCTAAGTTATATGAAAAGTATTACTTTATGAATATATAGGTTTAGATATCAAAATATATTAGTAATATATTTTATTTTATTTTAAAAGGTGAATCTTATTATGTGGACTAAAGAAGAGTTATTAAGATGGCAAACAGATAGAGAATTTCAATTAAGACAAGTTAAAAAAGATGGAAATAATATTAAATATATTTACTTTCCATTAGAAGATGTACAACTAGAAGCTGTTCAACAAAATGGATTCTCAATCAAATTTATTAAAAACCCATCAGAATATATTCAATGGGAAGCTGTTCAACAAAATGGGTCAACAATTAGATTTATTAAAAACTGTTCAGAAAAAATTCAATTAAAAGCTGTTCAACAAAATGGATTCGCAATCAAATTTATCGAAAACCCATCTGAAGAAATTCAATTAAGTGCTATAAAACAATCCGCGTTTTCAATTAAATATATTCATAAACCAACAGAAAAAGCTCAATTTGAAGCTATAAAAAAGGACTGTGATGTAATTAAACGTATTAAAAATCCTACTAAACAAATGCAATTAGAAGCTGTGAAAAATAATGGGGAATCAATTAGATATATTAAAAACCCAACAGAAGAAATGTGCTTAGAATCAGTATCACAAAAAGGGTCAAATATTAAATATATACATGATCCATCTGAATGTGTTCAATTGGAAGCAGTGATACAATATGAAGAAAACATTCAATATATTACAAACCCAACAGAAAAGGTAAAACTTTTTTGTGTAAATCAATTTGGATTATTAATAAGACATTTTCATACAGATTCAAAAGAAATTCAATTAGCAGCAGTAAAAAGAGACGGTTTAGCTATTCAATTTATTAATAATCCATCTAATAGTATGAAATTAGAAGCTGTGAAACAAAATGGTGAATCGATTCAATATATAGAAAATCCTACTAAACAAATGCAATTAGAAGCTGTGAAACAATTAAGTTTAAATATACAATATATAAAGGAACCTTGTTGTTATGAAATATTTGAAACTGCTTTGAATCATTGTGAAAAAAAAGATTTATTTGAATTGGTTAGATTTATAAATATTGCTAAATATCCTGAGTTATATGAAAAAATATGTTTTATGATTATTTGATTAAAACATTATTGACAGCGGCAAAAAGTTGATGTCTAAAAAGAATTAGTAAGAGTTATTTATCTTGAAAGGTAAATAACTCTTACTAATATTATTTTAATTTTTAAATATTTCATATAGAAATAATATTAGTAATATATTTTAATTTATTTTAATTTATTTTAATTTATTTTAATTTATTTTAAAAGGAGAGTATTATTATGTGGACCAAAGAAGAGTTATTAAGATGGCAAAATGATGAAGAATTTCAAGTAGAACAAATTAGACAAAATGGGTTTAATATTAAATATATCCATAATCCAACGGAAAATGTTTGTTTGGAAGCTGTTAGAGAAGATGGGTATAGTATTAGATATATTAATAAACGTACGGAAAATGTTTGTTTGGAATCTGTTAGACAAGATGGAACTAATATTCAATATATACACAATCCAACGAAACAAGTATGTTTAAAAGCTATTAAACAAAATGGGGGCAGTATTCAATATATTAGTAATCCAACAGAAGAAATGTGTTTAGAAGCTGTTAAACAAAATGGGGATAGTATTCAATATATACATAATCCTTCTGAGAAAGTGTGTTTGGAAACTATTAAAGAGAATAATCATAGTTTTCAATATATTCACAATCCAACAGAAGAAATATGTTTAGAAGCTGTTAAACAAAATGGGTATAGTATTAAATATATTAGCAATCCAACAGAAGAAATGTGTTTGGAAGCTATTAAACAAGATGGACGAAGTATTCAATATATATGTGATCCAACAGAAGAAATGTGTTTGAAAGCTGTTAGACAAGATGGATATAATATTCGATATATACATAATCCTTCTGTAGAAATGTGTTTGGAAGCCGTTAAAGAAAATAAAAACTCCATTCAATTTATTCATAATCTAACAGAAGAAATGTGTTTAGAAGCTTTAAATTTTACTAATGATGGTAATGTTATTAGATTCATAGATATTGAAAAATATCCTAAGTTATATGAAAAGTATTACTTTATGAATTTATAAAAGGAATATCTTATTATGTGGACCAAAGAAGAATTATTAAAATGGCAAAATGATGAAGAATTTCAATTAGAACAAATTAGACAAGACGGGTATAATATTCAATATATTCGTAATCCAACAGAAGAAATGTGTTTGAAAGCTGTTAAAGAAGATGAATATAGTATCAAATTTATTTATAATCCAACAGAAGAAATGTGTTTAGAAGCTGTTAAACAAAATGGATATAGCATTCAATATATACATAGTCCTTCTGAGAAAATGTGTTTGGAAGCTATTAAAGAGAATAATTATAGTTTCCAATATATTTATAACCCAACAGAAAAGGTTTGTTTAGAAGCTGTTAAACAAGATGGGTCTTCTATTAAATATATTTATAACCCAACAGAAAAGGTTTGTTTAGAAGCTGTTAAACAAGATGGGTCTTCTATTAAATATATTTATAACCCAACAGAAAAGGTTTGTTTAGAAGCTGTTAAACAAGATGAAACTAATATTCGATATATACACAATCCAACAGAAGAAATGTGTTTAGAAGCTGTTAGAAAGAATGGAATCTGTATTCAATATATACACAATCCTTCTGAAAAAGTATGTTTGGGAGCTATTAGACAAAATGGACATAGTATTAAATATATTCACAATCCAACAAAAGAAATGTGTTTAGAAGCTTTAAATTTTATTAATTATGACGACATTATTAGACATATAGATATTGAAAAATATCCTGAGTTATATGAAAAGTATTACTTTATGAATACATAGGTTAAATATATCATATAGAAATAATATCAATAATATATTTTAATTTATTTTAATTTATTTTAAAAGGAGAATCTTATTATGTGGACCAAGGAAGAGTTATTAAAATGGCAAAATGATGAAGAATTTCAATTAGAACAAATTAGACAAAATGGATTAAGTATTCAATATATTAATAATCCAACAGAAAAAATATGTTTAAAAGCTGTTAGAGAAGATGGGTATAGTGTCAAATTTATTCATAATCCAACAGAAAAGATTTATTTAGAAGCTGTTAAACAGAACACACATAGTATTCAATATATTCATAATCCAACAGAAGAAATGTGTTTGGAAGCTGTTAGAAAAAATGGATATAGTATCCAGTATATACACAATCCTTCTGAAAAAGTATGTTTAGAAGCTATTAAAGAGAATGATCATAGTTTTCAATATATTCGTAATCCAACAGAAAAAATGTGTCTGAAAGTTGTTAGAAAAAATGGGTATAATATTCAATATATACACAACCCTTCTGAGAAAGTATGTTTGGAAGCTATTAAAGAGAATGATCATAGTTTTCAATATATTAATAATCTAACAGAGAAAGTATGTTTAGACGCCGTTAAACAAAATGGGCGTAACATTCAATACATTTATAACCCAACGGAAAAGATTTGTTTGGAAGCTGTTAAAGAACATGGATTTTCTATTAAATATATTAATAACCCTACAGAGAAAGTATGTTTAGAAGCCGTTAAACAAGATGGAACCAATATTCAATATATTAATAATCCAACAGAAGAAATGTGTTTAGAAGCTGTTAGAAAAAATGGGTATAGTATTCAATATATACACAATCCTTCTGAGAAAGTATGTTTAGAAGCTATTAGACAAGATGGACATAGTATTAAATATATACACAATCCATCAAAAGAAATGTGTTTGGAAGCTTTAAATTTTATTAATTATGACGATATTATTAGATATATAGATATTGAAAAATATCCTGAGTTATATGAAAAGTATTACTTTATGAATACATAGGAGGGGGGTCAAATATCAAAAAGAATTAGTAAGAGTTATTTATCTTAAAAGGTAAATAACTCTTACTACTATAATTTTATCAAAAAATCTCCATATCTACGAGAAACCCCAAAGCTTTAGCTCGGGGTTGTTGACTTTTAACTATTTCATATAGAAATAATATGAATAACATTAACAAATAAGGAGAAAGAGAAAAATGAAAAAAACCATGTTTACACTGCTGTTTAGCAGTGTAATAAATATAATATTCATTATATGTGTCACTATTATGATACATATAATGAATATTAATATGTCTGTGTTAGTTACAGACATATTAACAATCACATCAATCCCATGCATCATGGCATCATGGTGTATGGGGGCCGCATTCTCTGACGTGTTTATAAATTAAATACGTCAGAGTATCCCTACCTGGAGGGATATAAAACATATCCAGGTTTCCCAATTTGGGATTTATTTTTATTTTAAAAAAATTCTATTCTTTTTCTCCTAATTGCTTATCAATTCTACTTTCAATCTTTCTTTGCCTTTCTTCTTTTTCTAACTCTTTCTCTAATTCTGTTTTAGTTTCTAAATCATTTAAATCCACATTACTTTTTTGTTTATAATAATCAGAAACAGTTTTTTCTCGTTCATCTCTAATATCTTTATTAACTTTATTTTGAACTTTTAAATTCTTCAATTCTTCGTCAGTTTTCAAAGCTTCTTCTTTTGCTGCCGCTATTAATTGGTCATCTTTTTCTTTTTTTATTTCAGCTTGAACTGAATTTTGTTGTTTAACTTGACTATGTTCTGGGTCTTGTGATAATTTTTCTTGTTTCTTTAATTCCAAATCTTCTTTATCTTTTTCTTTTTGAACTTCTTCATCAGCTTGTTGATCTAATTCTTGATCTCTTTGTTGTGCTATAACCTCGGACTGTCTTTGAGCATCTTCTTGTTTTTCTTGTGCATATAAATGATGTGATCGTTGACCTATTTGAAAAGCTAAGTTTTTCTGGTCTTTAGAGAGATTTTCTAAATCAGGTCCTTTATTTTTATCTTCTCTAAGATATTGACTCATACTCAACATAATTGATCTCCTATGTGATTTGCGATTTTATATAACATTGTGCCTGGAAATCGATTAATATATTTCCAATTAATAAAAATATTTTTTCTATCGAAAAAAGTGTGGCAAATATGAACTGAATAAGCATCGGGTATAGATAATTTTTGAAATAACATTTCACGTTCATTATATTGAAAAGGATGAAATAAACGATTAGCGTGTGTATATTTTATTGGATTTCCGTAATATTTTTTATATGCATTGCTAAAAACTATAACGTTCCCCCAGTTTTTACGAATATTTTTTATTGATTCTTTAATAAATATTTCATTTTTAGGAACTCGAATAATACTATTTGATGCATACCCTTTCTCTGGTTTTTCACCACTAACTATTATCCAATCATCATCTGGAAATTTGTTTAAAGCAATAACATCAGTATCAACATAAGTACCACCGTATTGATATAAATAAGTATATCTCCAAAGTGCAGAACCTGTTTTAAAATTTCCACCAGAATCTATAAAACTATTGATGTTTAATATTTCATCTGCATTTTTTATTTGAATTTTATCTTTATAATCATTAATCCAAAAAGGACTATCTGGTTTATCTCCACTTAACCAAACAACAACGTCATGTCCAACCAAATAATGACTTAAAACAGACAACCGATGAATTAAATTAAAATTATCACCTTTCCAAAAAAAATTTACTTGCATAATAACCTACTTATTGATTTCTAAAACAATTAATGAATCTGTTATTCCAGTTTGTAATGAACATTTTTGAATATACACATCACCGAACGTTTCTAAAAATTCAGGTGTCCATTTAGAAATATGAGCCTCGTGAATATTGCCAAACTGCCCACCTTTTCTATTTCCAGGATCTAAAGGCGTCGAAATAATTACATACCCCATTTTAGATTTTAAATCTTTTAAAAATTGTTCTCCACGATTTTGAGGAATATGCTCTATAACGTCTAAACACACAGTCATATCATACGGAACCCCAGAATAATTTGAAATAAAATCAACTATATCAGATATATAAATATTATTATAAATATATTGGTGGTGTTTCGAAATATAATAATTGTAAATTTCTACTCCGTCGATTATAACTTCCCAATCAACATCAAGATAATTCTTTCTATGCCATATATCTGAATATTCTCTAGCAATTAGTCCATATTTTCCAAAACCTACACCTAAATCTAAAAAAGATTTTGGTTTTCTCAAAATAATCTCGTTACCTACATTAACTAACATTTGTGGATTTGAAGTTGGCATTATGTATCCTTTCTTACATACTGATTTACCCCTATATTAGGGTATGTTCTATTTATATTTTTATAATCACAAAGAATATTTATAAACTCTTTTGCTCGATAATTTGAATTGTGTTTTCTTCTTGTATGGTAATAACCGTTAGTTGATATATAATCTCTTAATAAATCATTATTTAAATATTCTAACATTTTCTCTTCATTTAATTGCATATTGCCTGTGATAGACACAAAATTATTTTCATCAAAAAAACCTAATTCATTTAATTCTTTAAATTCATTCACCATTAACATTGAATTTGACGCTGTAATTTCATAATTTTTCATAAAAGGGTAATTATATTTACCACCTGTTGAAATACATATTTTGCTCTGATTTAATAATTTAGCATAATCTTCATTTACTGGCCAAGCATTAGGATCATTATCTTTAGGTCTCAAAATATAATTAAAATATGACTTTTTTTCAAAATAATCTTTTATTTGTTTTCGTAATAAATAAAAATTTGTAACTTTACCAGCCATAGTAACATCATATCTCTTCTTTTCATTATAATCTTTAAAAAAATTAATATCAATGCAACCTGGTTGCCAACGAATTAAATCTCTATATCTCTTTACTTCAGGCAAAACATCATATAATGAATTTTTATATCTGTTTATAATTAAATCAAAATCATTTTTAATTATAAACTCAAATGTTTTTTGTGAAGCATGTATATCATGTAACGTTGCGATTTTTGGAATATTTATTTCTTTCCAAGGTTCAAAATAAAACATACTTATTTCACAATCAACAAAAATGAAGTCGAAATCTTCTTTTTCTAATAATTGTGGCAATTTGGGTGGGATTTTATAATCAACTTTTTTATTATCAAATAAGTCTTTAGTATATTTCCCTCTATTAATGTTATTAGGTAACTTATTAGTAACTATTGTCACATTTGCAATTTTCTTTAATGATTCTTGTAAAGCGTCTCGTTGGTGACCATATATTTGTGATCGATCCATACGACATAAAAGTATTTTATACATTTTTCAACCTCTCAATATATCAACAAAAATTACAAATTTTTCCACTAAGTGTTCGATAATAAAGTGACTCTTTTTGTCCATTAATACCTTCTATATATAAATCTTTATAATAATTAAACACATTAATAATCTTACAAGTAGTATCAACAAAACTAGCCTGTTCTTCACTTTTTATTATATTTATTAAATTAAATAATCTATGATGATCAGATAAATAAGTAAATTCTGGCCAATCACATAAATAAGACCACATATCTAAAAATCTATAAGTATGTTTATTCGGTCTCCAAATATGAAACCCATTTGTTACAGCTAATTTTCTTTTTGGTCTAAAAATAAAAGCAATATCAAATTGCTGATTAGGTATTATTGGTTTAGACAATAAATAACTATCAATATCAACACATATAACTGGTTTATTATATTTTTTTAATTTTTCTTTTATTATACCTGGTTTTTTAAGGCAAATAAGTTCTTTTTTAATTCTTTTATAATCAAAATCATTAACCCAATAATTCATGTTATCTGGTAAATCTAAGTATTCAATCTCATATTCATAAATATTTAAATCTTTTAAATTTTTAATAAATGATTTTGAATACTCTGTATATTTTTTATCTTTTGTAGCGTAACTAATCAAAACATAATCTTGATTTATCAATGGCATATCTGATAACCTCCTTTCTTTAGTAATATAAATTTGAACCATCTTGACTGAATTTAGCAACAAACCAATTAGATATTATTGATCTAATATCAATAATATCTGTTCTTTGTTTTAACTCATGATAAGTATCAATTAATCGATGATGATCTAATGTTTGTATTTTAGGATCACAACATAAGTTATTCCAACAATTTAAAAAATCAATTGTTCTGTCCGTATAATTCCAGATATGAATACCATTAGTAATTATATTTTTTCGTTCAGTAGTAAACGCAAAACCAATATCAAAATTATAATTTTTTAAAAATAGTTCTTCAATAGAATAAGGGTAATTAATAATAACACTATCAATATCAATACAAATAACTGATTTTTTTCTTTTTTTTAATTGATTAAGAATAAAACCTGGTTTAATAAGACACCCGTCCATTTTAGAATAAACAAAATTAAAATATTCAATATGATAATTATTAATATTATAATCGGCAAAAAGTTGAATTAATTTATCAGCATAATCAATATATAATTGATTTTTTGTGGCGTAACTAATTAATATATATTCTTCCATAAAAAATCTCTATAATTTAATTGACAATTATTAACGATAAATCTATACAGTTTTACCTACTCGATCAATAGACATTCCTTTTTTCCAAACTGAATCACAAATGATTTTATTTTTATTATAATTATCTTTATATTTATAGGCAACATCACATATTTCAGATAATAAACCAGCATTTAAAGTAATTGGTTCTAACCCTAAACTCATAAAATTATCACACTTTAATTTTAAATCATTTTTTAAATCTTCTTTTCTTGGATTCTCAAAAAATCGAATTTCTGCCGTTGTCATAGAAGCTATTATTTTAGCTAAATTCAATATATTATGTTGTTCTGTTGTTTGATTAAAAATTTTAACTTTTTCTTTATTTTTTGGTGGATTATCAACAGCAATTTTAAGACATTTAACAGTATCTCCTATATTAATAAATGCTCTAGTTTGTCCACCTTCACCATAAACTGTTAATGGATGTTCGATAATAGCTTGCATAATAAATCTATTTAAAACAGTTCCATAATCACCATCATAATCGAATCTATTTATTAGTTTTTCATTATATTTCGTTTCTTCTGTTTCAGTTCCCCAAACAATACCTTGATGTAAATCGGTAATTTTTAAATTAAAATTTTTATTATAATAATCAAACATTAAAGCATCCATAGTTTTAGTCATATGATAAACACTACCAGGATGAGGTGGATATGGAATTGTCATTTCTTTTTCTTGACCTTCAACATCAACTCTAACATCTAAATATCCTTCTGGAATCTCCATTCCTACTGAACTATAACCATATACTCCCGTTGTACCTAAATGAACTAAATGAATATCTAATTCAGATTCAACAATACAATCTAACACATTATGCGTAGCATTAATATTATTATCAACTGTATATCTTTTACATTTACTATCTTTCATAGAATAAGGGGCCGCTCTTTGTTCTGCAAAATGTATAATAGTGTCAGGTTTAAATTCTTTAATTAAATTTAATAATTCATAATATTCTTTTGACACATCAATATGATAAAAATTTATTTTATTTTCTGTAATATTATTCCAAGTGTTAATTCTAGTTTCAATATTTTGAATTGGAGTGAGGGAATTACAATTTAAATCAATATCGATTTTTCTTCTGGAAAGGTTATCAACAATAACTACTTCATGCCCATTGTTAGATAAATGCAGACTTGTGGGCCAACCACAAAACCCATCCCCACCTAAAACAATAACTCTCTTTGTGTTTAACATTTTTTAAGTCTCCTATTATGTTGTTTATTTTTGACAACGGCAAAAAAATAAAAATAAATAAAAATAATTATGTACATTTCAACTCATGATATCTACAGTCAGGAAGTGTATGAACTAATTTATGACAATCTTTACACAATGTAATACAATTATCAGGATCGTTAGATTCAATAGGA
>Ga0102926_1002778_pt1 | contig 10097 bp, 10 predicted proteins | sample SalPonR1_A_D2_MG_FD_78173 | JGI IMG/M metagenome (GOLD analysis project Ga0102926, IMG submission 78173) | Salt pond soil microbial communities from South San Francisco under conditions of wetland restoration - Salt Pond MetaG R1_A_D2_MG | ecosystem: Environmental > Aquatic > Marine > Intertidal...
TATTGTGTTTGTGATCAATCCAGCCGGTTACCCAATCAGCCAGTTTATAGTCGGGAAGAAATTCAAACCTAATAACAGCTGCCTCTCCCCCCTTTTTTTTGAGGGCTTTTCCGAGGGCCATTCTCTTATCGGGATGTTTTTCATCAATGAGACAGAGTATTGTCTGTGGATTGGGCTGATTCAGATAGGACTCAAAATCATTCAGGTGGCCTTCGCCATCGGGCACCTTTTCTCCTGCTTTTAAAAATTCGCGTACAATAACCACTCTCTGTTCGGCCATCATCGGAAAGCTGCGCGCAATATCCAGGATTTTTCTCGGTGAGGTTTCAGAGCCATAGAGCAGATCAAAATTGAAATCACGCTGTTCAGGCGGAACCAGTTTCTCTATCTCATCCTGAAGCCGGTCAATAAAAAAATTCTCATCACCATACAGGTAGATCACCGGTTTTCTTTCTTCTGGAGACCGGATCAAAGAGAGAGCATTCTTATATATATCTATACTTGTAGGCCTGGCCACTTTATGATTTCATGAATTGTTTACAGTGTAACAATCCAAAGGTAAGCAAGATTTTGGAGAAAGTAATTTGAAAAACTGCTGGTTGTTTGGCGTGAAGGCAATGAGCTCAAAGTACCAGACATGTTGTAAACACACAAAAGTTAAAGAAACGGCGTGAATTCAGAAAACAAATCAAACGAAAAGTAGTCAATAAGTATCGCTCAGGTAAGAAAACCCGGAACAAGGCTACCTATCTTCATAAATGTCCTGACGATGACTAATACACAGGACCAGAATGACGACTCTTCGTCCTGAATTTGGCTGATAATAATTTGTTTGCTGCAACATCAGGCAATAAACATAAATGAAAAATTTTACAGCAATAATAGTGTTTGGTTTAATTTTGTATATTTTTTTAAAGTCAAAAACATAATGAAAGCCAAAGCCAGGAAATTATATATCATTGAAAAAATCTTACAAGAAGAAAGCGAGTCTGTGCTAACCAGAATTGAAACCATTCTGAAAAAGAAGCCATCGGATAAAAAACCATCAGACTATGCAGGATGCATATCAAAAACAAAAGCTCATGAACTGCTGCAACACGTTGAAAACAGCCGTAAGGAATGGGAAAGAGATATCTGATCGATTCCAATATTTTAATTGAATTCAGCGGCAAGCTTCTTCATGAAAAATCCCTTGGATTAGTTTCAACCTTATTGACGATGAATTTAATATTTTTGTGATCAATAAAATAGAGGTTTCAGGTTATCCTTCTGTTGATAATAAACTCACCAAATTTATCAATTCTGCCAATATTTTAAATTTAGATACCAACATTACAGAACGGACTATAGAACTGCGAATAAATCATTCCATTAAAATTCCTGATGCAATCATAGCGGCCACCGCACTGAAATATAAGCTGATATTACTAACCAGAAATACCACTGAATTTAAACAGATACCGAAACTGAGATCAGAAAATCCATGGCAGTGGTAAAACATGCCATGTTTATCTCATTTTGCCGGCACCCGTCAGCCGGTTCGAGGTTGCCGTCGCGGTCGTAGTTAATTCCGGAAACATTGTACGAGGTCGGGTTTTGCCACGACGAGTCATTCCACCAGTTGTAGGTGGCGCTTTTAAGCTGGTTTCGCTTGTTGTAGGTGTGACGTTACCGGGGACGTACGTGGCTGTGCGGGTTGGACGGCTAATATTGCACATGGATTGGCTCGCCCAGTCGAAGAATGGCATGTTCTCTTTAGTGATTATTTGTTATTATTGTTTAAAACCAATTACAATATCCAATTCTATGAAAGAGATTACACTCAAAGTACCGGATCATAAAGTCGATTTTGTGATGGAACTTATCGAACAGTTAGGACTCGATGTTTCAAGCGAGCCGTACATTCCAGAAGAACATAAAACTATTGTGAGGGAACGGATAAAAAATTCGAACCCTGAAGATCTGATTCCCTGGGAAAAAGCCCGGAAACAATTTACTTTTAAAGATAAATCGTAATGGCTTTTTCTATTGCTGTTGATCCCCGGGCAATGCAGGATATCCAACAGGCAATTGACTTCTATGAAAATCAGCAGCCGGGTCTTGGAAAACAATTCGAAGAAATTCTGAATCAACAATTACTCAGACTTGAACACACCCCCTTTTTTCAGTTGAGATATGAAAATGTACACTGTCTTCCTCTGAAGAAGTATCCCTACATGATTCATTTTACTGTTGATGAAAAAGAGCAGCTGATAACCGTGAGGGCGGTATTGAACACTTACTTCCAGAAATCCAAAAATCTGGAAAAGCAGAAGCTAAAACTCAGGTATAGAGTAAAGGTTCATTATTCGTCGAAGCAAATGGATAAAGTACAATTATGATATCTCCCTGTTTATACATATCCCTTTTCTTTGAAAAACTCATCTATATGGGCAGAAAACTTCCGGATAATGGAATAAAATTTATGGATAATGTTATTGACATGACGCCCAACCTCTCAATTATAATTAAAACGAAGTTCTCGGATTTAATACATCTCAAGATCATTATACTGTACTAAATAGCTTTATAGAAGATTCAGTCATCTTTTACTTAACCGATCCTATTACAGATGAGACGATTCTGATTCGAAAAAAATATAAGACAAAATTAGCTGACGCCATTGTAGCCGCAACAGGAATTGTTTACGATCTGACTTTAATTACAAGAAATATCAAAGATTTTAAAGAAATAAAAGGTCTAAAAATGGTTGATCCTTATAACCAATAATCCACACTCAAATGCCGCCCGAACTCCTCTGCATTGCGGCGGGCTACCAACTGTTGAAGGGACAAATATGTATCATACAAATAAACAGAACAGTGCTGTATATTCAACAAGTTATTGGATAATATCTTTGGTTTCACGCAGAGGCAGGTAAGAGCTAAAAGACTTGCAAAGAAAGCAGTGAAAGACAGTTTCACCGACTGCCTGCCTGCCTTTTAAGGAAAAAACATTCAAGTTTAAAAATATACAAGGCGAATGTTAGTCAAACCAATTACATCTCTTAGCCGGTCTCTCCGTCTAAACCTCACCGGACTTTGCGTGAAACCTCCTCAAAAATTATAAAATATGCGAAGAGATAATCTCGAGCCAAGTGGCTCAGAACCGGCAACTCTCTGAAGCGTCCCTGGGTATATTAATTTAAAAAGCACAGCCGTCGGGCAGAGGTTCACTGTTTTCAAGATCAGCTGCAAACTCTTTATCCAATTCTATTTTTTCAAATCCCGATTCCGGGGATCCGAAAAAGGCTTCGCCACCGTAACCGCTGTTATTCATATGTGCCCTCACCCAAACTTCGGTATCCGCCTCTATTTCCACAGGTCCCCCGCTGCGGGTAAATGGCTGTTCATTGACATGACTGTGAAGAAGAACCCTTCGGTAAATCAGCTCACCCCCTTCCGAAACAATTTCCCACCAGTCAGCATATTGATCACAGCCGGTGTCCGGACTGCTCACTTCCACCCGGAAAGTATAGTCGCCTTCATCGCCTGACACACCAACAGAAGTGACATCTGCAAATCCTTCGCTCTGACCGGCAGATTCATCGACTACTTGTTCTCCGGAGGAGGAACAGCTGAAGGCCAAGATTAAAGCGGGCAGAAGTACAAAATGGAATTTAATTTCTGAAAACATAAGGATGGTTTCGCTTTTGATTAAAATCATTGCATATAATTTTAATGTAAGCAAGATCAGAATAAAATCGTAAACCGGGTTTTATGGCCGCAGTCTTCCCAGCATTCTTGGAAACGGAACTGTTTCCCGAACATGTGCCAGGCCGCATAACCAGCCGACCGTCCGCTCGAGTCCCAGTCCATAACCTGAATGCGGCACAGATCCGAATCTTCGAAGATCGAGGTACCAGCTAAACACCTCTTCCGGCAGATCGTGTTCGGCAATACGTTTTTGAAGCTCTTCAAGACTATCTTCCCGCTGGCTACCACCGATTATCTCACCAAACCCTTCCGGGGCCAGTACATCCATAGCAAGCGACAATTTCTCGTTTTCCGGGTCACGTTTCATGTAAAAAGCCTTCACTTCAGCAGGATAGCGATGGACAATCAGGGGAGCATCAAATTGCATGGTTAAAATGGTTTCATCACTGCCGCCAAAGTCATTACCCCACTCAAACCCTTGTGCAGACTCTTTCCATCCGGGAATATTTCTTAAATCTTCTTCAACCTGGGTAAGGCGTGCATGAATCTCCTTAATCCGCTGGTCGATCTGGGATTTTCTCCATTTCTTGGCCGAACCATGCTCTTTTTTCAGCTCTTTCTCCTCTTTAACAAGCTCTTCTCTCTCCTCTTTTCTGCCGGCTTCCATCTCATCAAGCATATTTACGGTTTTATCACTTTTCAAAAGCTCTACAGCTTCTGTGTAAGATATTCTGTGAAAAGGCTTGTCAGCCGCTGCCTGCAGGTGAGATGTATCCCTCTCCAGGATCTCCAGTTCCGATGCATTCTGATCCAGTACCGATTTCACAATAAATTTGATCATCTGCTCTGCCAGGTCCATATTCATCTCCAGGTCATAAAAAGCCATCTCCGGTTCTATCATCCAGAATTCGGTGAGATGGCGCCTGGTTTTACTTTTTTCGGCACGGAAGGTTGGGCCAAAGGTGTAGACCTTGCCATGAGCCATTGCCATCGCCTCAGCATAAAGCTGGCCGGATTGTGTCAGGTAGGCTTTCTCATCAAAATAGTCGGTTTCAAACAGTGTGGTGGTTCCCTCTGCCGCATTCCCTGTAAAAATGGGAGCATCCATCTGGATAAAATCATTTTCCTGGAAAAAACGATGGATGGCATAGATGATCGTACTTCGCACCCGCATTGCCGCCCACTGCCGCTGGCTTCGCAGCCACAAATGGCGGTTCTCCATCAGGAACTCCACACCGTGCTCTTTTGGAGTAATCGGGTAATCTTCAGCAACCTGGATAATCTTCAAATCATCAACATGCAATTCATAGCCGCCAACACTGCGATCATCTTTTACAACTTTGCCGCTGATTTCCACGGAACTCTCCTGCTTCAGTGAACCTGCATCTTCAAAAACCTGGTCCGGCACATCATCCGCAGATACAATACACTGGCAGAGTCCTGTTCCATCCCGCAACTCGATGAAATGCAGATTTTTACTGCTTCTTATGTTGTAGACCCACCCTTTCAGTGTTTTTGTTTGACCTTCGAAGTTTTCCAGATTTTTTATGTAAACCATTGTCACAAAAGTTAATTTTTAGTTTTTAACTCAGATTTTTAAAACAAAATTGCAAAAAGATGCCACAAAGATAAAATCTGCGGATATGAACGCAAAGCCTCTATTCAGGGATAAATATAATTTTTCCAAATATGTAAGTTATCTCATGTGATCAACCCACAAAACTTAATTTTTGATACTATCAATAATACATCATGCTAAAGATAATCTCTGACTATAATATTGTGGTTTTTAAAATTAATTAAGTATCTCACTCCCAAACTATATTATGGTACTTTTGGCGGTCAAAAGATTAAACATGTTTTATTAACTTTAAAAAACGATTCCAACCTGTTACTAAAAGTATATTTACAGTTTCTTTTCGGGAACCAGCAGTGTTTCAGAATAAGAGTCTTTATCGAAGAAAGCTTCGCTGAACTCTTTTATATCTTCTGCCGACACTTCGTCAATTTTTTCGACCAATTCATCAAGTGTAATAAAACGGTTGAAGTAAAGTTCACTTTTTGCCAGCCGATTCATCCTGTTACTCGTGCTTTCCTGGGATAAAAGCAGTTTCCCTTTCAGATGTGCTTTGGCTTGCTGCAACTCTTTTTCGGGTACCTTTTCAGATTGCATCCGGTCAAACTCTTCGAAAATTAAAGAGCGGACATGATCCACATACTCCTGGTCCGTTCCGATATAAACCCCGAACAAGCCTGAATCCAAGTAGGTCTGGTTAAACGAGCCGATGGAGTAACAGTAACCATACTTTTCCCTGATATTCTGATGCAATCTTGAACTCATTCCCCCGCCTAAAATTGTATTGGCAAGGAGAAGGATATACTTTTCAGGGTGATCATAATCGAGGCTGCGCCTTCCGAGAATCATATGAGTCTGTTCAATCTGTTTGGTAATTACCTTTTTGGAGACTTCGTATGGAGTAAGCGGTTGTTTCGGATTTTCTGTCGTTTTTTCAGTCTGAATATCCAGCATTTCGCCGGCAAGACGAACCACCTCATCATGATCTGCATTTCCGGCTACTGCCAGGAGCAGGTTATCGGGGCGGTAACGGTTTCCGATATAATCAAACAGATCTTCTCTGGTAAACGATTGAATGGTATTTTCGAACCCAATGATTGGCCGTCCTATGGGATGGTTTTTAAAAATCTGGCTACCAAACTCTTCAAAAATTACATCATCCGGACTGTCTTTGTACATTTTAAGCTCTTCGAGCACCACTTTTTTTTCCTTCAGCATCTCCTCTTCAGGAAATCTGGAATTCCTGACCATATCTGTGAGCACATCAAGAGCGGTTTCAAGTTTGGTATCAAGGCAGCGCGAGTAATAGCAGGTGTATTCAGTGGATGTAAAAGCATTCAGATAACCGCCAACTGATTCCATGCTAAGTGCAATATCGTATGAGGATCTTTTTTCGGTGCCCTTGAACAGCATGTGTTCCAGAAAATGTGTGATTCCGGCCAGTCCGTCATCTTCATGGCGGCTCCCGGTTTTTACCCAGATACCGGCAGTTACACTTTTTACGCTCTCAATATATTCCGTAACGATGGTTAACCCGTTATCAAGTACAGTTTTTTTTATCTCTTCTTTCACTTCTTTTTGATTATAGTTAAATAAAAAGGCACCGCTTTATTAAAAACGGTGCCCATTGAAAAATTAAATGCAAAGAGGATTAATCTTCTTTGGGGATTAATGCTTTTCTTGAAAGCCGGAGTTTCCCGCCGTGTTCTACTTTCAGGAGTTTCACATCAATCTCATCACCGACCGAAAGAACATCTTCAATGTTTTTCACATGGCTGTGATTTACTTCCGATATGTGGAGCAATCCTTCTTTTCCCGGTGCAATCTCTACAAATGCGCCGTAGTCTTTCAGAGCTTTTACAGTACCTTTGTAAACGGCTCCTTCTTCCAGGTGCCCGGTAATCTCTTCGATCCGCTTCTTGGCCTCTTTGGCTTTTTCGAGATTATCAGATGAAATTGTGATAATTCCTTTCCCTTTTTCATTTTCTTCAACAATGATCTCAGTTCCGGTTTCTCTTTGAAGCGTTTGTATTACTTTTCCGCCCGGGCCGATTACAGCGCCAATCTGGTCGCCATCAATTTCCATTTTCAGGAACTGAGGCGCATATTCAGAAAGCTCTTTCCGTGGCTCACTAATTGTTTCTGCCATTTTTTCCAGGATATGCATACGTCCGGCGTGAGCTTGTTCAAGTGCTTTTTCGAGCAGTTCAAAGCTGATACCTTTTACTTTCATATCCATTTGGGTGGCTGTAATTCCGTCTGCAGTTCCGGCAGTTTTAAAATCCATATCGCCCATGAAATCTTCTTCACCGCGAATATCTGAGAGAATAACACTGTCATTTTCACCGACAATCATTCCCATCGCAATTCCTCCAACCGGTTTTTTGAGAGGAACACCGGCCTGCATCAGAGCCATTGAACCTGCACAAACAGAGGCCATCGAAGACGATCCGTTTGATTCCAGGATATCAGAAACCACTCTGACCACGTAACTGAATTCTTCAAAATCTGGCATTTTCATTTTGAGAGCACGTTCTGCAAGGTGGCCGTGACCGATCTCACGCCGGCCCGGACCTCTAAGAAATCCGGCTTCACCAACGCTGTAGGGCGGAAAATTATAGTGAAGCAAAAACTGTTTTGCATCTTCATGAAAAAGAGTGTCAATCATCTGCTCATCCCGCTTCGAGCCAAGAGTAACAGTTGCCAGGGCCTGGGTTTCACCTCTTGAAAATATGGCCGATCCATGAGCTCTTGGCAGGTACCCTACTTGTGTCCAGATATCGCGAATATCTTCAGGAGATCTTCCGTCAATTCTGCGTTTACTCTCCAGAATCTGGTTCCGCAGAGCCTCTTTTTCCATTCCGGAAAATATATTACCTATATCATCACCGGCTTCTTCGTACTCTTCAATCTCTGTAATTTTCTCTATAACAGAGTTTTTCAGTTCTTTCAGTTTTTCATTGTACTCTTCTTTACCAAGACCTGTGCTGACAATATCTTTGATCGCAGACTCAGCAAGTTCTTTAACTTTGGATTCAAGAGTTTCATCCACCGGTTCAGGAACAAATACACGCTTGGCTTTACCGAACTCCTCACGCAGTTCTTCCTGAAATTCACACAGCTTAACAATTGCTATATGCCCTTCTTTGATGGCATCAAGCATCTCTTTTTCAGAGATTTCATCCATTTCACCTTCGATCATGATAACGCTGTCGGCGGTTCCGCCAATCAATAGATCGATATCGCTTTTCTTAAGTTCATCGAGTGTTGGATTTATAATTATGTTTCCATCAACACGGCCGATTCGTACTTCTGCCATTGGTCCCCCAAACGGGATATCTGAAATATGCAGTGCTGCAGAGGCACCAAATCCACCGATTGCATCAGCTTCGTGCTGCCCGTCGGAAGAGATTATATAACAGATAATCTGGGTATCGTTTACATATCCTTTCGGGAATAATGGCCTGAGACTTCTGTCTATCAGCCGGCTTGCAAGTATTTCGCCGTCAGAAGGGCGCCCTTCTCTTTTCATAAATCCACCCGGAAATTTACCACCGGCTGCGAAACTCTCTCTCAGGTCTACAGTTAGCGGGAAAAAATCCTGGCCGGGCCTGGGCTCTTTAGCGGAAACAGCGGTACATAAAACCATAGTTTCTCCCATTCGTACAACCACTGAACCGTCGGCCTGTTTTGCAAGTCTTCCTGTTTCAATCGACAGTGATTTACCCGGGGCAAATTCTACTGTTTTAAAGTTTTCTTTCATTGATAATCCTATTATTAATATTTTATTTACAATTACGAGTTTGTGCTATGAAAACCGCATTGTACATAAATGATCAGGCGGGAAAAGATCCTAATGACTCAAGAGTCATATAGAAAAAAGGCACGTTTATACGTGCCTCATCTTACTAAACTATTTCCTGATACCGAGTTCTTTAATCAGAGACCGGTATCTTTCGATATCCTTTTTGGTCAGGTAATTTAACAGCCGTCGGCGTTTTCCAACCATTTTCAGCAATCCCAAACGGGAAGAGTGGTCTTTCATGTTGCTCTTGAGATGGTTGGTCAGGTGATTAATACGCTCTGTTAATATGGCAATCTGGGCTTCTGTTGACCCTGCATTTTCTGCAGAACCGCCATAGGTTTCAATTAATTCGGCTTTTTTTTCTTTTGTTATACTCATTCTAAATTTTTCATTTACACTTTTAAATACACTTACTATTATCCTTTAAAAATAGGCTTATTCTTTAAGTATTGCAATATCTGGTTTATTCTCTTTTAGTACTGATTCAGTTATTGCACGGTCTTCAGATAAGCGATTTTTCAGTTCGTCAACACTGTCAAATTTAACTTCATTGCGGATTCTTTTTACGAATTGAATTTTTAGTGATTCACCATAAATATCTCTGTCGAAATCAAGAATGTGAATCTCTATAGTACGGTTGGTTCCCTTGTAGGTAGGTCTTGTCCCAATATTCATCATTGCCCTGTAATAGTTGTTTTGATACTCCACCCAGACGGCATAAACACCATTTTTGGGTACGATTTTCCTGGGATGCGACGGCAGTAAATTTGCTGTCGGAAATCCGATTTTATTACCTTGTTTGTTGCCGTGAACAACAGTGCCGGAGAGTAAGTAATGTCGTTCAAGTAGTATGGCGGCCTCTTCGACATCACCTTTGTCTTCAAGGGCATTCCTGATTTTGGTACTGCTTACAGCCTTGTCACCGACCTCATGTTTTGATACGATATAAGCATCAAAACCAAGTTCTTCTCCCAGTTTTTTCACTGTTCCGATAGATCCTTCACGATCTTTTCCAAATTGA
>Ga0102926_1002780_pt1 | contig 10087 bp, 8 predicted proteins | sample SalPonR1_A_D2_MG_FD_78173 | JGI IMG/M metagenome (GOLD analysis project Ga0102926, IMG submission 78173) | Salt pond soil microbial communities from South San Francisco under conditions of wetland restoration - Salt Pond MetaG R1_A_D2_MG | ecosystem: Environmental > Aquatic > Marine > Intertidal...
AAAACGGTTTCCACGTGGCCGGCGATCTGCCGGCTCATGGTGGCCAGCTGGAACTCGAACTCGAAGTCGGACACGGCGCGCAGGCCGCGCACCATCACCCTCAGGCCGTGCGCCTCGGCGAACTGCACAGTCAGGCCGTCGTAACCCATGACCTCCACGTTGGGGACGTCCGACAACACGCCCCGGGCCAGCTCGACGCGCTGCTCGAGCGTGAACAGCGGCGTCTTTGCGGGGTTGGCGGCGATGGCGACCACCACGCGCTCGAAGATCGACGCGGCCCGCCGGATCAGGTCCTGGTGGCCGTTCGTGATCGGGTCGAAAGTCCCTGGATAAAGCGCCGAAATACTCTTGCCGGATTGCTCAGTCATCGCCTTTTTCCGCGGCTCCGCGTGTCGCGAGATGGTAACTCACCTGGCCGGCCCGGGCGCTGCGCGCGAGCGTCCACCCCGCCGGCAACGGCGGCAGCGGTGCGCCTGCTTCCTGCTCCAGGTAGACGCGCCCGCCGGCCGCCAGCCAGGGCTGCGCCGCCAGCCGCGAGAGCAGCGGCTCCAGCAGGCTCTTTCCATAGGGCGGGTCCAGGAACACCAGGTCGTAGGGCGACGCGCGACCTTCCAGGCAGCTCATCGCGTCCATGCACAGCACCTCCGCCCGCGCGCAGCCCAGCAGTTCCAGGTTGCTGCGCAGTTGTGCGCAGACCCGGGGCGCGCGGTCCACGAACACCACTCCGGCCGCGCCGCGCGACAGCGCCTCCAGGCCGAGCGCGCCGCTGCCTGCATAAAGGTCCAGGCAGCGGGCGCCCTGCACCACCGGCGCCAGCCAGTTGAAGACGGTTTCGCGCACGCGATCGGGCGTGGGGCGGACCTCCGCAGCGTCCGGAACCGGCAGCCGCCTGCTGCGCCACTCGCCGCCGATGATCCTGAATCGGCCGTCCGTCCGGCGCCGCGCGCGCGCGGTGGAAGCTTTGCGTTCTTTGCTCATGCAGCAAACTTAAGGTCTTGAAACGGCAGCGACAACCAGCGTACGCTTTAGTCGGCGCGCGCGTCCTCTCTGGCCAGGCCGGCATTGCCGCGGTAAAAGCGCCCCCGACCATAAAAGATTCGATAAAGATCACCCCTGTTGGGAGGAGTCAGAAAAATGAGAAGCCTCTATTCGGTGGCCCTCGCCGCCGTGGCGCTTGCGCTGTCCGGTTGCCTGTCAGATGCGAAAGATCCCGACGCCACGACAGACGCCAACACCGGCGTGCCTGACCTGCCGCAGGCCAACGAGACCTTCAGGGCGCAGTTCGATCCCCTGAAAGCCATCATGCCGTATCCGAACGACATCCTCGGCTTCGTCGCCGACCCGGACACGGACGGCACCCTGAACCTCCCGGCCCAGCCGCTGCAGCCGCTCGCGCCGCTGGTCAACCAGCTGGACGGCTTCTCGACCAATGCGCGCATGAACGCGAACTTCACCCGTGCCGTGGACCCGGCCAGCCTGACGCCGGAATCGGTACTGCTGCTGGAGGTGGCGATCGACCCGTCCACCAAGGGCGTGGTCGGACTGTCCGACGCCAGCCTTTGCAAGCTCGCCGCCGCGCCGCCTGACGCCTGCGCCGCGCTCGGCGTGCCGGCCACCGGCACGCCTTTCCTGGCGCAGGGCGTGGACTACGAAGTCAGTGTCGCGCCGGACATCGACGCCGGCGGCCAGACCATCCAGCTCAAGCCGTTGCGCCCGCTGAACGCCAATCGTCCGAACCAGTTCAGCCCGGGCACCGAGAACGGCTACCTGCTCTTCCTCACCAGCGGTATCCGCGACACGGGCGGCACCCCTGCGTCGCCCGACACGACCTACGCCCAGATCCGCGCCGGCTTCCTGTCGGGCGCGATCCAGCTGCCCGGCCCCGGTGAAGAGTTACCCCCCGGCCTGAGCACCGAGCAGCTGCTGGGCATATTCATCGCCGCGCACCTGGCGGTGGGCGAAGTCATCGGCGTCAATCCCGAAAACGTCGTCGCCACGGCGAGCTTCACCACCCAGGACACCACCACCGTGCTGGAAACCGTGGCCGACATGACCGAGGCGGGCGCCTCGCAGCTCGGACGGCTGGTCGCGCCGGTGCCGCTGCCGCTGTCTGAGAGCCTGGTGCTGCCCGCCGGCACGCCGATCACCACCGCCATGGTGCTCGGGCTGCAGGACGTGGACGCGTCCACCATCCCCGGCGAGGGCGACGTCTACACCGGTGCCCTGCAGGTGCCTTATTACCTCGCGACGCCCTCCGCCGAAGACCCCGCCGCGCCGCTCACCACGCCGTGGGTGGCGGCCTCCGAGAGCCCGCTGGACGGCACCAGCCGGGTCATCAACAAGTTCAACCCGGTGCCGCTCAAGCGCGCGGATGCGCCGGTGCCGGTGATGATCACCGTGCCGAACGCCAACACCGATTATGCGCTGGCCACGACCGGCGGCGAGTTTGCGCCCAAGCCGGAAGCAGGCTGGCCGGTGGTGATCTTCTACCACGGCATCACGCGCAACCGCCTGGACATGTTCGCGCTCACCGAGCCCTTCAACAACGCCGGTTACGCGGTGGTCGCGATCGACCAGCCATTGCACGGCATCGCCGCGCCGGCGATCGATTTCGAGACCGCCACGCCCGAGGAGATCGCCGCCGCGCTGGCCGCCAATCCGAACGTGCTGCTGCGCGTCCCGGGCGTGCCCGAGCGCACTTTCGACCTCGACCTGCAGGACAACGCCACCGGCGCGTCTGGACCCGACGGCCAGATCGACGCCAGCGGCACGCACTTCATCAACCTGAGCAACGGCCTGGTGAGTCGTGACAACTCGCGCCAGGCCTCGGCCGACCTCGTGGCCCTGACCAGCTCGCTGCCCACGATGGACATCGACAACGACGGCACCCCGGACTTCGACGGCAGCCGGGTGCACTTCATCGGCGTCTCGCTGGGATCGATCAGCGGCACCGGTTACCTGGCGGTGGACGACAGGGCGGCGACGGCCACCCTGGGCGTCGGCGGCGGCGTGCTCTCGGACCTGTTGCTGGACAGCTTCTCTTTCGGACCGCGTATCGAGGCGGGCCTGATCGGCAACGGCCTGGTGCCGAACACCAGCCTGTACAACAACTTCATCCGCGACCTGCAGACCCTGATCGACGCCGGCGACCCCATCAGCTACGCGACCGAGGCGGCGGCCAACACGGCGATTCACTTCATCCAGGTCGACGGCGACGCAGTGGTGCCCAACAGCGCTTCCAACCGCCTCGCCGCGGAAATGGAGAAGGCCGGCCTGGTGGACTACGACTACGAGACGGCCCCGGTGATCGACCCGAGCACGGGCGTGCGCGGCATCATCGACCCGGCCGGCCTCAAGGGACGCGTGTGCTTCACCGAGGGCGCCACCCACGGCTCGCAGCTCGATCCGGGCAGCAGCGCCGAGTCGGCCACCGTGACCGGCGAGATGCAGGGCCAGCAGGTGGTCTTCGTCGCCGGCAACCCGGCCGCCGGCCTGCCCGGCAACGGCCGGGCGCTGCTGTTCGGCCTCTCCGGCAGCCCGCTGACGCCGACCGTCTACGGCAACTTCGCGGAAGACTGCGACGCGCCGGACCGGGTGCGGACGAACGCCGGAAACTAGTCAACGGCCCACCGGGGTTTACGACGCGGGCGGCCTTCGGGCCGCCCGTTTTCTTTCCGGCGTCGCGGGCAAAGCGTTAGCATAGGCACCCGTCCCCAGCGAAGCCGGAACACCATGCCGCCAGCCCCCCCGGAACAGCCCCGGAACGCCGCCACGGCCTCCGCAGCAGCAGCACCTGAGAAGCGCAAAGGCTTCCTCCGGCGCCTGCGCGAACGGCTCAACAAGGGCGACAGCTGGCTGACTTACGACCTGGCGCACCTCCTGCCGGGCGGCAAGGTGGGCGAAGAGTTCATCGAGGAAATGGAGACCCGGCTGCTGACCGGCGACGTCGGCGTGGAGGCGACCGGGGAGATCATCGAGGGCCTGGAAAAGAAGCTCTGGCGGGACGAGCTCGGCGACAGCCGGGCCGTGCTGGGCACCATCCGCGACGCCATGTTGCGCATCCTCCAGCCCTGCGAGGCGCCGCTCGTGGTCCCGGCCGAGACGCGGCCCTTCGTCGTCCTGGTAGTCGGCGTCAACGGCTCGGGCAAGACCACCACCATCGGCAAGGTCGCCCACAAGCTGAAGAGCGGCGGCCTGTCCGTCATGCTGGCGGCCGGCGACACCTTCCGCGCGGCGGCGGTGGAACAGCTGCAGACCTGGGGCGAGCGCAATGCGGTGCCGGTCATCGCGCAGGGCACGGGCGCGGACCCGGCGGCGGTGGCCTACGACGCCTTCGAGGCGGCCCGCGCGCGCGGCGTGGACGTGCTGCTGGCCGATACCGCCGGCCGGCTGCACACCCAGGAAAATCTCATGGACGAGCTGCGCAAGGTCAAGCGCGTGCTCGCCCGGCTGGACCCCTCGGCGCCCCACGAGGTGCTGCTGGTGGTGGATGGCGGCAGCGGGCAGAACGCCCTGCTGCAGGCGCGCCGCTTCAATGAAGCCGTCGGGCTCACCGGCGTGGCGATCACCAAGCTGGACGGCAGCGCGAAGGGCGGCGTGGTGCTGGCGATCGCGCGCGAACTCGCCCTGCCGATCCGCTACATCGGCATCGGCGAAGGCATCGACGACCTGGCGCCTTTCGAGGCGGGCCCTTTCGTCGATGCCCTGCTGGGGCTGTCACCGGACGCGTCGCGGTGAGCCGGTGATCCGTTTCGAGCGGGTCTGCAAGCGCTATCCCGGCGGGCGCGACGCGCTGCGGGACCTCAGTTTCAATATCGACACCGGCGAGATGGCCTTCCTGACCGGCCACTCGGGGGCCGGCAAGAGCACCCTGCTGAAGCTGATCGCCTGCATCGAGCGGCCCACGCGCGGCCAGGTATTCATCGGCGACCGCAACACGGCCGGCATCACGCGGCGCAGGGTGCCCGCTTTCAGGCGCCGCATCGGCATGGTCTTCCAGGACCACAAGCTGCTGGCCGACCGCACGGTGTACGACAATATCGCCCTGCCGCTGGTGATCGCCGGCGCCGGCACCCGGGAGACCGGTCGCCGGGTGCGCGCCGCCCTCGACCAGGTGGGCCTGCTCGGCAAGGAACAAGTGCTGCCGGTAGCGCTGTCCACCGGAGAGCAGCAGCGTGTCGGCATCGCGCGTGCCATCGCGGCAAGGCCGCCGCTGCTGATCGCGGACGAGCCCACCGGCAACCTGGACCCGGAACTCTCGCTCGAGATCATGTACCTGTTCGCGCGGCTCAACCGCGTCGGCGTGACCGTGCTGGTGGCCAGCCACGACCTGGCGCTGCTGGAGCGCATGGGTCACCGGCGGATCGCGCTGGACGGCGGCCGGCTGGCGCAGGACCTGGACCATGCGTTCCCCGGCGCGCCGGCTTAAGCTCCGCGGGCCGCGGCGTCCGGGCGCCGGGCGAAGCCGCAGGATGCGGCTGCCGCGCTTTGGCTGGCCGGCCATCCGCGGATGGCCCGGGCGGCGCCTGCTCGGCCAGGCGCGCAGCTGGGCGCGGCTGCATGCGCAGACGCTGGTGGGCTCGCTCGGGCGGCTCAGCAATCAGCCGGTCGCCACCCTGATGACCGTGGCCGTGATCGGCATTGCGCTGGCGCTGCCGACCGCCCTCTACCTGCTGCTCGTCAACCTGCAAAGCGTCTCCGGCCACTGGGACGACAGCGTCGAACTGTCCGTGTATCTCGAGCCGGGCCGCGCCGAGGAGCGCGCGCGCAGCCTCGCGGAAGAAATCGCCGCATGGAGCGGCGTCGCCGGCACGGCGGTCATCTCGGCCGACGAGGCGCTGGAAAGCTTCCGCAGCGATTCCGGGCTCGGGGGCGCGGTGGACGCCCTGCAACGCAACCCGCTGCCCCACCTGGTGATCGTCCGCCCGGCCGCGGACCATGCGGACCCGGACAGCGTGGAGGCGCTCGCGCAGCGCCTGCGCGGCCTGCCCGAGGCCGACCTGGTGCAGGCGGACGCGGAATGGGTGCGGCGCCTGTTCGCGATCCTGCAGATGGCGCGCCGGCTGGCGCTGCTGGCCGGCGCCCTGCTGGCCGTGGGCGTGCTGGTGATCGTCGGCAACACCATTCGGCTGGACATCCAGAACCGGCGTGACGAGATCGAGGTCGTAAAGCTGATCGGCGGCACCGACGGCTTCGTGCGCCGGCCACTGCTGTACAGCGGCGCCTGGTACGGGCTGGGGGGCGGACTGGCGGCCCTGCTGGTGGTGCAGGCGGGGCTATGGCTGCTGTCCGGTCCCGCGCAGCGCCTGGCGGGCCTGTACGGCTCGGGTTTTCGTCCGGAAGGTCTCGGCTTCGGCGGGGCCGTCGGCCTGGTGCTCGCGGGCGCCCTGCTCGGCTGGCTGGGCGCATGGCTCTCGACCACCCGGCACTTGCGCCGCCTGGAACCGGGGTTCTAGCTGAAGGCCTTGAATCCACGGGGCTTTTCGTTGCGAAAGCGGCGGGAACCATAGCCGGATTTAGCACTCTAACCCAACGACTGCTAAAATCCGAAAAGAACATGGGAGGAATTGCATGAGCACAGCGCTCGTCGCGCGCCACGACGGGATGCTGACCGCACCGGTCGGCAATCTCGACGCCTATATCAATGCGGTCGCCGCAGTGCCGGTGCTGAGCGCCGAACAGGAAAGCGAACTGGCGTGGCGCTTCCGCAGCGACAACGACATCGAGGCCGCCCGCCAGCTGGTGCTGTCACACCTGCGCTTCGTCGTGCACATCGCGCGCGGCTACAACGGTTACGGGCTGCAGCTGGGCGACCTGATCCAGGAAGGCAATATCGGCCTGATGAAGGCCGTGAAGCGCTTCGACCCGGCCATCGGTGTCCGCCTGGTGTCCTTCGCCGTGCACTGGATTCGCGCCGAGATTCACGAGTTCGTGCTCAGGAACTGGCGCCTGGTGAAGATCGCCACCACCAAGGCGCAGCGCAAGCTGTTTTTCAACCTGCGCAAGGCCAAGAAGCGCCTGGGCTGGCTGTCCGCCGCCGAGACCCGCGCGGTCGCCGACGACCTGGGCGTCAGCCCGGACGAAGTGAACGAGATGGAACAGCGCCTGGCGGCCCGCGACATGTCGCTGGACCCGGCGCCGGATGCCGATGACGAAGATCGCGCCGGGGCGCCGGTGTCCTTTCTGCCGGCCCCCGCCGCCGATCCGGCAGACCTGGTGGCCGACGAGGACTGGGAAGACAATGCCGTGGAGACGCTCGGCGTCGCGCTTGCCGGGCTCGACGACCGCAGCCGCGACATCCTGCACCGCCGCTGGCTCAGCGAGGACAAGGCGACGCTGCAGGAGCTGGCCAACGAATACGGCATCTCCGCCGAGCGCGTCCGCCAGCTCGAGTCCGCCGCGATGAAGAAACTTCGCGCCCACCTCGGCGAGGGCACCGCGGTCTCTGCCGCCAGCCGGTAACGCTAGCCGGTAATGGGCGAGAACCTCAGCTCGACGCGCCGGTTCATGGCGCGGCCCGCTGCTGTCGAATTGTCCGCGATCGGCTCGCTGAAGCCCCGCCCGTAGGCCAGGATCCGCTGCTGATCGATGCCGCGGTTGACCAGGTAGGTGGCCACGGTGGCGGCGCGCCGCTCGGACAGGGCCTGGTTGTACTCGGCCGAGCCGGTGCTGTCGGTGTGTCCCTCCACCTCGACGATGGTCTTGTCGTATTCGGCGGCCACCAGCGCCACCGAGTCCAGCACCTCGAAAAAGCGCGGGTTCAGGTTGGCGCTGTCGGTCTCGAAAGTGATGTTGCCGGGCATGTTCAGCACGATCTCGTCGCCGACCCGGGTGACGCTCACGCCGGTGCCCTCGAGGCGTTGACGCAACTCGGCTTCCTGCCGGTCCATGTAATTGCCGACCGCGCCGCCCGCCAGCGCGCCCACGCCCGCGCCGATCAGCGCACGCTGGCGGCGTTCCGTCGAGTCGTCGCCGGTGAGGATGCCCAGCAAGGCGCCCGCGCCGGCGCCGATGGCCGCGCCCTTGGTCGTGCTGGAGGTCTGCGTCTCGCCGGTGTAGGGATCGACTGTCTGGCAACCGGCGAACAGTGCCGCCGCCGCTACCACCAGCACGAGTCCGCTGATTTTCCTGTCCATTTTTTTGTCTCCGCTGTCACTGTGCCTGGCCGGCGCTGGCTGGCCGGCCGGCAATATCGCCAAGAAGAAATCGCCAACAATATCGTTAGAATAGCTGTCCTGTTACCGCAACACATCACCGGTTCCGCGAGCAACCCCACGAGGCCCGTATGCGCAGCATCGACCGCTGGCTGGAAGAATACGGCCAGAGCCACCAGCATCCCACCAACAAGCTGATCCACTGGATCTGCGTGCCGGCCATCGTGCTCAGCGTGATCGGCCTGCTCTGGGCGCTGCCCGTGCCCGCGTTGTTCGCACGGCTGTCGCCCGCGCTCAACTGGGCGGTGCTGCTGGCCATGGCGGCCGTCGTTTACTACTTCACGCTGTCCGCGCGACTCGGGCTGGGCGCCACCCTGGCGCTGGCACTGCTGCTGCTTCTCGCCGCGGGCCTGGACGGCCTCGCGGTACCGCTGTGGGCGATCTCGCTGGCCATTTTCGTGCTCGCCTGGGTCGGCCAGTTCATCGGCCACCGCATCGAGGGACGCAAGCCCTCTTTCTTCAAGGACCTGCAGTTTCTGATGATCGGCCCGCTGTGGCTGCTGGCGGCGGCATACCGTCGCGCGGGCATCGCCTACTGAGCTTCGCCGCGGCGCGGCCGGCAGGCGCCGGAGGCCGCCGCCGCCTCGCCCACGGCGCGGCTCACCGCATCGTGCACCGCGCGGTTCAGCGGATCGGGCACCAGCTCCTTGTCCGCCGCAAGATCGGCGATGGTCTCCGCCGCCGCCACCAGCATCTCGTCGGTGAAGCGCGTCGCCCCGGCTTCCAGCGCGCCGCGGAACAGCCCCGGGAAACCCAGCACGTTGTTGATGCTCTTGCCGTCCGCCGCGAAGGCCGCGCCGGCCGCCAGCGCGGCTTCCGGCTCGATTTCAGGGTCGGGGTTCGAGAGCGCCAGGATCACCTGCCCCGGCCGCACCATATCCGGGCGGATCAGGCCTGGCACGCCGGTGGTGGCGATGACGATGTCGGACTCCGCCATCACGCGGGCAAGGTCCGCCGGCTCGCCGCCGACGACACGGAAGCGTTCCAGGGCGCCCGCGTCCAGGTCGGCTCCCAGCAGCCGCGGCGTGCCGCGCGACAGCAACAGCCGCGCAATGCCGATGCCGGCGGCGCCCAGCCCCACCTGGCCGACCTTGCTCTGCGACAGGCGCTGGCCCGCCTGGCGGCCGGCATTGCGCACCGCGGCCAGCGCGACCACCGCGGTGCCGTGCTGGTCGTCGTGCAGCACGGGTATCTCTAGGCGGGCGCGCAGCCTGTCTTCCACCTCGAAGCACGCCGGCGCGGCGATGTCCTCCAGCTGGATGGCGCCGAAGGAGGGCGCGATGGACGCCACCAGCTCGGCCAGCCTAGCGGGGTCCTTCTCGTCGGTGAGAATCGGCACGCCCGAGAGGCCGGCGAGATCCGCCATCAGCGCCGCCTTGCCTTCCATCACCGGCAAGCCGGCCAGCGCGCCGATGTCGCCCAGGCCCAGCACGGCGGTGCCGTTGGTCACGATCGCCACTGTGCGGCCCACCGCCGTGTATTCCCGCGCCAGCTCGGGCCGCTCGCGGATCGCCAGGCAGACGCGCGCCACGCCGGGCGTGTAGACATCGCGCAGGATCTGCAGGCTGCCGATGTCCAGCGTGCTGACGCTGCGGATCTTGCCGCCGCGGTGACGATTGAATACCCGGTCCGAGCGCCCCAGCAGGCGCGCCGTGGGCAAGGCATTGATGCGCTCTGCCAGGCGCCCGCCGAAGTCGGCGTCCATCTCCAGGGTGATCTCCCAGGTCGTCTTGTCCTGGCCGCGCCGCAACGCGGCCAGGTGCTCGACCACCAGGCCCTCTTCGCCGATCACGGTCAGGATGCTCGCCAGGCTGCCCGGCTGGCGCTCGGACTCCACCAACAGGATCTCGGGTATCTTCATGCGCAGCATTATG
>Ga0102926_1002782_pt1 | contig 10082 bp, 6 predicted proteins | sample SalPonR1_A_D2_MG_FD_78173 | JGI IMG/M metagenome (GOLD analysis project Ga0102926, IMG submission 78173) | Salt pond soil microbial communities from South San Francisco under conditions of wetland restoration - Salt Pond MetaG R1_A_D2_MG | ecosystem: Environmental > Aquatic > Marine > Intertidal...
TACTAAATATTATTTAAGGTGGTGGTTAATTATTGTTGCAAATCAAAAATTCGAAAATCATAGAATTAATTATTATATTTGTATTGGTGCTTCAGCTGGTGGACTTGAACCAATGAAGCAGTTCTTTCAAAATTTACCAGAAAATATTGGTTTAACTTTTTTCGTTATTCAACACCATTCTTCTAAGCATGTAAGTTTGTTGGATCGTATTTTGGCTAGAGAGACAAGTTTACATGTCAAAGTAGTTGAAGATGGTATGGTAACGGAACCAAACCACTTATACATTATTCCGCCTGGTCATTTGGTATCAATTTATCATGGAAACATTTATTTTATTGAAGATAGAATGAATGATTTTAAGTTGCCAATTGATCATTTTTTTGAATCTTTAGCTGTCGATCAAGGAGAAAAGGTTATTGGAATTATTATGTCCGGTACTGGTAAAGATGGAACAGTAGGTATGCAAAAAATACAAGAATATGGCGGCACCCTAATAATACAATCAGATAAAACTTCTCAATTTTACGATATGCCACAAAACACAGCAAAAAATACTTCAGTTGATTATATTCTTTCGCCTAAAAACATGCCTTCAAAAATTTTAGAAATCATTGAAAAGAAAAAATTGAGTTTTAAAGATGGCGGTTTCATATCCAACGAACACTTTTCTGTTGAGTTAATGAAAATTTGTCACATTATACGTCTTTGTAGTGGGATAGATTTTTCTCATTATAAAGAAGAAATGATTGCAAGAAGAGTTAAAATTCGTATGAGCTTATTGAATATTCAAGACAATAATGATTATATAAATATTTTAAATAAGAGTTTAGAAGAACGAATAAATCTCTTTGATAGCTTAACAGTTGGCTCTAAAAAATTTTTTCAAGATGAAGATATATGTGATGTTATAGAAGAAAAAATCTTGCCAATTATTAATTATAGTAAAAAGAAACTTCGTATATGGTCTGTTGGTTGTTCGACAGGACAAGAAGTTTATTCACTCACAATCCTTATATTAGAGTATTTAGCTAAAAATAATATCAGTTTAAAACTGAAGGTTTTTGCTACTGATATTGATGAATCCGCATTGAATAGTGCAAGAGAAGGAATTTATAAAAAAGAAGAGTTGCATCAAATTGATGAAAGAATTATAAATAAATACTTTAAAAATTTAGATAATGGTTTTAGAGTTTTAAAAGAAGTAAGAGAAATGATTGTTTTTGCAAAACATGATTTGCTTAAAGATCCACCCTTCTCAAATCTAGATTTGATTAATTGCCGAAATGTGTTAATGAATTATAACAAAAAAGCACAATACAATATTCTATACACATTTCATTATGCTCTTAACGCAGATGGATTTTTAATTATTGGAAGAAGAGAATCCTTAGGTAAAATGAATAATGGTTTTTCACCAATTGATGGCCAGTTAAAAATATTTTCATATAAGGATTCAGAATTATCAAATATGAACAATCGATTGACTTCATTAAAGAGTTATACCCTTGAATCTCAAAGGAATAAAATCAAGAGAGATGAAAAAGAAGTTTTATATAACAATCAACGATTGATCCATAAGTTATTAGAGAAACAGTTTGACTCTGGGGTTCTAATTGATTCAAGCTATAAAATCATTCAGATTTTTAATGATGTTCATTCTTATCTAAGAATAGCTAAAGGAAGATTTTCTGACAGTTTTTTTGCAAATATTTCATCTGATTTGGCTTTGATTATTAGTAATAGTCTTAAAGATTTAGAAAATAAAGAAGTAAATGTGATTGAAAACGAAGTCCGTGAAATGAATGAAAAGGATGATTTTTTACTTAAAATTAACAAAATATCATTTGAAGGTGATATTTTTTATCTTATTACTTTTAATTCAATTGATAAATCTAGAGGAGAATGTAGAAGAGTTGTAACTGATTTTAGCAAGGTTAAATTCAACGATATTTTAGAAGAACGCATTTCTTTTTTAGAAAAGGAACTTCAAGCGTCTCAGAAAAAAGTCATTCATAATGAGAAAAATGAGGAAAATCAAATATTAGATTTAGAAAAGTCTAATCACCATTTAATACTATCAAATGAAAAATTACAAACGATTAATGAAGAGCTTTATTCAATTAACGATGAATATGAAATAGCTTTAAAGGAACAATTTAAAACTTCAAAGGAATTAAAAATTTTATTAAAAAGTTTGCCAGTAGAAGCTGTCTATTTAGACAAGGAATTAAAAATTATTTCAATGAGTGACGGAATTTCTAAATATACACATCTGATTGAAAAGGATATGGGTAGGAGTATTGAGCACTTGGTTATTAATAAAAACTACCCAAGTCTTAGTATAAACCTTAAAAAAGTTTTAAAAACTTCAAAAAGAGTGGATCATATAGTAGAAAATGAGAAGAGTCAATTAATGTTTCGCATAGAAAAGTATCCATATGAGGAGACAACGGGTCTTATTATAATAATTGTTAACATTGATGATTTACTAAAAAATTTAAATTAAGAAGGGAGCATTTATGAAGGATAAAGGACATAACCTAAAAGAACAAAAACAAGAAGCGCGAGAGCAAGAGATTACGGAAAGATTAAATGTCTATCATGAAGAAATATATTTTCAGAACAAAGAATTATTAAGGGCACAAGAGGAGCTTGAGAAGAGCAAGAATTCATATCAAGAACTTTTTAATAATGCACCAGCAGCTTATGTTATTTACTCAAGTAACAATGAATTAATCAAATCAAATGCAGCTTTTTCGGCAATAGTGGGGCTAATGAATGAAGAAATATTAGGGGAATCTATTACAGACTATATCGATCAGGAAGACCAGGATAACTTCTATTTTCACAAAAAGAACGTATTAAAGGGGGATATTATTGATTCAATTTACTTAACTGTGAAAGGAAATAAGGTTATAGCTGTTAGCAATTTAATCAAAATTAACGATGAGAATCATATCAAAACTATTTTTATAGAGTTACCGAAATAGAAGGGGAATATTAGATTTAAAGTCTGATTATCTGGAGGTTTCATATGACAACAAGAATATATGAAATAAAAACTAAACTTATTAGAAACAAATTGTTAATTAGATTATCAATTGTTTTTATAGTAATATATTTGCTATTAAATATAATTTATTTTGGAGTTCAGTTTTCTGTTGCCTTAAATCGTTCAAATGATCTTATAGATCGGGAGTCTATTGCTTTCCAGACATTCATTAATAATTATATGGACGTTACAAAACAGAATCTTGAAAGCTTATTAATTAATTTCGAACGTTATGATTTACGTTATTCAGAACTAGGACAAGAGATTGTTGTTGAAGAAGTTAAAATACTAGAACGGTCAAATGTTTTCAGTGAAGTCTATTTAGTTGATTTCAAACACGATTTCATAGCAACGCGAGAAGATATTATTCCCTATGAACAAGTCGATGATTATAAAAAATTAGATAAAGTTTTAAGAAGTAATATAGTTTTTAATGAGTTACACATTTCTAACTTATTTGAAGCGACAGAAGAGTATTTTATTTTTTCAGTGCCTTATAATGATGAAGATAAAAGTTTACACGGTGCTGTCCTAGGAGTAATAAATAAGGAAAACTTTAAAAAACAACTGTCAGGTTTTTATAATTATAATGCTAAGTTAAAATATATTATCTATGATAGTAATAAACAAAGAGTTCTAGATAATCAAGTACCAGTTACAAATGTTTTTCCCTTATTTAATTATTTAAATGATGAGTTTATAGAAGAGAAGACTATAGATTTCAAAAAATTTGATACATCAATTAATATAGAAGAATGGTCATATAGTATCCAACCAAACAGTTTGCTTTTGTTTCAAAATTTTCATAAAGAAGTATTAAGTAATTTATATCTTTCTTTATTGATATTCGCATTTTCTTTATTTTTGTTATGGAATGTTTTTAATAAATACGAACGTGAGATTTATACTTTTTTCTATCATGACTATCTAAGCAATATAAAAAAGAAGTTCATTAAGAATAAAAGTCAAAGATTTTATATTACAATTATTGATATTAATAATTTTTCTAATATCAATAGAGAATATGGGTATTCTACAGGTGATCAAATATTAACATATATAATCAAGGAACATGAGTTACTAAAAAAAGATAGGAATCACCATATGTACTACTTAGGTGGGGACAATTTTATTCTTGCTGCTAATTATCCTAATTGGAAAATTGCAAAAGAACGTTTTAAAGATATTAGAGAAGAATTTTCAAAAATGTTTTATGTGTATAACCAACAAATAATTGATTTGGATTTTAATTTTGTATTGTATCAATTTGATGTAGATTCATATAAAACCATTGAAGCCTTTGAAAAGCATTTAATGATGATTGAACAAATAATTAAAAAACGCTTTAAACAAAGGGAAAGAAATTTTCTTGAGTTTAAAAATTTCAGGTTAGTACAGACGATATATGGTAAACAAGAGCAAATGAAAGATTTCTTAGAAAATAAGATTAAAGAAAATGCTTTTATACCATATTTTCAATCAATTATTGATCTTGAAACAATGGCTATAGAAAAATATGAGGTGTTACTAAGAATAGATGACCGAGAAAGTGGCGAGGTTTTATCACCTTATCCATATATAAAAATTGCTGAGCAGTATGATATGATAAAGAAGGTAGATTACCTTCTGATTAGTAAGACTCTAAAAATGTTAATTGAAAGAGAAATTGAGTTACATCTTTCTTTTAATTTATCTAGTAAAGAGTTAGTAGATTTAACACACATAAAAAAAATCATTGATCTAATTGATTGGATTGGGTATAAAAAAGAATTAATAACTTTTGAACTGACTGAAACAAGTAAAATAACTAGTTTCAAAGATATTATGCACACATTAAGATATTTAAAGAGTATCGGTATAAAAGTAGCTCTAGATGATTTTGGTACAGGCCATTCAAATTTTGAGATGATTAAGAATATTAATCAGTACTGCGATTATATAAAGATTGACGGGTTATTTATTAAAAATATTACTTCAAATGATTCAGATCAATTCTTAGTAACAAGTTTGGTAAATCTAGCGAAGGCTTATCACATGAAAGTCATTGCTGAGTATGTTGAAAACTCAGTGATTGAGAATTTCTTAAAAAGAATAGATGTAGATTTAGTACAAGGATTCTTTTATTCAGAACCGAAAGATTTAGAGGGCATACTAGAAAGTGGTGATAATGTATGATTTTTGAAATTCAGCAAGAAGAAATAACGCTATCAAAAATTGATCAGATTAATAAAAAGCTGAATGTTAGTGAAATAAAAGATATAAAATTAATCTTAGATTTTTCGAAAGTAAAAATAATGGATTCTGAAGGTATTTCATGGATTGTAAATATCTTAAATACATTAGATAGGAAAGGGATTACGTTGGAAATAATTAATGTTAAAAGTGAAGTATATAAAATATTTGAAATTACAATGCTTGATACTATTTTAAATATTAAGTTAGGAACTTAGATATGAAAAATAATTTGAAGACGAGTACTAGGCTGCTGTCTAAAAACAAAGATTTTAATGATAAATTTGTTAAACTTGTTGATGATAAAAAAATTCCAATTAATATAGACTATGATTTTGGATTAGAGTTTTTGACTAAAATTGATATCGTTATTGTAGATAAAGAATATTATATGGAATACGGGTTAGAGAAACTATATGATAAAACAAAATATATTATTTATTTGATTGATGAATCAGATTATAATATTGAATTTATTGAAGAGTTATATGCAAATTATGTTTTTGATATCTTTCATAGTAGTTTCATACCAGATGAAGTCGAGCGAAAATTATGGGGGTTAATAAAACTATTAAGTGAAGAAAATACGGATCAAATATTGGATATTATTTTAGATTCAATTGAAGACAGTATTGCAATAACCAATGATGAAGGGATTTTAGAGTATGTAAACAAAGGTTTTTTGAAAACAACTGGTTATGCGTTAGATGAGGTTATTGGTAAAAATCCAAGAGTCCTAAAATCTGATGGACATACACCGGGTTTTTATAAAGATTTATGGGAAACAATTACCCATGGCAATATATGGAATGGAGATTTTATAAACATTTCAAAATCTGGAGAGCTAATCTATGAAGAGGCAAGTATTTATCCAATTGAGTTAAGTAGTAGAAAATATTTAAAAATCGCTCATAATATAACAAAAAAGAAATTTTTAGAAAATAAAGTTAAGTTAAGTATGTCACTTGCAAAAAATGTGTTAGGAACAAGTGCACCAGTTAATTATCGTGATTCTCGTGTGAAGTTTGAGTATTTTGTCAAGTATATGAATGAACTCGGTGGTGATTTTATATGGTTTGATAAGATTGGTAAGAATAAATATTTTACTGCACTTGTTGATGTAACGGGTCATGATTTATCGTCTACCTTAATTTTGATGACAATTATCAATTTTATTAAAGAGTACAAAAATATAAGACCTTTAGCAAAATTAGCTGAACAGATTAATAAGTATCTAAATGATTTTAATGAAAAATCTGATATTGTGAAATTGATTTCTGGAATATTTTGTGTTGTTGATTTGAATGTGTCACAAGTCCAGTATATTAATGCAGGTCATCCCAGTGGTTTGATTTTTGAAAAGGAAACTTCCCAGTTGATTGAATTGAAAAGAAACACTTTATTGCTTGGGGTAAGAGAAGAATTGCCCTTTGAAGCCAGTATTGTAGGAATTAATGGTAAGTCAGACCTAATATTATATTCTGATGGATTATTAGAGTACTATTTGAATGATTATACTGAAATAAGCCCTGAAGCATATAAAAAGATGTTTTACCATGAAAACAAGTTAAAATTTTTAACTATACAAAAAGAGTTAATGAACAAAGACCACATAAAAGATGATTTGTCATTAGCCCATTTAAGATTTTAAACCATGGGAGAGACCAATGTTAATCGAAAAAAAAGTTTATAAAAATGTGAATAAGGAGAGAATAGAAGAGATTAGTGCTCAATTAGAAAAATGGTGTGAGTTTAGGCCGTATAATACTTTTGAAGTAATTGTTGTACTTTATGAACTTTATAATAATGCTATAAAGTATTCAGATAGACCAGTAGACGTTATTCTAAAGTTCTACAAGAATTCTATAGTAATACGTGTAAATGATCAAGGCGAAGGCTTTAATGCAAAAGAGCGTCTTAAAATTAACACATGTGACTTACAAAAAAATATTCATAAACCTTGCGGTCGGGGAATCTATATTGTAAAAGAGTTTGTTTCAGAGATTTACTATAATACTAAAGGCAATAATGTAATTGTTAAAATAAAAGCTGAGAGGTAATTTATTTTGTTTTAAAACTTACGAACGTTCGGAATAAAGAGAAGGTGGTAACCATTAAAAATAGGATTATGAAAGTAACATATGAGAAGTTTTCAAAAAAAGGTTATAGTTCGAGTTTAAGAGAAATTGCTAAGAAAGCTGGTCTGAAAAAGCAATCCCTTTACAATTATTTTAGTAGTAAAGATGAACTGTTCTCTGAAATGATTGAAAACGAAGTCCAAAAGCATTTTAATAGGAGAATGATTGATCTTAATTCTTATAAGGATTTAGAAGAAGGGGAGCAACTCAAAAAGATTTATATGTCTATTGTTGACTCTTATAGGGATATTAATAAATTGAGATTTTGGAAAAGATTACTCCTAATTGAAAATGAGAAATTATTATTAAAAACGAAACTTTTGATAAAAGAATATGAGCGGGACTTCACTATAAAATTGCGGGAAATACTGATACAAATTTTATCTGAAAATCCAGGCGCTGAAAAATATCTAGACCGTCTATTATTAAGTTATATGAGTTTGATTCATGGTGTTTTAGATGGGTACTTATTATATGGCGACGAAAATAATTTTGATACATATATTGAAGAAATTTGGCTTTTTTTCTGGCAAGGCTTGCAGTGCTATTTAAAAGAGGAGATTAATCCTAAAGAATAGAAAGGAAATGATTACTTTATGAAAGAAGATTTATATTATGTAGGATTAGGAGCATCGGCTGGAGGATTAGAGTCTTTAGAAAAATTTTTTAAAAATATTCCTTCAGATACTGGCATATCTTTTATAGTTATTCAACATCTGTCACCTGATTATAAAAGTTTAATGAATGAGTTACTAGCAAGGTATACAGATATGGAGATTCATATTGCAAAGGATAGTATGGAAGCTTTGCCAAATAATATTTATCTAATTCCTCCAAGAACAAACTTATCTATTTTCCATGGCAAATTATTTTTGGAAAAGCAAAAACAGGAAAAGCATCATATTGCATTACCGATTGACCATTTTTTTCGTTCCTTAGCAAAGGACCAAAGTGAGAATGCTATTGGTATTATTTTATCAGGTACCGGTAGTGATGGCACCCTAGGTGTAAAAGCTATAAAAGAAGCTGGTGGCATGGTTATTGTACAAGATCAAGACAGCGCGAAATTTGATGGTATGCCTAGAAGCTCAATTAATACTGGGTTAGCAGATTACATATTACCACCAGAGCAAATGCCAGAAAAATTAATAGGGTTTGTAAATTATCCTTCTTTAGAAAGAGATTTGTTAGACGAGAGTAAAAATGATAATAGAAACTTAGATGATTTAACAAAAATCAATCTGATCTTAAGAAATTATTGCTCAATAGATTTTTCTAAGTACAAGAAAAATACCATGATTAGAAGAATTGATAGAAGGGTATTGATTAACCGTTGTCATTCAATTAAGGAATATATTGAACTGCTTTCCGATTCAGAGGAAGAAAAAGAGACACTTTTTAAAGAGCTACTAATTGGTGTAACGAATTTTTTTAGAAATAAAGAAGCTTACGATTCATTAAGAAAAAATGTGCTTCCAAATTTAGATTATAGTAAAAAAGAGATAAGGATATGGTCTGCTGGTTGTTCGACAGGAGAAGAAGCCTATTCGTTGACAATAATGATTAGTGAATACTTAAGTGTCAATAGTATCAATTGTGATATTAAATGTTTTGCTACAGATATAGATGAAGCCGCTTTAGAAGTTGCTGGTTCAGGTATATATCCTGAGAGTATTATAGCTGATTTAGATTCTCATATCATTTCAAAGTATTTTATAAAAAAAGAAAATGGCTACCAAGTCAATGAGTTTATTCGTAAAAAAGTAGTATTTGCAAAACATAATTTACTAAATGACCCACCATTTTCCCGTCTTGACCTATTATCCTGTAGAAACTTATTTATCTATCTAAAAAGTGACTATCAACAGCGAATACTTGCTGGTTTTTACTATTCTCTTAGAGACAAAGGCTATTTATTTTTAGGCAATAGTGAGTCCTTAGGAAAAATATCAGATGCTTTTGATAGCATTGATAATAAGTGGAAAATATTTAAGTTTAAGAAGGGCTATCAACCCTCAATTAATCAGAAATTACATGTCACAAGTGGTGTGAACCATTTAAAGACTTATGAACGGGAAGTTGTTAAGTCAGATCGTTCTATGTGGTATGAACAATTGTTACTAAAGGCTTTACAGATGAATGTACCGCCATCTGTTATTGTTGATGAAAATGACAATATAATCCAAATATTAGGTGATGTATCAAAATATATGAAAATACAACCAGGTAGATTCTCTAATAAATTGTCATCAAATATTTCTAAAGGATTGGGTTTGTTTGTAAAAAATATTATTAGACGCTTAAAAGCAACAAAAGAAAGTCTAGTACTAAACAATATAGAAGGTTTAGATGATAGCGATTCTGTTATTTCTCTTAAAGGAGAAGTAATTGAAGTGAATCATAATGAATATTTCTATATATCTTTTTTAGAAAGTAAGCCATTACATCATAGAACACCTATAGAAATTAATATGACAGAAGATGAAAAAGACCGAATTGAAACTTTAGAGACTGAGTTACAACAAGCAAGAGAAGGCTTACAAGCAACCATTGAAGAATTAGAAACTTCTAATGAAGAACTCCAATCTTCCAATGAAGAACTTGTTGCGTCTAATGAAGAATTACAAAGTACTAATGAAGAGTTACAATCTGTTAATGAA
>Ga0102926_1002785_pt1 | contig 10079 bp, 3 predicted proteins | sample SalPonR1_A_D2_MG_FD_78173 | JGI IMG/M metagenome (GOLD analysis project Ga0102926, IMG submission 78173) | Salt pond soil microbial communities from South San Francisco under conditions of wetland restoration - Salt Pond MetaG R1_A_D2_MG | ecosystem: Environmental > Aquatic > Marine > Intertidal...
ATGGTTGGATTATCTCTTTATATATCTTTTAATATGGGCATTTATAATTTTGAAAATTCAGTGTTTACTTACTATGAGAAAAATAATTTGGCAGATTTATCTGCTGAAGTTGTAAAAATACCAACGAACAGCATTGATGATTTGAAAAAAATAGAAGGTGTTAAAACTGTTGAAGGCCGAATAAAAATGGATGTTCCTTTAAAAGTTGACGATCCAACTGAAAAGGTAACGGCTCGTATTATATCGGTGCCAGAAGAACAAAAAATTAATCAAATGTATTTGATTAATGGCAGTTTAGGGTTAGCTGACTATAAAGAAGCCTATGTTATTGAACATTTTGTTCAGGGAAGAGGCATAACCCTTGGTGATGTTGTACAACCTCAAATCAATGGAAAGATTTATGATTTAGAGATTAAAGCTGAAGTTGGGTCACCTGAGTTTGTGTATCTTATGAAAGATAGTCAATCCATGTTGCCAGATTTAACAAGCTTTGGGATTATTTATGTATCTGAGAAATTTGCCACAGAAGCCTTTGGTTTAGGCAATGCTTATAACGAAGTAGTTATAGATGTTGCTGATGGCTATAATCTTGAAAAAATAAAAACAAAGGTAGAAGATGCTTTGGATAAATATGGTGTGAAAAGTGTGCGCTTAAGAGATGATCAGTTAAGTTATAGAATTGTTCAAGAAGAAATTAAAGGTGGGAAACAATCTGCTAATGTGGTACCTTTTCTTTTTCTAATTGTTGCAGGTATTATTTTATCCGTTATGATTAGTCGATTGGTAAAAGGGGACCGTATGACCATAGGCGTTTTAAAGTCAATGGGCTATACGAATCTTCAGGTCTTAATACATTATTCAAAGTTTGCAGTTTTTATTGGATTATTTGGAAGTTTACTAGGGGTGGTTCTAGGCACAGTTGTTTCAAAGTATTTTACCCAAGTATACTTGATGTTTTATAAAGTACACTATGTAACCGTGGAATATTATATCGGTTATCTTATTGGTGGCGTAGTATTAGCAGTTATTTTTTCTATTGGTTCTGGTGTCTTTGGTGCCCGAGGGACATTAAAGATTGTACCAGCAGAATCCATGCGTAAAGAACCACCTAAGAGCGGCAAACGAATCATGTTTGAAGGCACGAAGTTATGGAAAAAACTTAATTTTACACAAAAGATGGTTTGGCGTAATCTACTACGAGATAAAAAAAGAGTTATTTTTGTAGCCTTTGGTGTTTCTATTACACTCATTGTTGTTGTTGTGCCTTTGTATTTATTTGCAACCATGCCACAGCTATTTGACTATCAATTTGGAAAGTTGCAACAAATGGACTACAATATTGAATTTTCAAGACCAACGAATACAAAGTCCCTTCAAGTCATTGAGGACCAAGTCGGTTATGATCGATTAGAGGGAAAGCTTGAGTATCCCTTTGAGATTGAATACCAATGGAAAAGTCAAATTGTCAGTTTGATTGGCCTTGAAAAGGATACTCAGATGTATTCTTTTGAGGATATTAATGAAAGACCTTTAACCCCTGAAAAAAACTTTGTTTATGTCTCCCAGGGGTTAGCCAAAGTCCTTGGCATTAATGTAGGAGACTTAATCAAGATTAATAACTATATTCCTGGAAAAGATGATATATATGTAAAAGTAACAGGTGTGAACAAACAAAATTTAGGCACAAATGTCTATATGGATATTGAATTAATGCGTGAAGGCCTTGTAGAAAAGAATAGTATCAATGGTGTTTTTATTAATTCAACAGCAGATGTCAAAGGAAAGTTAGAAAAAATAAAAAATATTAGTGGTATTCATTCCATAGAAGATATGAGTTCGAGTTTTGAAGAATTTATGCAAATCACAGCGGCTTCAATTTCTTCGTTATTGTTTTTTGGCTTTATTCTAGGATTTGCTATTATGTATAATACAACGGTGATGACCATTAATAGTCGCTTATTAGAGTTCTCATCTCTTCGGATTCTAGGCATGAGTAAAGGAGAAATTATTGGTGTGATTTTAAAGGAAAATTTTGTGATTACTATTATAGGCGTCTTTATTGGCTTACCACTGTCAAGTATGGCATCACAAGGTATTACAGATGCTTTTTCCACGGATCTTTATACCTTTGGCGGTGACATACAGTTAAGTACTTACATCTATGGTGTAAGCATCACCATCGTTTTTATATTAATCTCACAGTTAGCGGCCTATCACCGCATTCGAAAGTTAAATTTTATTGAAGCGCTTAAAGAAAGGACAACTTAGGGGTGAAAAAATGAAAAACATTAAGTTATCAAAAAAAGGAAAAATTCTACTAGGTATTGTAGCTGCATTAATCGTTGCTGTTGTCGGTTATTTTGTTAATGAAAGTTCATCTCAAGTGTCTGTGGAATACTATACAGTTGATACAGGTGGAATTGTTCAAAGTATTAGTAGTGAAGGGAAAATAATATCAGAAGAAGTTTCAACAGCCTTTGCAGGTGCTAATGGTGAAATCATTACTTTTACTAAAGATTTAGGTGATCTAGTAAAAAAAGACGACACCATTGCAAAAATTAATAAAGATAATATTAAGCTGCAAATTGAAGGTGTTGAAGCACAAATAGCTAATGTAGAATACATGCTAAAAGAGGCAGTAAGACCTGCTGAAAAAGAACAGATCAATAGTATGGAGTATTCTATTCAAACGGCTAAAAATAACTTAGAGAGAGGGATTGAACGGGTATCAAAACTAGAACAACTCTATGAAAATCAAGCCATTAGCTTAGAAGAACTCAATGCTGCTAAGGATCAGAAGATTGTTTTAGACAACCAGTTGAAATCTCTTCAAAGTGATTTAGCCCTTTTAAAGAAGTCAGCCAGTGCAAATATACAAATGCAATATACAGCTCAAATCAATGCTTTAAAAGCACAGAAAGAACAATTAATGAATACACTGAATAAAACGGAAATTTTAGCAGATATTGATGGTGTTATTACTGAAAAATTTATTGAAGAAGGCTCATTTGTTACACAAGGGAGTCCAATCGTCGAGATTACTAATCTGGATCAGATAAAGATTTTAGCAGATATTTTAGAAAGTGAGTTAATAGACATTGAAAAGGGTATGAGTGTAAGGATAGATGACCGGATCAGTGGTACAGAGGTTATATCTAAAGTTATAAAAATTTATCCCAAAATATATACTGAATTGACAGAATTAGGTATTCAACAAAAGAAAGTAAATATTGAAGTGGATGGCCGTGGGTTATCAAAGGATTATATATTAAATCAAGTCCTTGATTTAGAGTTTATTGTTGATGAACGGGCATCAGTTTTAAGAATACCTTTGGATAGTTACTACACAGATAATGAAGAACACTTTGTTTTTGTTAACGATAATGGTAAGGCAGCATCAAAAGAAGTTGAGATTGGCTTAATTGGCGAAGACTATGTAGAAATAGTTAATGGGTTAAGTGAAAAGGATCAAATTATTGAAGTCTTAGATAAAGACATTTCTGAAGGCATGTCTATTAAATGATTTGAAAATTTAATGATTTTTTAATAGTTCTATAATAAATTTTTTAACTTACAAGTATATAATGTACTCATAGTAGAAAAAAAGAGGTGATGAAGTGCAAAAGAAAATAGTAATTTTAATGATAATCAACTTACTTCTTTTTTCAATAGTCGGGATTTCCTATGGTGAGACAGGAGATCAATCCATTACTTACAATGAAGCTGTCAATAGAGCTTTAGAAGCAAGTGATGCTATTGAAGATTTAAGTGACAGTATGGAAGATGTTTGGGAGCAAAGGAATGATCTGTTAGGTGTTAAACAGACCATTCAAGAGCAATTAGATCAGATTAATCGATTTGAAAAATTGTATGAGAAAAAGTATGAAGATGGTGAAAGTTTAACACCAGCTGAAACACAGGAGTTACAGGGCTATCAAATGTTTTTAGGGGATGAACCACCAAGCTTTACCAATCAAGAAATGTTAGATCAGTTTATTAAGCAAAGAGATTTCCCTCATGAACAATTGTTAGTAACCTATAACCAGTTAAAAAACCAAAGAACCTTATTACCGGATCAATTAGAAGCTGGGGTTCGAGAACTTTATATTAATTTGGTAAACTTAAGAAGCACCCTTGAGGGTCAAGAGATATACACGAGTAATTTAGAAAATCAATACACTGCAGCTGAGAAAAAATTTGAGTTAGGACAAATTTCTGCTCAAGAACTCTTAAGTGCAAAAAATAGTTATTTAATTCAAAAATTAAGTACAGAGCAATTGGACCGCTCAGCAACTATTTTAAGCTTAAGCTTGAAAGATATGATGGGTTTAAGTCTTGAAACACCAATAAAATTGACATCAAATATGGCGGCATTTAATACAATTGATTTAAAGGCTATTGAGTATTATGAAGCTTTAGCCCTAGAAAATAGAGCAGAGATCCTAGATGCAAAAAATGTTTACGAAATGGAAAAAAGAGAAGCAAGTATTATTCAAGAGTATTTAACTAATCCATTAACAACGGATCGATTAACTTATGATTCTGATGTTATAGATGCAAAGAATGCCTATGAAGCAGCCATTTTAGACGTAAAGGAAGATATTACTAAGGGTTATTTTGCTACTGAAGAGGCATTAGAAGATTATGAAATCAAATTAGATGAGTACAAAAGAAGTGTTAATGATTTAAAAGATAAAAGGGAAATGTTTAATCTAGGAATGATTGATCGAAACACTTTCGATATGGTAGAATTTTCTTTTAAAATGTCAAAAGATGCCTTGTTATCATCTAGAAGAACATTAGAATTGAATTATTATAAGTTAGAAAAAGCCAGTCATTTAGGACCAGCTTTTGAAAGCAGTACAGGAGGTGCAAGGTAATTATGAAGAAAAGAATAATATTAATAATGGTCAGTGTTTTACTCTTAAGCATGTCTTTTAGTTTTGGAGACACCTTGAAAACAAATTTAAGTTATGATGAAGCTTTAACCTTAGCCATTGAAAATTCAAATACACTGGAAACAATTGATAGTAGAATCTTATTGGCAGAACGTGAGTTAAAATCTGCAGTGAATAAAAGTGATGATGTGAAGACAAGTGGTATTACATCGGATAGCGTTTTACTTGAAAATGGTAAGATTAAAGCCCTTTATCCATCACAGAAAAACAGAAAATTAATGGATTTAAAGGAAGAACGGGCACTTGTCGCAAGTGATTTAGAAATAGAAGTTTTAGAAGGGTACAATACTGTAAAGAATAAAAAAGAAGCTTTACAGTTTAGAAAAAATGATCTGATTACTGCTGAAAAAGAATATGAGCAAATGCAAGTAAAATATGATTTAGGTATGATCATTAAAAACGAGTTGTTCAAATATGAAATTGCAGTGAATAGTATTGAATCTGAAATTAATACTTTAGAAAGAGACTACAGAAAAGCTGTAATTGATATGAATCGACTCATTGGGTACCCTATTAGTACAACATTAGATTTACAAGGGAAAGTAGAGTTATCTATTGAATCAATTAATTATGATCTGGAAACAATTGTAGAAAAAGCAAAAGAGAATAGTAAAACTGTAAGAGATGCTTACAATGACTATTTATTGAAAGATTTAGAGCGTGTAGTAATCAATCGTTATTCAAGATATGAGAAACCTGATAGTTATGATGACTTAGAAGAAGAAGTCATTGATTTAGAAGAAGCTTATGAAGATTCTAAAATTGATGCGGCTATCGAAGTTTATACTGATTACTATAATTTACTTAATTTAGAAGCAGATGTTGACATTGCAGCCCTTAATCTGGAGTTAGCTGATAAAAGCTTAGAGATTCAGAAGGTAATGTTTGATAATGAAATGTCTGTTTATCTAGATTATAAAAAAGCAGTTGATGAGTATAGAGATGCTTATAAAGATCACAATGATAAAAAATTAGCACTTTTTAAAGCCAAGCATCAGTTTGATTATACTGTTGAAAAACTAGATGATACTTTTGAATCAATAATCATTAACTAATTAAATAACTTTTTAAAACCTCTAGTCTATAGGGGTTTTTTTAATTTATAATATTTAAATCTATGGTAATGAGTTCTTAGTGATTTAGTATAGTATTAATAAAAAATGCTTGGCTCCAAATGTTATTTTGGGACCAAGCATAATTTAAATCAAGTAACTTACTAACCGTATCGGGTCTTTTACTATTCAGTGTATCCTGAAGCTGTTTGAACTTCCTTATAACCTTGGTGATTTTCTGTTAAGTCTTTGAATGCAGGTGTGTCGCCTTCACCTAGATCCCGATTTTCTTGTTTGAGTAGTCGGTTCACCATTAATACGACTTCAGTTCTAGTAGCGAACCTGTCAGGATAAAAAGCTTCATCAGCATTTTGAGAACTAATGCCTGCATTGTATAGTTTGGTAATCATTTCTTCAGCCCAGTGTCCCTTAATATCTGTATAAGGACTACCAGTTGTTTCAATTTCTAATGCCATAAAATCAAAATGTTCAGAGAATGCTTTAGCAACTTCTGCTTTTGTTACTGGATGGTTAGGCTTGAATAGGCCATCATCATATCCTTTGAATAGTTCTAAATTCGTAACAAATTGAATATATTTATAGTACCATGCATCCTTAGAAACATCTTTATAGAATCCTTCACCAGGGTTAGCGTAACCCATACCGTTGTTATTAATTCTAGCAAATATAGTTGCTAGTTCTGCTCGAGTGACTTCACGTTCTGCTTTGAATGTGTCATCAGGATAGCCCATAATATATGGTAATATAGCACCTAATGGTGGACCTTCAAGTACTTGTATATTTACTGATGTGCTATCAGTACCGCCATTACCACTAACAGTATATCTAAAGCTTGCAGAACCAAAAAAATCTTCATCTGGTGTAAATGTAACTGTTGAACCACTTAAACGAACCGTTCCGTTTTGCGGACTTTGAACAGATACAAATGAATCTACCCGACTATCGTTTTCTGTTAATTCAGAGATGCTAGTTTCTAAAACTTGATTCTGATCAATAATATAGTCGTCTGAAACTGCATTAACATCTCTTCTTGGTGGTGGTGATGGTATTCTCTCAAAGGCTACAGTCATATTGATATCTTCTAATAGAGGATCTATTTTATAAGTTGTTGCAGTTGTTGTTAATCTTTCATCATTGAGTTCCCAGTAGTCTACTCTATAGTTAGCATCTGGGTTTGCAGTAAAATCTACTGTACTGCCTGAAAGAACAGATGCTCCAGATGTAATAGAACTTTCATTAGCAGTTGCTGAAATACTTCCATTAGGACCGGCACTAAATAGAACTTCATGATGAATTAATTCTTTTGTTTCAAATATTACCATTACTTCTATGTCATCATCTAAACCAATTACATTAAGAGTATTGCTAGTTGAACCAAAAGATATACCATTTAGAGTCCAGTCTGCTATTTCATAGCCCGTCGCTGGGTTTGCTGTGAAGAATACGTTTTTGCCATCTTCAACTTCAGCCGGAGAAGTAATTATTGAAGTATCAACTGTAGCTGTTATTTCACCTTCGCCAATTTTATCAAACTTTACCTCATGATTTAATTTTTCATTAGCTATAACGACTATACCAATAATTTCTTCACCATGTGGGTCAATCATTGGTAATTCTTGTTCGTTTTCACTTGGGCCAATAAACTCATAACTTTGGTTCTGTTTTACCACATCAACTGAATTGCTCCTAATATTATTCTGTCGCATCCAAACTTGATCTGAGTCTTTATATGTTTGAGTTTGACTGAAGACACTAGGATTAACATAATGTCTTGAAAATTCATAAGTTTTTTCTTCAATACTTTCAGAGTCTTCTCCTTTAATAACTTCAATGTAGTTACCATTTAGTTCGTGAACACCTTCTTCGATGACTAAATAGGAAACTAATTCAAAGTTATGGTGATTGGTGTCACTTCTATAAGGATCCCACTCTTCAATAAATAGTTTAAAAGTATTGTTATTAGGGTTTACATCTTTTATTCGAATATGACTATGTTCAGGACCAGTTCTTGATGATAACTGAGCAATCACTACTGGGTTAACAAGATCCCCAAGATAATTTACTGTGTGCCACTCTGGTGTTGATCTTGGGTCTGTTTTTGGGTTATTATCGTTGTAATCAATCACAACATTGTCCATAGAACCAATCACTTCACCTGAAGCATCTTTCAAAAGTCCTGCTTCTAATGCCATATAATTTATTATAGTATCATCTATTGGTACGAGTGTTGCTGAGGATTCGCCCTCAGGATTTACTGGGTTTGTTTCAATCATTGTTTCAAAACGATTTGTCATTAAACCATAAGTTCCATCAATTAGGTCTTGTTCACCATAATCATCCAGTAATATATTATTTCTTAAATTGGAAGGTACAGTTGGCATAAATGTTCTTAATTGGGCTAGTAATACAAGTTTTTCATATTCATTTTCTAAAGGATTATTACCTTCATCGGCGTCACCGTGCTCAATTAAGGCTGATATACCTAATACTGTCACAAGCTCTTCGTCGTCTATTAGAGAGTCGTTAACGGTTGCTGTGATGATATTTTCACCTAATTCAGGTGTCAAGGTTACAGTGTAAGTACCATCAAGTTGATCTGTGGCTGCTACTGGCGCATCAGAATCATCAATAACCATTACCGTTTCTCCAACAATAGGCGAACCATACTGATCAGTTAATTCTACTGTTACAATAACACTTTCCCCTTCATAAATTAGATTTTCATTGACACTTAAATGACTATTTAATATAGGTAAATTTTTAAGTGTAGATCTAAAATAAACTGGAGAATCAAAGGTTTCTTCATAGTAGTCATCTGACCAAATCCATTTGGCATTCCCTTCATTAAAGAGGTGGGGATGACTCATTGGCCATGTACCTGCATGATTCTGGATTTCATGAGCACTTTTCCAGTCATCAGATTTATAACCGACTTCATACCATTTGATTGTACCATAATTTTCTGGTGATATAAGGTCATCATGTGAGTAAATATGCCACTGATCATTGGAAATCAACCAGTCACCATTACTATCCTTATAACCAAGGACTAAACCGGCGATTGTTGCGTCGCCATCCCCTTGATCTTTTCCTTCTACTGCAATTAATATATCCTCTGCGTCTGTATCCTCTATATAGAAATAATCTATTGTCTTCCAAGAGTCGTTATAAGGTAGGTCGCCACCTGTAGGATCTTCAGCTACGAAATGACCATTAACATATAGTATGTAACCATCATCTACTGTAAGCCACAGATTTGGCTCTTCTTCTGTTTCCTCTAAAATAGTCACAGGTTTTGATCTTGTAGCTAGATTGAGAGAGCTATCGTCCATCGGCAAAAAATCTCCGATTTGCACTTGAAAGATAATTTCTTTACCAATCATATCTTCTGTTGGTTCTAATGTAAGACCGTTGCCTAATAAATCATTTGTATTTTTATCAAACCATTGTTCTAAAATTGCATAGTCTGTATCATCAGATAGGGTGTAATGACCAGTCAATGTTTCACCAACTCTAGAGGTGGCAGTAATAACATTATTAGGTGTACTAGTAATATATACATTACTGATCTCTGGAGGCGACGGTAAAGCGCTTAAGGCTTGTATGTCAATTATTTCATCTGGTAAAATCTCCGGTGCTTCATTGAAAATCACAACAACAGGATCTGATGTTACAGGCGTGCCGTCGGGATTGTCTTCATTTGCAACAGGCCAAACTTGGAAAATAATTTCTTGATCAGTTAAGTCTTCTGTTAATACTAATGTGAGTCCTTCTCCTAAGAGGGTCTCCGTGTCTTTAATAAACCATTGTTCTTTAATAGTATAACCAGAAACTTCACCGGATAGAGTGAACTGACCTGTTAAAGTTTCATTGGGTTCAGGGACACCAGTGATTATAACATCACTTACAACTGGTGGGTCAATAACTTCTATAGGAACCTGGGTCTCATCTAAAATCATAATAATAGGATCTGATGATACGGGTATACCATCAGGATTGTTTTCCTCTGGAATAGGCGAAACTTGGAAAATAATTTCTTGATCAATTA
>Ga0102926_1002790_pt1 | contig 10071 bp, 7 predicted proteins | sample SalPonR1_A_D2_MG_FD_78173 | JGI IMG/M metagenome (GOLD analysis project Ga0102926, IMG submission 78173) | Salt pond soil microbial communities from South San Francisco under conditions of wetland restoration - Salt Pond MetaG R1_A_D2_MG | ecosystem: Environmental > Aquatic > Marine > Intertidal...
GGTACCGCAGAGATTAGGGAAACCTTTAAGATCTCTAAAGTAGGAACCATTGCAGGTTGTATGGTTACTTCTGGTAAGATTTACAGAAATGCTGGAATTCGTTTGATTCGGGACGGGGTTGTGGTTTATACTGGAGAACTCGCTTCATTAAAACGTTTTAAAGACGATGTAAAAGAAGTTTCGAAAGGATACGATTGTGGTCTTCAGGTTAAGAATTACAACGACATTAAAGAAGGCGATGTAGTAGAATGCTTCCGAGAAGTAGAAGTGAAGAAGAAACTTAAATAATTAGATTTTATATTATACAAAAAAAGCGGCTTTAGGCCGCTTTTTTTATTAATCAGTTTTCTGAAATAGCTTCGCTTTCTATCCCAATTATCTTCTGCTGGGCTTTAGAATAAATGCTGAAGGGAAGCTCTCTTTTATTCTTAAAAGAGCCCTGTCTGCTTCAAGACGGTTTCTGAAGTTACCTACCCAAACCTTATAATTTGGAGCTTCGTAAGCTATTAGAGATGGGTATTCGAATTTGCTGCGATAATCCTTAATAACTTCGTTGGCTTCGCCATTGTTTCCGTAGAATAGCTGAATTTTAAAACGATCTCCAATTACATTGTCTTTGCTCATTTCAGATTTTAACTCTAGAAGTTTAGTGATCTTTTCGTTTTCACTTATATTGACCTGACCTTCCTGGGCTGTTAAATTCAGAAAAGAAATTCCTGAAATTAAGCAACTCATCAGTAGTTTGTTTAAGCTTAATTTTCTCATAGTTATTTATTTAAGGCAAAAGTATAATTTAATAACTTAAACAAGATGTGTTTTATTATTTAGAATTAATATAAATTACCTGTTAACGCTTCTGTAACATTCCTAAAATCGACTTTAAGTATTACTTTTGTTGCCGAATTTAAAGGTGCGAATTGTTAATATTACTAAGGCTTAAGGCTTTAAAAACCGTACCAAAGTTAAGACGTTAATTCAACTTATAATATGAAAAAGGTGAAATACCGCCACTCAACTTCGCGATTATTGCTCTTAAGTGTAGCATTTTTTATCTCATTCAGCGTTTTGGGAATTGCACAGGAGGAGGCTTCGCAAGATGCCGCAGCCGAAGGCCAGGAGCAAACCGATGATTCATCGGGTGAATCTTCAGAAGATTCTGCAGCTATGTCAGATCTTGGGGATCCGGCGAATGGAAAGTCCTTATTTAATTCGCTTTGTGCAGCCTGTCACAAACCCTATTCTGCGGGAATTGGTCCCGCCTTACATGGTGTTACCGAGCGCCGTGATATGGACTGGTTGTACAGCTGGATAAAGAATAGCCAGGAATTAATTGCATCTGGAGATAATGAAGCTGTAGCGATATACGAAGAGTATAATCAAGTTGCTATGCCGGCATTTCCTCAATTATCTAATACTGATATTGATGATATCCTTGCTTATGTAGAGCAGCCAAAACCTGAGCCTAAAGTTGCTCAAACTGGTGCTGAAACTGCTGCTGGTGGATCTTCCGGTGGAGGTGTGTCTGTAAATGTTATTTTGGGGATATTGCTGTTCGTGCTGGTAATGCTGCTTGCGGTATTATTCCTGGTAAATAAAACCCTAAGAAATTTTGCTCAGGCAAGTGGGGTTGTTGTTCCGGAAAAACCAAAAAGAAAGCCAATCTGGGAATCTTTTGTCGAAAATCAATTCCTTGTTTTGGTAAGTGCTGTTTTTGGCTTGCTGGTTATTGGTTGGTTTGCATACGGTTTCTTTATGCAGGTTGGAATCGATCAGGGGTATGAACCTATACAGCCAATTCACTACTCGCATAGAATTCATGCCGGTGATAACGAAATTGATTGTAAGTACTGTCACTCGTCGGCTAGAAAATCTAAACACTCTGGAATTCCTTCTCTGAATGTTTGTATGAACTGTCATAAATCTATAGCTGAAGTTTCTCCTGAAACTGCTACTGAAGAATATTCTAAGGAATTTTATGATGGAGAGATAGCAAAGCTATATGAGGCAACAGGATGGAATCCGGCCGAACAGGCTTATACTGGAGAAGAAAAACCAGTGAAGTGGGTTCGAATTCACAATCTTCCAGATTTTGCATATTTTAATCACTCTCAGCACGTTTCTGTAGCTGGTATTCAATGTCAGAAATGTCACGGTCCAATCCAGGAAATGGAAGTGGTTTATCAGGATGCTCCTCTAACTATGGGATGGTGTATCAACTGTCACCGTGAAACTAATGTTAGAATGGAGGGCAATGAGTATTACGAGAAAATTCACGAAGAGTTATCTAAGAAGTACGGTGTAGAAGAGCTTACAGTAGCTCAAATGGGAGGCCTTGAATGCGGTAAATGCCATTACTAAAATTTTTTTCCCGGTAGTCCGGGGTTAATTAAGAAGTTAATATCTAGATATATATGTCATCAAACAAAAAATACTGGAAAAGTGTTGAAGAGCTAAATGAAAATAGCTCTGTTGTTGAGACGCTCCAACAAAAAGAATTTGCTGAAGAGATTCCGGTTAATGAATTTCTTGGGGATAAAGATTCCCTTGAAAGTTCAAAAACTTCAAGAAGGGATTTCCTGAAATATGTTGGGTTTAGTACAGCAGCGGCCTCTTTGGCTGCCTGTGAAGGCCCTGTGGTTAAATCTATCCCTTATGTGGTGCAGCCGGAGCGTATAGTTCCCGGAGTAGCTAATTTTTATGCTTCTACCATTGCTGATGGTTTTGATTTTGCCAGTGTGCTGGTAAAAACCAGAGAGGGTAGGCCTATTAAAATTGAAAATAACGAATTATCGAATTCTAAAGGCGGCGTTAACGCAAGAGTTCATGCTTCGGTATTATCAATGTATGATGTAAATAGGGTGAAACGCCCAATGATAGAAGGAAGAAATGTTTCCTGGGAAGAATTTGACCGTGAGGTTGGAAGCGCCCTTGAGGATGTTTCAGGTGATATTGTTTTGTTAACTCAAACTTTTGCCAGTCCTTCGACTACAAAATTGATTAAAGAATTTTCAGAAAAGTATCCTAATGTACGTCACGTAGTTTACGATACAGTTTCTGAAAATGATGCATTAAACGCTTTCCAGGCTAAATACGGAAGGCGTGCACTACCAAATTATGATTTTTCTAAAGCTGAAACTATTGTTTCTGTTGGTGCTGATTTCCTTGGCGACTGGCAGGGAGGTGGATATGATGCTGGTTATGCCAAAGGTCGAGTGCCTAAAAATGGCAAAATGTCTCGCCACGTTCAGTTTGAATCTAATATGAGTCTTACAGGTGCAAATGCTGATAAGCGTTATCCTGTAACTCCATCTCAACAAAAAGCCGTTTTGGCTGCATTATATGGTTATGTTGCCGGTGGTTCTTCTACCAGTAATTTACCTGCTAAAATAGACGATGCAGTTGTGAAAGCAGCTCGCCAGCTAAAAAAAGCTGGAAGTGGTGCGGTGGTGGTCTCTGGGATTCCAGATGCTAACGCTCAGGCCATAGTTCTTGCAATTAATGAGGCGCTGGGAAGTGCTGTAATGGATACCGCTAATCCTCGTATGATCCGTCAGGGTAATGCAGAAGAGGTAATGCAGGCTGTAGAAGATATGAAATCTGGTTCTGTTGGTGCAGTTATGATGGCTGGGGTAAACCCTGCCTATTCTCTGCCTAACGGTAAAGAATTTGCAGATGCTTTATCTAAAGTTGAAGTTTCTCTTGCCTTTAGCATGAGACCCGACGAAACTGCTGAGCTTTGCAAGTATGTGGCTGCTACCCCTCACTATTTAGAGAGTTGGGGAGACGTGCAATATACTACATCAGACTTTAGTTTGATGCAACCTTCAATTAGACCATTATTTGATACGAGACAGTTTCAGGACTGCTTGTTGAAATGGACCGATAATAATAAAACTTATCAAGAATATATAAAAGAGACCTGGAGTGGTAGTATTCCTTCCTGGAATACAGCGTTACACGATGGTGTCTTTAATGCAACTTCTCCGGTAGAGATTGGTGCTCCTGAAGCATCTGCATCAGTAGATGTTGCGGCAGCTGCCAGTGAGTTGGCTCGTACCTCAGAAAATAACGGAATGGAGTTGACGCTCTATACCAAGCCTTCTATGGGAGATGGGCAGCAGGCAAACAATCCCTGGTTACAGGAAATGCCAGATCCTCTAACGAGAGCATCATGGGATAATTACCTTACTATATCGAAAGCTGATGCCGAGGCTATGGGTCTTGAGAATGAACATGTTTCTAATGGTGGTTTAAACGGAAGTTACGCAAATGTGACTTTAGATGGAACCGTAGTGCAAAATGTGCCTGTTCTTATTCAGCCTGGTCAGGCTAAAGGTACTGTTGGTCTTGCTCTTGGTTATGGTAAAGAAGTAGGGGTAAAAGAGGAAATGCAGGTAGGTGTAAATGCCTATCCTTTATATAAAAATTTAAATGCGGTACAAACCGTGACTATCGAGAAATCTCCGGGAGTTCACGAATTTGCCTGCGTTCAGCTTCACAATACCTTGATGGGTCGTGGAGATATTATTAAAGAAACTACGCTAGAAATATTTAATACTAAAGATGTTCACGTATGGAATTCGGTTCCTGAAGTTTCTTTAGATCATATTGAAAAACCTGTTACCTCTCCTGAAGTGGATATGTGGGATGGTTTTGACAGAAGTGTAGGACATCATTTTAATCTATCTATAGATCTTAATGCCTGTACCGGTTGTGGTGCTTGTGTTATTGCCTGTCACGCTGAGAACAATGTTCCTGTGGTAGGAAAAACTGAAGTAAGACGATCTCGAGATATGCACTGGTTGCGTATAGACAGATACTATTCTTCTGAAGACAATTTTATTGATGATCTTGAGAAGAAGGAAACCATTTCAGGTTTAGGAAGTTCTCTTTCTGAATTTGGGGAATTGGAAGAGCCTGCAGATAACCCTCAGGTAGTATTCCAGCCGGTAATGTGTCAGCATTGTAATCATGCGCCTTGTGAAACCGTTTGTCCTGTTGCTGCTACTTCTCACGGAAGGCAGGGGCAGAACCAAATGATCTATAACCGTTGTGTAGGTACTAGATATTGTGCTAATAACTGTCCTTACAAAGTGCGTCGTTTCAACTGGTTCAAATATGCGCAAAACGAAGAGTTTGATTATCACATGAATAATGACCTGGGTAGAATGGTTGTGAATCCTGATGTAACAGTACGTTCTAGAGGGGTTATGGAGAAATGCTCTATGTGTATTCAGAAGACTCAAAAAACTATTCTGGATGCCAAGCGCGAAGGAAGAGTTATTCAGGATGGTGAGTTCCAGACTGCATGTTCTTCAGCTTGTGATAAGGGAGCTATGACTTTTGGAGATATTAATAATGAAGGTGCATTGATTAGGGAGAAGAAAGAAGATGACAGAATGTATCATTTATTGGAATATATAGGTACTAAACCAAACGTGATGTACCAGACAAAAGTTAGAAATACAACAGAAGCTTAATAAATTAATAAAGAAATCAATTAAAAAAGGATATGTCTCATTACGAAGCACCTATACGAAAGCCTTTAGTTACCGGGGATAAAAGCTACCACGACATTACTGTGGATGTAGCTGCGCCGGTAGAAGGAAGGGCGAATAAATCCTGGTGGATTGTCTTCTCAATTGCCCTTATTGCCTTTCTTTGGGGTGTAGGTTGTATAATTTATACCATCTCCACGGGAATTGGAACCTGGGGACTTAATAAAACTGTAGGCTGGGCCTGGGATATTACCAACTTTGTTTGGTGGGTAGGTATTGGTCACGCCGGTACGCTAATTTCAGCCGTACTTTTATTGTTCAGGCAAAAATGGAGAATGGCTATTAACCGCTCTGCAGAGGCGATGACAATTTTCTCTGTAATGCAGGCTGGTTTGTTCCCTTTAATTCACATGGGGCGTCCCTGGTTGGCTTATTGGGTACTTCCTATACCAAACCAATTTGGTTCGTTATGGGTTAACTTTAACTCACCACTACTTTGGGATGTATTTGCTATTTCAACTTATCTTTCTGTTTCATTGGTGTTCTGGTGGACAGGATTGCTTCCCGATTTTGCGATGATCCGTGACCGTGCAATAACTCCTTTTAATAAAAAGATCTACGGGATTTTAAGTTTTGGATGGAGTGGACGTGCAAAAGACTGGCAACGTTTTGAGGAAGTTTCTTTGGTACTTGCTGGATTGGCAACACCTCTGGTACTTTCTGTACACACCATTGTATCTTTTGACTTCGCTACATCGGTTATACCGGGTTGGCATACCACGATTTTCCCTCCTTATTTTGTTGCTGGAGCGGTATTTTCTGGTTTTGCAATGGTAAATACCCTTCTTATAATTATGAGAAAGGTGTCTAACCTTGAAGACTATATTACGGTACAACATATAGAATTAATGAACATAGTAATTATGATCACCGGTTCTATTGTAGGGGTGGCTTATATTACTGAGCTGGTTATCGCCTGGTATTCTGGAGTGGAGTATGAACAATATGCATTCCTTAACAGGGCTACGGGTCCTTATGCCTGGGCATATTGGGCAATGATGACGTGTAACGTGTTTTCCCCGCAGTTTATGTGGTTTAAGAAATTACGTACTAGTATTATGTTCTCGTTCTTTATCTCTATTGTGGTGAACATCGGGATGTGGTTTGAGCGCTTTGTGATTATTGTGACTTCACTACACCGCGATTACCTTCCGTCTTCATGGACTATGTTTTCTCCAACTTTCGTAGATATTGGGATCTTTATTGGAACTATTGGTTTCTTTTTTGTGCTGTTCTTGTTATATGCCAGGTCTTTCCCTGTAATTGCTCAAGCTGAAGTGAAAACAATATTGAAATCATCAGGTGCCAAGTACAAGAAGCTTAGAGAAGAACACGGTGATAATGTAAAGCATTATACTCCTGTAACTGTAGGTGAGCCTAAAACCAACATTGCAAATAAGGTGGATAAGAAAATGGATGATGATGATGCGTATAACGCTGATGATGGACATAACGATACTGTAAATGCAGAGGCTTTAGTTCTTACCGAAATTCAAAGAGATAGAATAGATGTAATGCTGGAAAGAACCGGGACTTTTAATCCGGAAAACCAGACGGCTGATAATTTACAAAAACTTAAAGCGGTTGGTCCTTTCCTTGAGCAGCGTTTGCATCAGGTAGGCCTTTATACCTATGTTCAGGTAAGTAAACTTACCCAGGACGATTTTGAATTGCTTGATGAAGTGATAGAAAACTTCCCTAATTCTTCACAGCGTGAAGATTGGGTAGCACAGGCAACTGAACTAAAAAATAAGTAATTAAGATGGCATCAAAAGTTATACACGCTATTTATCACGATGACGATTTGCTTTTACAAGGCGTAAAGCAGGTAAGGGATGCTCGTTATCATATTGGGGAAATTTATACTCCTATGCCGGTTCATGGTTTAGATAAAGCTATGGGCTTAGAGCCTACAAGGTTAGCAATTACTTCATTTCTTTATGGCCTAGTTGGTCTTGTAGTTGCGGTTGCTATGATGAATTTCATTATGATAGAAGACTGGCCGCAGGATATTGGTGGAAAGCCAAGTTTTAGCTTCCTGGAAAATTTACCGGCCTTTGTTCCAATTATTTTTGAATTAACAGTGTTTTTTGCGGCTCACCTTATGGTAATTACTTTCTATATGAGAAGTAAGTTATGGCCTTTTAAACAAGCTGAAAATCCTGATGTTAGAACAACAGACGATATGTTCCTTATGGAAGTTGATGTTGCTAATCATAACGTAGATGACTTAACTAAGTTTCTTTACGATACTGGAGCAGCCGAAATTAAATTAATAGAAAATAAATAGACAGAATGAAAAATTTGTTCTATAAAACAATAGTATTGTTTCTAATTGGAGCTGTTAGCGTCTCTTGTGCAGATAGTGATGAGCCTAATTACCAATATATGCCAGATATGTATAAGCCTGTAGGTTATGAAACCTATGGTAATTACGATATTTTCGTGAATGGTCAGGAGGCCAAACTGCCCGTAGAAGGAACGGTGCCTAGAGGATGGATGCCTTACGATTTTGAAAATACACGTGAAGGAATGGCTAATGCTAAAGCTAATCTTAATAATCCATTGCCTTATACAGAACATAATCTTAATAAGGGTAAACAGCTTTATACCATATACTGCGCGGTTTGTCACGGAGATAATGGAGATGGTAAAGGTATTCTTGCTCAAAGAGAGAAAATTCTTGGTATTCCATCTTACGATGATGCTGGACGTGCTATTACTGAAGGTAGTGTATACCACGTAATTTATTATGGTTTGAACACAATGGGTTCTTATGCAGCGCAAATAAATGAGGAGGAACGTTGGCAAATCACTCATTACGTTATGAATCTAAAAAATGAGCTTGAAGGCGGAGAGGAAATACCTTATGAAGAAGAGAAAGAAGCTTCTATAGCTGAAGTGAATCCTGTTGCAGTGGAAAGAGCTCAACAAAATGCCGAAGAATCTCAGGGGGAAGGTGCAGCTCTAACCTTGGATGAGGAAAATAATAATTAAGAACAAAGCATTTAGATCTAGAAATATGTATACGCTATCCAGTAAATTAAAATTAACAGCAATTATTTTTATGATTGTTGGTGCTATTGGCCTCGTAATTGGGTTTATTCAAGCGCCATCAGATTTGGATGATGTTAGGGAAATGATGGCCGAGGAGGAGCATCACGGTGAAACTTTGCACGAAGAGGAGGAAGCTACCTTTGCTGAAGCAGAACACGGGGTTCTATTAGATGATGAGCCTAGTAGAAATGCTGAGGAAGATGAAGCTCACGCTGCCGAAGCTGGAGCGCACGATACCGAACATCTTGAACATAAATTACACCAATTACAGAACAAGCCATGGGCTGCTGTGTACGTAGCAGCGTTCTTTTTCTTTATGATTTCACTTGGAGTTTTAGCTTTTTACGCGCTTCAATATGCCTCGCAGGCAGGATGGTCTCCGGTGTTATTTAGGGTAATGGAAGCTATATCGGCTTACTTAGTCCCTGGAGGAATAATTATGTTCGTACTTTTAGTGCTTTCTGGTTTTCATCTTAATCATTTGTTTATTTGGATGGATCCAGAGGTGGTAGCTCACGACGAAATTATACAGAATAAAACCTCTTATTTAAATGTACCTTTCTTTTTAATAAGAGCTGCTATATTTCTAGCCGGTTGGTTTATTTTTAGACATTTTCTTGTTAGAAATTCACGAAGACTGGATGAGGCTACAGATAATCACTACTTTAAAAAGAATTTTAAACTAGCGGCAGGATTTTTGGTTTTCTTTATTGTTTCAGAATCAATTATGAGCTGGGATTGGATTATGAGTTTAGATCCGCACTGGTTTAGTACTTTATTTGGATGGTACGTGTTCTCAAGTATGTTTGTTTCGGGAATCACTGTTATTGCCCTTGTAAGTATTTACCTTAAATCCAGGGGTTACCTGCCTTTCGTTAATAACAGCCACATACACGATTTGGCGAAATTTATGTTCGGAATTAGTATTTTCTGGACGTATCTTTGGTTCTCACAATTTATGCTTATTTGGTATTCAAATATTCCGGAAGAAGTTGTTTACTTTATTAGTCGTATTGAAAATTATGGTTTACCATTTTTCGGTATGGTTGTGTTAAACTTCGTTTTTCCATTGTTAGTGCTAATGAATAGTGATTACAAGAGGGTCAATTGGTTCGTAGTAATGACGGGAGTTGTTATTCTTATTGGGCATTACTTAGATATTTTTACAATGGTTATGCCTTCAACTGTTGGAGAATCCTGGTTTATAGGAATTCCTGAGATAAGTGCTATATTTTTCTTTGGAGGATTGTTTACTTTTGTAATCTTTAATGCGCTTACAAAAGCTCCACTGCTTGCTAAACGTAACCCGTACATTAAGGAAAGTGAACATTTTCACTATTAATAAAAGATTGTTTAAAGAAGAAATTATAAAATGACCGTATTTTTAGTAATAATTGTACTAGCCCTATTGGCCGTTACCGGTTGGCAAATGTCTAAGATTTTTCAGCTTTCTAAA
>Ga0102926_1002791_pt1 | contig 10069 bp, 8 predicted proteins | sample SalPonR1_A_D2_MG_FD_78173 | JGI IMG/M metagenome (GOLD analysis project Ga0102926, IMG submission 78173) | Salt pond soil microbial communities from South San Francisco under conditions of wetland restoration - Salt Pond MetaG R1_A_D2_MG | ecosystem: Environmental > Aquatic > Marine > Intertidal...
CGATGAGAACAACAAAGCTCGTAGTGCCGTAGAGCAGTATTTTTTTACGGATGGGAGTATTGCCAATAAGAAAAAAGGCGGCAACAGCCAGCATAACGCCAAGAAATATGGAACGGTGAAAGATCGTAAACACGGCGGGAATCATCAGCAGTGCAATAATCTTATAACCACGCCCGATATGTTTGAACGGAAGAAAAATAGTCATAACCACGAGGGGGGGCAGAATGTAACCCACACCGAAGCGAAATCCTTCAAAATTGATCGATTTATACCCGAGGGCAATCATGATGCCTTCGTAAAGGTAGGCTATTCCTTTCAGCACAATAAACAGCTTGAGAAACAAAAAAAATAGATTATAGTGCTTTCTTCCCCTAAAGACATGGTACACAATTGGTACCCAAAACGCGTATATCAGCATAAATGAGTCACGAATCGCATCGATCTGATACCAAAACAGGTATAGAAAAGCATAAAGCAGACCGATAAGTACCACCAGATAGTAGACAAAAAGTACCCTGCGGATTCGCAACAGATCTTTCGCGTACCCAATCGTAAGGATGGCCAGCACGATTTCGGTCACAAATAAGGGCTCCAGACCCAGGTATGCAAACTCCCGTTCACCAAACAGCATGTGAAACATGTAGAGAAAGAAGACAAACTCCCTCCAGTCGAGCTTCCGGATCGCCCGATCAATCTTTTCTGCATAGAGCAGAATCATACCAACCACGATCATCATACTGGCAAGTATCAGATCTTCATACAGAAGAAACGGCAGCAGAAACCCGGCAGCTTTTGCCTTTTCGATATGTTTATGGGTAATCGTCAGCAACGTTTTAGCGTTTGTTTTAAAATCCTGTCTGTCTCCCGCCCAACATCACTCCATGTGCGAATATTTTCGGGCGTTACCGGCTTTTCTAATGGAAGATCCTGAATTATTTCCAAAATGTCTTCACTGTTTGGTACCTGCCGAAAATTGGGATACTTCCGCTGAACGGGTGTTCCTGGCGTGTTGGTCAACGTAATCAGCCCGTTATTCAGATATTCAAATATTTTCAGCGAGCTGTTATAAAATCCCCAGCGGCACCACGAGTAGTCTTCATAAAATGCGAGCCCGGCCGTGCTCACCGATATCAGGTACTCCACATCTGCCCTCGGTAAACGATCAAAGCTAAACACGTTATCGTTTTGAAAAATCATCGGCTTTTCCCTTCGGTCAACCCCTTCATACTTTGCGAGAACCAGCAGTGCAACGCGCCCCGGATCGGCATCGGCAACTTTTTTGAGTAGCGACATATTCTGCATTCTATTCACCGAGCCAGACCACACCATCCGCACGGGATACACTTTACAAATCTCAGCAGCTCTTTGCCTGATCTCTGCCGAGGCATTCTTCCCGGGTTCTTGAAAGGGCTCTCCGCCGTTTTCAATCACATGAACATTGGAAAGCCCAAGTTCTTCTTCACAATAACGCTTTACAGGTTCACTTATAGCAATAACGTTGCTTGCTCTTTTAAAAAACCAGGCCGCAATTTTATCTATCCGGCGGATATAGCCCTCAGATTTTCCGTGCAGTTTAAGCTCGTCAGACGGAGAGTTAAGCTCCAGCACCACTTTTTTTCCCAGCAGCAGTGCCAGCGCAGTCAACAGGTTCCTGGGATAGAGAAAAAAATCGGCTCTTGCATAAATAATATCACTGTCTTTAAGAATAGTGAGAGCCCCTTTTAATGACGGGGTCAGCTTTATCGTATAAGGATCTTCTTTCCCATTTAGTTTATAAAGAGTGTGGCCTGCCCTTTTCAGCTCACGGGCAAGGTAGTACCCATGTACCGATGCTCCGCCCGTAACTGGGAAAAATGTATAGTAGAGATAACCGATTTTCATAATTATTGCCCCACTCTTTTTGGGTATGTTAGGCCCAAAATATAGCTATATAATAAGGCCTAAGCCTTTTATTCTGCCAAACCCAAGACAGCATTTATACGCCCATGCAACCAGCCAAAGTTTAAAAAAGAAACTCATACCGGAATTTTTAATATGTCTTGTTTTTTTCTGCAGCCAAAAAAAACTTGGAGGTGTAAATGTAAGAATAATAGAAGCGATTATAGAAAAAACAGAATCCCCGGCCTGTTTTCTAATGAATGGATGTGATTTACCTACCCTAATGGATTTTTTCATCAGCGCCATAAATTTACGCGGTTTACAGTAAACCATCGCATCTTTTGCAAAAACAAGTTTGTAGCCCTTTTCAACGGCTTGCTGCGTCCACCAAATATCCATGCCGCTCCGGAAATTGCCGGGAAAGTTCCCTACATCATCCATCACTTCCCTTTTTAGAAACAAATTTCCTGTAACCGCAGCTTTTTCATTTTTCACAAGAGTTTGGTTGTTGTTGAAAAATGCAGCATCAAAAACTTCTGCCGCTGTAGGTTCTTCCGGTAATGAAAAAAGAACGTGGCCACCTGCCAGGTCAGCATCGGTTTCCAGAAGAGCACGAACGCCTTCTCTTATCCATTCTTTTGAGGGAGGTTTATTTGAATCAGTAAATGCGATTATATCTCCTATAGATGCCAATATACCAGTATTGCGTGCAGCATACGGGCTTTGATGGCTAGTATGAAACAGTAACTTTACGTTAAACTCTCGCACACAGTTCGATATGTCCTCGTCAGATCCATTATCCACGACGATAATCTCAATTTTTTCTGAAGTATACGTTTGGCCATCTAGAGCCACTAATGTTTCTTTTAGCTGAGAACAGTTATTCAGTACCGGGATAATTACCGTTACAGTCGGTTCCAAGGTGAGTGATTATTTAATTTCTGTTTAAACCCATTAAAAACTACCATGATTTTCGCTCATTTTTTTTTTGCTCCAATGAGAATGGTTTGAGGATGTTTTTTTGCGGTTATGAAAGAACCCAGCCTGTACCGTGTAAAGTAATTTACCCAAACCTTTATTTTGTCAGAAAAACTAGCTGGATGATTTGTACTTGCGTTTCTCCCTGCCAACGGATCATTTTCAACCAATTTATTTCCAAATTTCTTTTTTAGCCAAAATTGTGGCAATATGGAGTAACGTTTTGCAATTACCAGGTTAAATCCAGATCGGTTAAGAAGCATTTTTAAATGATGAAGCCCAAAAAAGAATAGGTGATCCGGATACATAAATGTTTGAATGTATTGATAATAATTGGGATCTACCTCCGCAAAGTTACCGGTTTCAAAAAAGAGAATACCATCTTTATTCAGCATCCGGTTCATAACTTGGAAATCATGTATCGGGCCGAATAAATGACTAATAACATCGCAATGATATATCGCATCGAATTTTTTCCCACCAAAAACACGAGTGCTCAGTGGTTTTTCTTCGCAGGGAATACCCAGGTTGTTCTTCATAAATGCCACCTGTTGCGGATTATATTCTAATCCAAATGGGTCAAAGCCCGCATTTTTTGCTTCATCTAAAAAAAAACCGGCGCCAGCCCCAATTTCAAGTAAACTTCCAGACTGAACCAATCGGGTTAGCTTTTGTAGATGGTGTTTTGCATAAAGGCGTTTTCGATACTCATCAGAAATATGCTCTTCTGCAGTGATATGCGCACTATTGTGACCATAAAGATTTATAATTTCCTCCTGTGATGGACGAGGCGAAATATAAATCAGGCCGCATTCCGGGCAACGTTTCCCCTTATAGCCGTTCTCTTCAATGACGACGTGGTCACTATATATATCACAAAAAATGCAGGGTATTTCTTCCATGAACCGGTTTACTACTTATAAAATAAGAATCAAAATAGGGAAGTATTAGGCAGAAAATCTAATGAGTACATGAAAACAGTTCAGTTCCTCAGTTAAAACATATTGTAACCATAAACACATGCACATACGCTGTATTTTGAAGCCACCGGTAAGGTTTCAAATGGATTATATTAGATAAATAGGATTTAAACATTGGCATTGAAATTCATTTTTTAAGCTTCCAGATGATCTATACATTTAGCTTATAGAAAAATTAAAGACTAATGTGTAAGACTCAATAAAATTGTTTTTGTTAGTTACTGAGCTTTCTCGTAACGCATGAAACTGTAAAATTTGTCATAGATTTTAATAGTGAGATATACAATGTGAAAAAAGTTCATTTATACCATCAATTTAAAAATACAACCCAGTCCCTGCGGCGTAAAATTACCGGGAACACTATAGCAGATAAAGTTTTCTTTTTGCACATTCCCAAATGTGGTGGTACATCAGTTGATGCAGCAATCTCGGAAGCCTATAAGTGGAGCTCGCACCTTCGGCTTGATTCAACAGCCTCTCGCAAAGCATCTAAGGTCCAAAATTTGGAGCTAATGCAGTATCGCAATTCACTTCTCCCCTATTTTATGGAACAAAAGGGAATCCGATACATCAGCGGACATTTTGTTTTTGATTCGAATCTCTACCATCTCTATAGCTTTCAATGGTGCTATATCACTCTTCTGCGCAATCCCGTTCAAAAGTATATTTCTCAATATTTTTACAATCTGCAAAAGCAGGATAAAGACCACTTTGGAATTGAAGAATCACTGGAACGCTTTATCGACAGCCCGGAAGGTATTCGTTTGGGGCAGGATATGGTTCAGAAAATATCGGGCAGAGCGCTGGTGACTACAGAAGGCAGTTCTGAGCGCAAATCTCACGTTGAGCAAGCCATTCAGAATATTGAGAAATTTCACCTGGTCGGCATCCTGGAAGATCTGCCGAAATTTGAAGTCAATTTTAAAAAGAGATTCGGTGCATCCCTCCACATCAAAAAAATGAACAGAAACAGCGGCAAGGATAAACAGCGGATTTCAACCGACATCAGAAAGAAAATTGAATCTCTTTGCCAGCCCGATATCGCTCTCTATGACCATGTGAAGAAGATGTTAGCCAGGTAGCTTATTTTTCAATGAAGGCTTTTGTATATTTTCTGTACGAATGAACAGGCATTTGTTGATGTTATATTGTATATATACAATCTTAGCTTGCTACCTTAATTCAGATATGTTTACTTATAATTCTGCATGAATATCCTTACAAACAATCATATGCTTACGCCTCTGTTCAGCTGCAGACATAGCCTGCCGTTTGCTGGGATATGGATCTTTGTTTTAATGATAAGCAGCTCCCTCGCATTTGTATCGTGCAGTGAAACTGATGATATTCCCGATTTCACCACGTCCAACAGCGGTCCCTACGTATATGAGATCAGTCATCTCGAATTGATTAAAGAGTCGATTGAAAACGACCCCATCTTAAAGGAAGAGTATGAGCGGCTGATACTCGGATCACAACAGCTGTTAACTGAAGAGTTTCAGTTTGTGACGGATAAGCCATATTTACCGCCTAGCCGTAATAAACATGATTACATGAGCCTTGCACGATATCTTTGGCCGGATGAGAAAGGAGATTACACTATTGTCAGAGATGGAATTACCAATCCCGAAATTTTTGATTACGACCGCCCCAAGCTTGCAAGATTCTCGCAAGCGGTGCATACAATGTCTCTCGCCTACTATTTTAGTGGTAATGAGCTGTTCGCAGAGAAAGCGTCAGAGCTGTTAGAAAAATGGTTTTTTGAGCCCGATACACGAATGAATCCCAATATGAATCATGCACAGGTAGCTAAAAATGTGAACGAAGGGTCAGCACAGGGAATTATTGATGGTAATGACTTTATACAGGTGATTGAAGCAGCATCTCTGCTATACGACAGCCCGCACTGGACGCTGGATAATCACAGAAAACTTAAAGAGTGGTTTTATCATTTTTCGGTATGGATTATTAAAAACTACAACTCTGATGCCTTTTGCGACGACACATTTTGCAATAACGTTTCTACCTGGCTGGATGCCCAAAAAACAATTTACTCTCTTTTCAGCGAGCAGGAAAACCGCTTAAACTCATCGGCATATATCCAACCTATATCCGATAAGATAGAAAAACAGTTTACGAATGCCGGAATCCAATCTTTTGAACTCAGCCGTTCTCGTTCGCAACACTACGTCTATTATAATCTTCGTGGCTATGCCAACCTGCTGATGATGCATAACAGCACCACCGGTTTCAACCAGAATCAACAACCTTTTTCGAGTGAGGAAATTACCGGTCTGGAAGCTGCTTTAAATGCTCTCAATGGATATATTAATGGGGCAGACGTGCCCGAAATGTTTAGTGAATCAGAAAATTTTGATCATTGCCGATATATCGAAATTTTTAAACCGGCTGCCATAGCGCTTGGCAACGATCAATATAGCCAAACGGCCGGAATGCTTATTGATCGCGGCTGCCGGAATCCCGATATAACGCTCACGTTTCCTTCGCTGAGCAAAATTCAATCCGCCCAAATCCCCAATTAGGCCCTACAGCTCTATGCCCGCATGGTTGAATATCTGTTTTGTGATACGGGCGTGCCTTTTTATACTTGTGTTGGCTGAAAGCGGACTGGCACAAAACAGTATCTCCCTATTTGATTCGGAATCCGCCTCAGAGCATGCCGCTGCCAAACTGGAGGCTACTCTTGGGGAGATCAATTATAACCCAACTCTTCATCCCTCCTATACCGATCCGGAAACGGGAAAATGGGTAGCTGAACATATGAACAGAGAAGAGTGGACTAGTGGATTTTTTGCCGGATCTCTCTGGAAAATGTACCAGATTACCGGTGAAGAGAAATGGCGAAACGCAGCGACTGACTGGACAGCAGACCTGGAACCCATGTCGCTGAAAGCCAGTGATCACGACACCGGCTTCAGAATATTCACAAGCTATGGCTCCGGATTTTTGCTAACCGATAACCTCTCCTACTCACGGACAATTCTGCGAGGCGCCCAAACGCTGGCGACCCGCTTTGATCCCGATATCAGCGCCATAAAATCGTGGGACTGGATTGGAAATTTCCCCGTAATTATCGACAACCTGATGAATCTTGAAATTCTGTTCTGGGCAGCAAGAGAATCGGGTAATAATGAACTGTATAATATCGCCCTTGCCCATGCCGAAACATCCCTTGAGCATCATATACGCGACGATGGCAGTAGCTATCATATTGTGGATTTTGATGAAAATGGAGACGTAATTTGGAAAGATACCCGGCAGGGATACGGGCCCGAATCGGTCTGGGCGCGCGGGCAGGCGTGGGCTATTTACGGCTTCAGCATGATTTATCGATATACGGGAGAACAAAAATTTCTGGATGCGTCTGAAAAAGCTTCAGCCTGGTTTATCGACAATTTATCGGATGATTTCGTACCCATTTACGACTTTCTTGAGCCCGTACCCTCTGTACAGACCAAAGATGCTTCAGCAGCAGCCATCGCTGCTTCCGGTTTTCTGGAACTCTACACCGTTACCGGAAAAAACATTTATTTTAATACAGCAGTTAACATCTTGAATTCACTATCAACAGAATCGTATTCAACGCTGGCAGACAGCCAGAATTCTGTTTTAAAACGATCAACCCTTCATAGGGGAAAGGGGCGATTGGGAACTTCCTATGCGGATTACTACTACCTTGAAGCGATCGTTCGCTACCTCAATATTCGGGGGGAAACATTACCCTCCATCAGTAATCAATATCCTTTTTTTCTGGATCAGAACTTCCCAAACCCGTTTTTGGGCATCACTACTTTATACTATTCGATACCTGAAAATACGTTCGTAAAACTAGAGCTTTTCAACGTCATGGGGCATAAAGTTCAAACCGTGGTAAACGATCGGAAACAGGCCGGGAATTACAGGGTAACCATTCGGGCGGATGCTCTTCCGGCAGGTATCTACTTCTATTCACTGATTGCAAATGGCCGGAAACAGGTAAAAAAGATGACCGTCATTCGTTAAGCTTTCAAACTGTCTTCGCCTCACGGTGCGCAGATGGCACTTCCAACTTATTTGGGTTGATTGAGAGATTATTCTTCTTTCAGCGAGAGCCTACAGGATTTCTGCCAACCCCTACCTACTCTTCTTTCTGCCGGCTTCTGTCGCGGCCGCTGCCCAGATTGTAGCGAAGATACTCTGCCATAAAGGATAGCTGCTCCACAATGCCCATCACGTAGAGCAAGGCCCAAACTGCCGGGGCACTTATCGGCAGCGGCTTACCATATCGTCTGCGATAGAGTTCATCAGGTAACCCTGGCGAAGGGGGTTTTAGCGACCGGAGGAAATTATAGAACCATACGCTTCCCGTTTCATCTTCCAGCCATGTGTAAAGGTATCCCCTCCCCGTGCGCACTCTCTTTTTAAAAAGTGCACCACAGGAGCGCGCTTTTTTAAATACAACAGAGTCGTGGCAGTAGGCGATTTTATAACCGGCTGAAGTGGCCTTCGTTGTCCAGCGAACATCACCGCCGGATCTTGCCCCCTCTTCAAACATACCCACTGAATCAAAAACAGCACGCTTTACAAATAGGTTGGCTGTAAACGCTGCATTACGCTCCTCTACAGATTTTTTTTGATGAATAGAAGTGATCGCATCTGCAATGTTGGCCGCATTCGGTTTTCCGTTAAAATCGAATCCTACGTGCCCGGCAACAATATCGGCTCCTGTCCTTTCCAGGCAGTTCAGTCCGTTCTCAAGCCAGCAATTAGCCGTCAGGGAGTTGGCATCTGCAAATACAATCACAGTACCGCTCGCTTTTTCAATCCCCCTGTTTCTTGCTGAGTACGGACTGTGTAAGAAATTCATTTCCTTGATCACTATCTGCTGCTCAATAAACTCCGCACTAAAGTGAGATCCCCTATCCGATCCGTTATCCACACAGATAATTTCGGGCTGCAGCTCCTTATTTTGTTTCCGGATTCGATGTACAATAGAGACTACTTCATCATGATTATTCAGAAAAGGAATAATGATTGAAATCGCGGGTGTATCATCTGTTGATTCGCTCATCACCATTTACCCTTTCAATATCTTTTGATACAGGTCTGATGTCTTCATGGCCACATTTTCCCAGCCCAGGTTTTGCTCAGCATATTTCCTGTTCTTCTCTCCATGGTTCTCTGCAGCCAGCTCCAGCCCCTTTTGTATGGCCTCTGCAATGCTTCCAATATTATACGGATCATACACCGGGTTGCACGTGGCACCGAGCATCTCGCCGATAACGCCGTAATCGGGGCCAATGACTACTTTTCCGAAAGTAAAGCCCAGAGCCAAGTTCCCAGAATTCAGTGTATTAAAACGCGGGATAAACAACAGGTCGGCCGCTTTCAGAAAAAGCTGTACATCATTTCTGCCAATGGGCTCCTCATAGGTTTGGATGGCCGGCTGAAACATATTGGCATACAATATTTTCCGGTCGGTAAAATGAGACAATTGTGATTTATAGGGAGAGGGCAGTGAACCGGCCATCAGGTATCTGGCTTTATTGACATCCGCTTGTTTAAACGCATTCACAGCCATTTCCAGCTCCGCTTTCGACCGGATGGCACCAAAACTTAAAACCAGCTTCTCCTGCTCTGAGATTCCGAGCCACTCCCGGCAGGTTTCGCGGGGTTTATCTGCGGGAAACCAGGAATAGTCTCCATGCGGAATGATTGCCGAATGCTTACCGGCCGACAAGCCCGGGAATTCACGTTCAAATATAGTTTCAGAAGCTTTGCCCATATGAATAATACCATCGCAAAGACGATATATATCGCTATAAAAACCGTGATAGGCTGATGAATTTTTATGAGGCGTCTCATTATGAACGGTAACACAAATACTGCTTCCCTTCTTTTTCATTGTCTCCAGGGCATCCGTTACCGCTTTAAAATCGGTCTCTGTGAGTTTATGGTCCTGCGACATATCACTGAGCCTCGATTTCACAAGAAGCTCAGGCCAGTGCAGGTGTATAATATCCGGGTTCAGCTCCTCATACAGCCATCCATATCCGTGCTGAATATGCTCCACCTCCAGGAGTTTGAGCAGATCCCGCATCAGCAAAAAAAGGAAGGGATTTTTTGCCCCCGTTGTATTAATATCGTATGGAATCAGAATACGCATGGTGGTGCGGTTAACTGAAGATTATTTCTGTAATGATAAGGAATCTTTAATTCTGTTGAGGTTTTCC
>Ga0102926_1002794_pt1 | contig 10066 bp, 9 predicted proteins | sample SalPonR1_A_D2_MG_FD_78173 | JGI IMG/M metagenome (GOLD analysis project Ga0102926, IMG submission 78173) | Salt pond soil microbial communities from South San Francisco under conditions of wetland restoration - Salt Pond MetaG R1_A_D2_MG | ecosystem: Environmental > Aquatic > Marine > Intertidal...
AAATACAGTTATGATTTAGAATACGGCCAGGATACATTAGAAATACATAAAGATTCAATAAAAAAAGGTCAGAAAGTATTAATAGTAGACGACTTACTTGCTACCGGTGGAACTATCAGCGCTACGGCTAAACTAGTAGAAATGCTCGGAGGAGAAGTAGTAGGATTAGGCTTCTTTATAGAATTAACCGAGTTAAAAGGTAGAGAAAAAATCAAAAAATACAATGTAGATTCCATAGTAAAGTACTAATTTCAACTTCAGCATATTAAATTTACTCAACAGGTGATAAGATGTTTGATAAACTAAAAGAAAAAATTGAAAGTTACAACAAAAATGCGGATTTTGACTTAATTAAAAAAGCATTTGACCTATCTAAAAAATCCCATGAAGATAATCCTAAAAGATTCTCAGGAGAAGAATTTTTTAACCACCCTTATAATGTTGCATTAATACTGGCTAATTTAAGTATGGATGAAGCTACTATTTCTGCAGGGTTACTTCATGATGTTCTCGAAGACACTATTGTAGAATATGATGAACTGAAAAATGAGTTTGGAGAAGAGATAGCGAATCTTGTTGATGGGGTTACAAAATTAAGTAAGGTTAAATATAAAACTAAAGAAGAAAGACAGGCTGAAAGTTTAAGAAAAATGGTTATAGCTATGTCTAAAGACATAAGAGTAATAATCATTAAGCTTGCAGATAGACTACACAATATCAATACATTAGAATATATGCCTGTACATAAGCAAAAAGAAAAAGCTGTTGAAACTATGGAAATATATGCTCCTATAGCAAATAGACTTGGTATGGCATCAATCAAATGGGAGCTTGAAGATTTATCATTAAAATATATAGATCCTGAAGGATATAAAGATATATCAAGAAGAATCGAAGCAAAAGCAAAGGCAAAAGAAGATTTTATCAACAACATTATAGAAACTCTTAGAGGTAAAATTAAAGAAGCTGAAATCGAAGGTGAAATAACCGGACGAAGAAAAAGTATATACAGCATATATAAAAAGATGTATGTTAAAAACAAAGAATTCGATGAGATATATGATGTGTCAGCTATTAGAGCAATAGTAGAAGACGTTAAAGACTGCTACGGAGTACTAGGTATAGCTCACACTTTATGGAAACCAATGCCGGGAAGATTTAAAGATTATATAGCAATGCCTAAACCTAATATGTATCAATCTTTACATACTACCGTAATAGGACCAGATGGAAATCCATTTGAAATACAAATCAGAACATACGAAATGCATAGAACAGCCGAATACGGTATTGCTGCTCACTGGAAGTATAAAGAAAATATTAAAAAAGATGAATTTGAAGATAAATTAAACTGGCTGAGACAGATGTTAGACTGGCAGCAGGAAACAAAAGACCCGAAAGAATTTATGGAATCTTTAAAAATAGATCTTTATACAGATGAGGTCTTTGTATTTACACCAAAAGGAGATGTAATTAATCTACCAAAAGGCTCTACACCTATAGACTTTGCTTATAGAGTTCACTCTGCTGTAGGTAATAAATGTGTAGGAGCAAAGGTTAACGGTAGAATAGTTCCCCTTGATTACAAACTTAAAAATGGTAACCAGGTAGACATTATAACATCAAGCAATAGTAATGGTCCAAGCAGAGATTGGCTTAAAATAGTCAAAAGCAGTCAGGCAAGGACTAAAATAAAAAGATGGTTTAAAACTAAAGATAAAGACATATATATAGAAAAAGGAAAAAATCTTCTCGAAAAAGAAATTAAAAAACAGGGTTATAATCCTGGAGATATTTTAAAAGAAGAATGGCTTAAAGAAGTAGCAGAAAAGCTAAATATAAACAAACTTGATAGCTTGTATGCTGCAATAGGAAACGGTTCTATAAAAGAACTGCAGATAATTACAAGACTTAAAAACAAATACATAAAGACCCAAAATGTTGAAGTCGACCCTAAAAAATTAAAGTCAAAAATGAAGAAAAAATCAAAAAAACCCACCTCTGGAGTAATCATAAAAGGAATGGATGACCTAAAGGTAAGATTTGCTAAATGCTGCAATCCTGTTCCTGGTGATGATATAATAGGATATATTACAAGAGGAAGAGGGGTTTCAATTCATAGACTTGACTGTACAAATATTTCCAATCAGGAAAACGACGGCAGACTTATAGAAGCTGAATGGGACACCAGTAAAAAACAAAAATTTCTTGCAGAAATTCAAATAGAAGCAGCTGATAGACCCGGTCTGCTAAAAGATATAACAAATATATACACGGAAAATAATATTAATGCTACAAACTTGAATTTAAGAGTAAATAAAGATAAAATAGCTATCATGAATATGTCCTTTGAAATAAGCGAATCAAAAGAACTTGATTTATTAATCAAAAATTTCAAAAAAGTTAAAGGCGTAATAGATGTATTTAGACATAAGAAATAGGAGGCAAAATGAGAGCAGTAGTTCAAAGAGTATCAGAAGCAGAAGTAAAAGTTAATAATGAGATAGTAGGTAAAATCAACAAGGGATTGTTGATTTTATTAGGAGTAGAGAAAGGCGATGATAAAAAGGACCTTTCCTATATAGAAGATAAAATTTGTAATCTGAGAATTTTCGAAGATGAAAATGAAAAAATGAATTTAAGCCTTAAAGATATTGATGGAGAACTCCTAATAGTTCCACAGTTTACTCTTCAGGGAGATGCAAGAAAAGGCAGAAGACCAAGCTTTATTAAAGCGGAGGACCCTAATATAGCTGAAAACTACTATGAAGAATTAATAACAAACTGCAAAAATCATATTAAGAAGGTTCAAGGGGGATCCTTTGGAGACGATATGAAGGTTAATTTAATAAATGATGGTCCCGTTACTATATTATTAGACAGCAAAAAATTATTTTAACAAGGAGGAAGTATATTGATATTAGAAAAATTAAGAGTAGGTTCATATAGATCAAACTGTTATATAGTAGGAAGCGAAAAGTCAAAAGATGTAATGATAATAGATCCAGGTGCAGATAGTAAAAAAATAAAAGAATTAATAAACAATAACTCTTACAATCCAAAATTAATTTTATTGACCCACGGTCACGGAGACCATATTGGTGCAGCACAGGATTTAAAGAAAGAATACAACATTCCCATCTACATACATAAAGCAGATATAAACATGCTTAAGGATGAAAATTTGAATTTTACCAGCAGGATGTATAAAAATGGAATATCAGTAAATGCCGACAAGCTTCTTAATGAAGGAGATAATATTACTATAGACAATATGAAATTTAAAGTTATTCATACTCCCGGACACACGGAGGGAAGCATATGTGTAATTCATAAAAAAATATTGTTTAGTGGAGATACTTTATTTAGAGGATCAATAGGTAGAACGGATTTGCCAGGCGGAAATCACGATAAAATAATAAGTTCCATAAAAGAAAAACTATTGATTTTAGATGAGGATACGGTGGTTTATCCGGGACATGAAGATTCTACAACTATTAAGTTTGAGAAAGAAAATAATCCTTTTTTCAGATGATTCATGTTAAAAATTTTAGTTCTAAAAACAATATAAATATATTTAATATAATAAAGATATTTAAACCAGATGAAGATATTATTTTCACAGATGATTTTACTAAAAAAGGATTATTTATTGAATGCATATATAAAGACACCAGTTCAATTGTAAAACTATTTAAAGATGGAAGTTTGTTAGATGAAAATACTAAGGATAACTCAAACTTCAACTACAGTAAGATAAAATTAACAATAAACAATCTGTATGAAGTTTTATCAAATTACTTTAACTATAAATCCGATTATGGAACACTAACAGGTATTAGACCTGTTAAGCTTGTAAGAAAGTATTTAGGTAAAGGTTTAGAACCTGAAGAAATAAAAAATGAACTTGAAACAAAATACTTATTAAAAACAGATAAAATCAATCAACTGATTGATATAGCTTCAAGAGAAAGGGGCTTAATAGACAGTAGTAAAACATCACTATACATAAACATTCCATTTTGCCCAAGCAAATGCAGCTACTGTAACTTCGTATCCTTTATAGGTAAAGACAAAGATATTGATACGTATATGGAATATCTGTTAAAAGATCTTGAGGAAAATTTAAACCTTATAAATAAGTATTCTTTAGAAGTAGAAAGCATATATATTGGAGGAGGAACTCCGTCAATCTTATCAGTATCCCATATGGAGAGACTACTTAAATTTTGTAGCGATAATATAAAGTGCTTTAAAGAATTTACATTCGAAGCAGGTAGAATAGACACCTTAAATAAAGAGAAGATTAAATTACTAAAGAAATATAATGTAACTAGAATTAGTATAAATCCTCAAAGTCTTAATCAAAAGACATTAGATCGTATAAATAGAAAACAGGACTTAAATGAGTTTAATAAATACTTTGAAATATGCAAAGAAGAAAATATTCTTATAAACTCAGACTTGATTATTGGTCTGCCCGGTGAAAATGTAGAAGATATGAAATATACACTGGATGAATTAATAAAACTAAAACCAGACAATATTACTATACATACCTTGGCAATTAAAAATCAATCCAACATAAAATTTAACGAAAATATAATCCCAGATAGAGACTTAGAAAAAGCATATAATTATTCATATAATAGATTATTAGAAGAAGGATACAAGCCATACTATTTATACAGGCAGAAAAATATACTTGGCAATCTTGACAATATAGGTTATTCTTTAAAGAATAAAGAATCCTTATACAATATAAATATAATTGAGGAAACACAAAACATAATATCAGCAGGATTGGGAAGTGTAAGTAAGATTATTAGAAATAATAAAGTACATAGGATTCCCTATAATAAGAGCTTGAAAGATTATTGCCATAAATATAATTATGTAAACTTAAATAAGGAAAAATATCTTAAATAAAGGTAATGAGGAGGAAGAATGGAAACATTAAAGAATTTTAAACCTACAGTAAGGTGCGGAAATTTAAGAAAAGAAAACATCGGTAAACGTGTTATAGCAACAGGTTGGACTCAAAAGCAGAGAAGTTTAGGTGGACTTGTATTTGTAGACTTAAGAGATATAAGCGGGATAGTTCAGGTTGTATTTGATGACAAAATTAATAAGGATGTTTTAGAAAAAAGTGAAGAAATAAAGTCTGAATATGTAATCGGGGTAGAAGGAGTAGTAAGAGAAAGACAGTCTAAGAATCCTTCCCTACCTACAGGAGATATAGAAATATATGCAGAGGATCTAAAAATATTCAGCGAATCTGATACACCACCGATATATATAAAAGACGACGATGATATATCAGAAGATTTAAGATTAAAGAACAGGTTCTTAGAGCTTAGAAAACCTTACATGCAGAGCAATTTAAAAATAAGAAGTAAAACTGTAAATATTATAAGAAGCTTTATGGAAGAAAACAGTTTTTTAGAAATAGAAACACCTATATTAAACAAACCAACTCCAGAAGGAGCAAGAGATTACCTTGTACCAAGCAGAACAAATAAAGGCAAATTTTTTGCATTGCCTCAATCACCGCAAATATTCAAACAGCTACTTATGGTTTCAGGATACGACAGATATTACCAGATAGCAAAATGTTTCAGAGATGAAGATTTAAGAGCAAATAGACAGCCTGAATTTACTCAATTGGACATAGAGATGTCTTTTGTTGATGAAGAGGATATTATAAATATAAATGAAAAGCTTATAAAAAGAATTTTCAAAGATGTTTTAGACTACGACGTAAAAACACCAATTAGAAGAATGACTTATGAAGATGCAATGAATAGATATGGTTCAGATAAGCCTGACCTTAGATTTGGATTTGAGTTTAAAGACTTAACAGAAATTTTTAAGAATTCAAAATTTAACGCTTTTAAAAACAACACTAAAAAAGGCAGATCCGTTAAAGGAATTGTAGTAGATGGTGCTTCAGATGAATTTTCAAGAAACAAAGTATCAAAACTTGAAAAATTTGTCAAAACATATAATGCTAAAGGTTTAGCATGGTTTAAATATGAAGATTCTAAACTGGAATCTCCTATAAGTAAATTTTTAAGCGAAGAAGAATTAAGCACTTTAGAAAAAGATCTTAATTTAAAAGAAAAAGATATAGTATTTGTTGTAGCTGATGAAAACAATAATGTAAATAATGCATTAGGTGCATTAAGAAAGAAAATTGCTGAAGAGCTTGATTTAATTGAAAAAGATACTTATGAAATGGTTTGGATAACAGAATTTCCACTTTTAGAATACGATGAAGAAGAAAATAGATATGCTGCAAAACATCATCCATTTACAAGTCCAACCGACGAAGACATGAATAAATTAGAATCAGATCCTGCTTCAGTTAAAGCAAAAGCATACGACATAGTAATAAATGGAGAAGAACTTGGTGGAGGTAGTATAAGAATAACAAATTCTAAACTTCAAAATAGAATGTTTAATGTTCTTGGAATTACGGAAGAAGAAGCTAACAGAAAGTTTGGATTTTTACTTGAAGCCTTCAAGTACGGCGTGCCACCTCACGGAGGGATAGCCTACGGGTTGGATAGATTAATAATGACATTAACAGATTCTAAAAATATAAGAGACGTTATAGCTTTTCCTAAGACTCAAAAAGCAACATGTCTACTATCAGATGCAACTACAGATGTTGAGGAAAAGCAGTTGGAAGAGTTAGGATTGAAAATAATTGAATAAAAATAACTCTTATCAAAGAACCGAACTTATATATAAAGAAAAAATGATAAACATAAGAAAATCGAAGGTTATAGTATTTGGATTAGGAGGAGTTGGTAGTGCAGCAGCCGAATCTATTTCCAGAAACTTTATAGATACTTTAACCATTGTAGATTTTGACACATATGATATTACTAATTTAAACAGACAGCTTTATTCGAACTTTGAAAGTATCGGTAGTAAAAAACCAGAAATTTTCAAGAAAAACATTGAAAAACACTGTCCAGATACAAATATAATTGCTGTAGATAAAAAAGTGACTGAAGATAATGTAAGTGATTTTTTTGATGTTAATTACGATTTTGTTGTAGATGCTGTAGATGATGTTAAAGCTAAATTAGCACTCATCAAATACTGCAAAGCTAACAACATTAACATTATTAGTTGTATGGGGACTGGAAACAGAATAAATCCTGAGCTTGTAACTGTAGATGACATATACAAAACCTACAACTGCCCATTAGCTAAAAAGATGAGAAAAGAGCTTAGAAAACTCGACATAAAAAGTTTAGCAGTCGTATATTCTAAAGAAGATCCTGTAAAAACAGTTGATGGAAAATTAGGAAGTACATCTTTTGTTCCTGGAACAGCTGGACTTTTATTATCATCATATGTTATAAATAAGATAGCTTTAAGTGATTAGGAAGTGATTAAAATTAAAAAAATTGGCCAAGTAGTAGATATAAAAGAAGAGAAAGCCTTAATAAAAGTACCGAGAGCTTCATCCTGTGGAGATAACTGTAAATCCTGCAGTGGGAGCTGTGAGGACAACGGTCATATTGTAGAAATAAAAAACGAAGGATATAAAGTAGGAGAATTTGTAGAATTAAGCGCTAGAGCTAAAAACGTACTGCTTTACTCTGTTTTAGCCTACGGATTGCCTCTTGTAATAATGATTGCAACTATTGTTTATGCAATAAATATTTTAAACTTAAGTGAAGCCTATGGAGGATTACTAGGGTTATTATCCTTGATAGTTTCTCATTTCATAATGAAGTTTATAGATAGATTTTTATTAAATGATACGTTAATCATCGAAAGTATCAAAAAACTTTAGCGAGGTGAACTATGAGTGATAATAAAAAACTTATAAACAGACTTAAAAGAATAGAAGGACAAATAAAGGGTATAGAAAAGATGATAGAAGATGGTAAATTCTGCGGAGACATTCTAACTCAAATAACAGCAGCCAGATCCGCCCTCAACAGTGTTGGAGGTATAATTTTAGAAGACTATACTAAAGAATGCATTAAAAAAAGAATGGAAGAAAATGATCCGGAAAAATCAATTGATGAGTTAATTGATATAATTGTTAAATTCAATAAATAGGAGGTTTACAATGTTTGAAAATGTAAAAAAAGTAGATGAAGAAGTTTATAACTCGATTCAAAGAGAAATAGGTAGACAGGATAGGAACTTAGAACTGATAGCATCTGAAAATATAGTATCCGATGCAGTTTTAGAAGCTATGGGAAGCCAACTTACTAACAAATACGCAGAAGGATACCCTAATAAAAGATACTACGGTGGATGTGAATTTGTTGATGAAGTAGAGATACTTGCTATAGAGAGATTAAAAAAATTATTTAATGCAGAACATGCCAACGTACAACCTCACTCAGGTTCAAATGCTAATATAGCAGTATATTTCGCATTTTTAAATCCTGGAGATAAAATCTTGGGAATGAACTTATCAGAAGGTGGACACCTTACTCACGGTAGTCCTGTTAATATGTCCGGTAAGCACTATGAAATCATTCCTTACGGAGTAGATAAAGAAACTGAAACTATAGATTATGATAAACTGAGAGAAATTGCTCTAAAAGAAAAACCAAAAATGATTATAGCTGGAGCAAGTGCTTATTCAAGAACAATTGATTTTAAAAAATTTAGAGAAATAGCCGACGAAGTAGATGCAATACTTATGGTTGATATGGCTCATATTGCAGGATTAATAGCAGCTGGACTTCATCCAAATCCTGTAGAATTTGCAGATGTAGTTACGACTACTACTCATAAAACCCTTAGAGGACCAAGAGGTGGAGCTATTTTATGTAAAGAAGAACATGCTAAAAAAATTGATAAAGCCATTTTCCCAGGGATTCAAGGTGGACCTTTAATGCACATAATAGCTGCAAAAGCAGTTTCATTTAAAGAAGCTTTAACTGATGATTTTAAAGAATATCAAAAACAAATAATAAAAAATGCAAAAAGATTATCTGAAGAATTTACTAAAAGAGATTTTAGAGTTGTATCAGGAGGGACAGATACCCACTTAATGCTTCTTGATCTTAGAAGTAAAAACATAACAGGTAAAAAAGCTGAAGCGCTACTTGATGAAATCAACATAACAGTAAATAAAAATACAGTACCGGAAGATCCTGAAAGTCCATTTGTTACAAGTGGTATAAGAGTAGGAACCCCTACTGTTACTACACTGGGACTTAAAGAAGATGATATGTCTGAGATAGCAGACATAATAAACGATGCAATTTTAGAAAATCAAGATCAGGAAACTTTAATAAACAGAGTAAAATTACTAACGGAAAAATATAATAAAACAATATAAGAATGGAAAAAAATAGTTTTTTCAATAGAAGTTACGAAAATTTTATAGATAAAAATAAACCTCTTGCCGATAGAATGAGACCTGAAAAACTGGAAGAATTCTTTGGACAGGAACATATAATCAGCAAGGGTAAAATGCTCAGAAGGATGATTGAGGCCGACATGATAAGCTCGATAATCCTTCATGGGCCAACAGGTAGCGGAAAAACAACCTTAGGAAAAATAATTGCTGAACAAACTGAAAAAATCTTCAAAGTTTTAAATGCAGTAACCTCAGGAGTAAAGGATATAAAAGAGTGCATCAATGAAGCAGTAAACGACATATCTATGTATAATAAACAAACTATAGTCTTTATAGATGAAATACATAGATTTAATAAACTGCAGCAGGATGCACTGCTTCCTTATGTAGAAAACGGAACCATAATACTTATAGGAGCTACAACTGAAAATCCTTACTTTGAAGTAAATAACGCTTTACTCTCAAGGTCTACTATATTTGAATTAAAAAGTTTAACTCCATCAAATATTAGAAAACTTCTTGAATACACTTTAAAAAACGAAGAAAAAGGTTTGGGAAAGCACAGCATAAATATAGATGATGAAGCTTTAGAAATTATGTCAAACTACTCTAACGGTGATGCAAGAAAAGCACTTAATGCATTAGAACTAGCAGTACAGACAACAAAAAAAGATGAAGAAGGCATCGTATATATAAGCAGAGATGTAGCAAAGGAAA
>Ga0102926_1002795_pt1 | contig 10066 bp, 11 predicted proteins | sample SalPonR1_A_D2_MG_FD_78173 | JGI IMG/M metagenome (GOLD analysis project Ga0102926, IMG submission 78173) | Salt pond soil microbial communities from South San Francisco under conditions of wetland restoration - Salt Pond MetaG R1_A_D2_MG | ecosystem: Environmental > Aquatic > Marine > Intertidal...
AAAAAAAGTGTTGACATAAGTAGCATTATGTTGTATATTAAGTATAAAGAGGGAAAAGGATATGAAAAAAAGTATTTTATTAACATTAATTAGTATTATTTCATTAACATCTATTTTTGCAAAATCAGCAAAAGTGCAATTAGTTACAAATGTAGAAGAAACTAATGTGTTATATAATCTATATTATGGTAGTGAAAAAATTGAAGATAATAATACTCCTTATGTAATTTCAGTAGCCCCTCTAACTTCAAATGGTGAAACTGATTCTTTTTCAGTTTATGCTTCTGGTAATAAAAATTCAGATATGATTGTTAATGTTGAAATAAATTCTGAATATTTTAAAACAACTATAAATGGAAATTCTGAATATGTTACAGATATTAAACCTAGTGTAAATACTACTGTTGAAAAAAATATTTTTCCTGCAGGAAATAATACAAATTATTTAGTTAATCAATTTTTTCTAAGTTGGATTGGTGATTCAGATCTTCCTGCTGGTGATTATAAAAGTGATGTGAAAATTGAATATTCAATTCAATAAAGAAAGTGATATATAATAAAGAAAAATTTTAAAGCTTCAAAGTTATAGTCGATATTGTATTATAAATTTCAAAGATGAATTTATTTAAAAAGATATAAGTTATTAAATAAAAAATTAAGTATAAAAAAACCTAATCAATGATAAATTTGATTAGGTTTGTTATTGAGTGATGAAAAGAGGAAAATTAATAAAAAAAATAATTGTATAAGAAGTTATGAATATAATTATAAAAAATCAGCATAGAAGTAATTTGTTGTTAAATCTACACTTAATACAAATTTTGTATTATAAAAAATAATTTTTTTATTTTGTTATTTACCTCATTTTCTATTAATAGGTTAGATACTTTTTTATGATAAGTCAAGGATAATTTGGGTTTAAATAATAATAAAAAATGATCCAATTGATTCAATTGGATCACTGCAGGCTTATCTATTCATACTGATAAAAATGTAATCAATTCAAAGTGAATTAAATTAGCTATCTTAAGATAAATAGGGGAATTCATCAATAAAACGATATATTATAAAGAAAAACATCTCACTTTGTAATAAGTAGGATTTCAAAGCCTGCTTAATACTAATTATTATATGTTATAAGTTTGTATAAGTCAAGGAAAATATACCCTATAAAGTTTTGAGTAAAAATATTTTTATTTAAATAATTGTATATATAATAAAGAATTAAATTAAATTATATTAATAAAAAAAAGGATGTTTTAAATCATAAAAACTTCTAAATAGTATCCATTATTTACATTATCTATAGCGCCTTCTTCGTTTTTTATTAAAAAATATGCTAATTTGTTAGACAAAATAATTTCTTTTTCATTAGTATAATCAACTTTTATTTGAACTGTATTTGGAACAATCCCTTTTAAGTGTATTCTTTTTCCTGTACTGTTTATGCTTGATATAAAAATAAATGATATAGTAAAAAATAATATTAGTTTCTTTTTCATGCATGAATCTCCATTCATAGTTAGACTATTATTTAAATATGTTTGTGTATATGTCAATAAAAAAGTAATTTTTATCAAAAAATATTTTATTTATTGAAAAAAAATACACTTTTATATAAAAAGTGTATAAAAAAATTATAAATTATTGTTTTGTTTGTTTCGGCATCTATTATGATTTTTATGACAAGGTGTAAATAATTCAATATCACCACCTTCAATTAAAATATCTTTTCCCTCTACAAGAGCAGTTGATACTTTTTTTCTAGCTACGGCATAAATAGCTTGTGTAGTTGTCCTAGCTACGTTTAATTGTTTAGCAGCCTCTTCTTGCATTAAATTTTCATAATCGATTAAACGTAAAGTTTCATATTCATCAACTGTCATAATAATAGCTGAATTGTTTCTTTTACCTTTTGGGCCAAATCTATTAAATTCTGGCATACCTCCAGATATTCTTCTGCATTTTTTTGGTCTCGGCATATTTTTCTCCATTTAGATTATATGACTAATTTATTATATTTGTAAAAAAAATGCAATTGGAGTATGGGGCCCCCAATTGCAAAGTAGTTTAGTGAGAACTACATGTATGACCATCTCCTTGTGATTCACATGAATCATCATGAGAGTGATTTTTACCTCCGCTGTGTTGTCCTCCAGAACATGATACATTGGGATTATAATTTAATGAATTATTAATAAAATCATTAATTGCATCATCTGCTTTTCCCTTAGCACCAGGTAAGAGTTCTATACCAGCTTGAGCGAGAGCAGTTTTTGCTCCTCCGCCTAAACCTCCACATATAAGTGTGTTAACATTATTTAATGTTAATAGGTTAACAAGTGTTCCATGAGCAAAACCTTGAGTAGATTTTATTTCTTCGTTTGTGATTTTACTATCTTCAATAGTATAAATTTTGAAAGCTTGAGCTTGTCCAAAATGTTGTTCGATTAATCCATTATTATAAGTAACTGCAATTTTCAATGATTAACTCCTTATTATTCTTTGTATAATACTATATTAAATATATTGTAGGCATATGTCAATAACTTTATTGCTTGACTTTAATTTATCTTTAAATAAAGATAATGAATTGTATATTAATATAATATAATTTAGTATAAATCACATTTTTTTAATTTTAATGGAGATAACAATGGAAAAAAAAGCTTATGATTTTATGGGTGTTGAGAAAATTACTCCATTATTATTTAAATTATCTATTCCAGCTATGATTGGAATGATAAGTAATGCTTTATATAATGTTATAGATGCAGTTTTTGTTGGACATGGTGCTGGTCCTCTTGCTATTGGAGGTCTTACAATTGCATTCCCTTTTCAATTGATTATTAGTGCTTTTGCTCTAATGTATGGGGTTGGAGTAGCTTCAATTATTTCAAGGAAACTTGGAGAAGGTAAGGCTGAGGAAGCTTCAAAAGCTGCTTCAATTGCTTTTGTTTTAACAATTTCAACTTCTTTAATTATATTGATTATTGGACAACTTTTTTTGAAAAAAATATTACTTTTATTAGGTGCAACTGAAGATATTCTACCTTATTCTATTAAATATATGAGAATAATTTTATTAGGAGCTCCTTTTTTATCTTTTTCTATGTGTGCAAATAATGTCTTACGTAGTGAAGGTGCTGCAAAAATTGCAATGATTGTTATGATTATTGGAACTTTATTGAATATAGTCTTAGATCCTATATTTATATTTGTTTTTAATTTGGGAATAACAGGAGCAGCCTATGCAACGATTGTTTCTCAATTTACAGGTTTTTTATATGGATTTATATATTTTATTAGAGGTAAATCTAATTTAAATTTTAAACTAGTATACTTTAGATTAAAAATTGAATATATCAAAGAAATTGTATTGTTAGGTTTATCTACTTTTATAAGACAAATAGGTACTTCAATAATGGCTTTAGCTGTAAATAATATGGTTAAAATATATGGTGGGGATTTGGCTATAGCTGCTTTTGGTATGATAAATAGGTTATTAACTATGGTTTTAATGCCAATCTTTGGTATGAATCAAGGTTTACAACCAATAATAGGATATAACTATGGGGCAAAAAAAATTCATAGAGTTAAAGAAGTTTTAAAAGTTGCCATTATAATAACAACTTTAATTGGATTTTGTTTTTCTTTATTTGCCTTATTATTTACAAGACAATTGTTGAGTATTTTCACAACTGAACCTGATTTATTGAATATTGCCGAGATGGCATTAAGAATTATTATTTCTTCAATGTTTTTATTAGGATTACAAACTTGTGGTACTACATATTTTCAAGCCTTAGGTAATAGTGTTGCATCAATTTTGTTAGGAATGAGTAGACAATTTATATTATTGATTCCTTTAGTTTTGTTATTGCCCTCTTTTTTAGGATTAATGGGTGTTTGGTTAGCTTTTCCTTTAGCAGATATTCTAGCTTCAATAATAACTTTAATTTGGTTAATTAATAATATAAAAAAATTAAAAATAATTGAAAATTAAGATCTTGGATTTGATGTTGTTTTTCTATCCTTAAGTCTACTTTTGTAATCAATTCTAGTTACTTGTAGATTATATTCATTATTTTTTTGATCTGTAATTTTACTTGCGATTAAATTCATTGCTTTTTCTCCACGTTGAAAAATTGAATGTTCTATTGTTGTTAAGTTTAATGAGCTAAATTTTGATGGGAAAATATTATCAAAACCACAAACGCTATAATCTTCAGGAATTTTATAATTATTGTCTTTTATAGAATTAATTATACCATAAGCAACCATATCATTAATTCCTACAATTGCTGTGATGTCTTTATATTTTTCTATACATATTTTTGCAAGCTTATATCCTGTATTAAACTCAATATCAGCTGTTGAAATTTCCTCTTGAGGTAAAATATCTTGGCTAAGAACTAAAGGAGGGTTTAAATTGTTAAGATTAAATACATGCTTTATTCCATCTAATCGTCTAGTTCTAGCACTATGATATTCATTTAAACTTGTTGATATGTAGGCGATTTTTTTATGTCCTAATTCAATTAAGTGGTTACCAATTATTTTACCTGCTTCAAAATTATTAATATTTACAGTGTCAAAATCGAAAGTAGTATCTTCATCTCCAACAGCAACAAGAGGAATTTGTTTGCTAAGTTTTTTTACTGAATCAATGTTTTCAGGAATCATTGAAAATATAATACCTGATATAGGCATTGTTGAAAGGTATGATAAACTATCTTTCTCAATGGACAAATCCCAATATGTTGTTTTTATTAATGTCCTTATTCCTAATTCAATTGCTTTTTGTTCCATTCCTTGAATAAGTGTAGAATAATAGGGATTATAAACAGATGGGCAAAATATTATAATTGTTTTGCCTACTAAAGATTTGTGTTTATTATTTGTATAATTTAATTCTTTAGCGGTTTTTTTGACTAAATCGATAGTCTCAATTGAAAATCTATTTAATTTTTTTCCACTTAGAATCATTGAAATACTAGCTGATGAAAGATTTGTTTTTTTTGCAATATCCGATAGAGTTGTCTTTTGTTTTTTCATTTATAATACCTTTTTATTTTAAAAATAATAATGTATATATTACATAATCTCAATAAAAAAAATAATCAAAAGGTTTAACAAAGGTTTATATGTTATTCTCTAGATTTTTGAGGAACAATATAAAGGTTAGATAAATCATAGCCTTGTTCAATAGCAATTTTTTTCATCTTGTTGAATAATTCATCACTAATTTTTGGCTTTCTAGAAAGAAACCATATTAATGATCTATTATTGTTTCCAACTAATGCCCATTCATAATTTTCATTATCTAAAGCGAAAACTAGATAATCTGCACTAAATAAAGAGAAAAATTTAACTTTTAACGCTCCTGGTTTATTATCGTTATCTCTCCAAGCGACAGCTTTTATCGAGGTATATTTTCCATCAAGGCTTTTTTTAAAACCACTATTTATTACTCTAATTCTTCCATCATCTAATAAAGAATATTCTGCAGTTGCTCCAACAATATTTTTTTCAAAACCACTTTGAAATCTAGCAATTTCGTACCACCGACCAAGATATCTATTTAGATCTAGTTCTTTTACTGTTTCTAAAGGGGCTTTTTTAAATTTAGTTGTTGTGCAACTAGTGATAATAATTAAACTAAATAAAATAATTGAAATAAAAATATATTTTTTCATATCTTTTCCTTTATTAAAGTATTGCATAGTTAATTTATATGTCAATAATCACAAATTTAAATGTATGGTGAATTTTATATAAATATTTAACAAAATTTTAAACAAAAAAATTCAAATAATTTGAATAAAACTGTTTAAAATTAAAACTTGACAACTCAAGAAATCGATTTTAGTATATTAAAAGTCTAAAGTTTAATGAAATTTTAAATATATTATATTAAGTTTGTTTAAAATTTTGTTTAAAAAAAATATTTTTTTTACAAAAAGGAGAAAAAAATGAAAAAAAGGATTTTATCTATTTTAGTGGTGTTATTAATGGTGACTCCAATTTTTGCTAATGGACAAAAAGAAGCAACTAGTGACGAAGATTATAAACTAGTATTAAAGATGAGCCATGTTTTTGCGCCAAATGAACAATTAACAAAATCATTAACAATTGTTGTTGATAACATTAAAGAAAGAACTGACGGAGCTATTGAAATTCAACAATATCCTCAAGGGCAATTAGCAACATACAAAGATGGTGTTGAACAAGTAGCTTTAGGTGCAAAATTTATATCTGTTGAAGATCCTTCTTATTTAGGAGATTACGTAGCAGATTTTAATGCTTTAGTTGGTCCAATGTTATATTCTAACTTTGATGAATATGAATATTTAATTAATACAGATTTAGTAAAATCTAGAGTTGAAGAACTTGAAGAAAATCATAGAATTAAAGTATTAGCATTAGATTATATTTTTGGTTTTAGATCATTAATGACTAATGAAGTAATTGAAACTCCAGAAGATTTACAAGGAATGAAATTAAGAACACCAGGATCTCAGTTATTTATTGATACAATTAATGCAATGGGTGCAACAGCTACACCAATTCCATTTGGTGAAACAATTAGTGCAGTTCAACAAGGTGTTGTAGATGGACTTGAAGGTACAATGGATGCTTATGGAACTAATGGTAGTTCAGAAGTTGCTAAAAAAATGGCTTTAACTAATCACTTCTTAGGTACATGTGGTGTATATATTAATGCTGATTTATTTAATAGTATTCCTGAAAAATATCAAGTAATTATTGAAGAAGAATTTGCAAAAGGTGCACAACAAATGATTTCAGAGATTTCAAAGAATTATGAATCATCAAAAACTGCATTAGAAGAACAAGGAATTGAATTCAATGAAGTTGATCATGATGCTTTTGTTGAAGCTGTAGCTCCTGTTTATGAAAATATGGAAGGTGTAACTCCTGGAATTTTAGATAAATTCAAAGCTGAATTAGCTAAAATGCCAAAATAATGATATTATAAATTAGGCTGTAAGGTTTATTACAGCCTAATTTGTTTTTGGAGATAATTCATGAAGAAATCTTTTTTTAAAATAATTACTAATTTTGAGGAAATAAGTTCAGGTTTGTTTTTAATTGTAACTACTGCTCTTGTTTTACTTAATGTCTTTTTGAGATATTTTTTAAATATGGGAATTGTTTGGTCAGAGGAAGTAGCTACTGGTTGTTTTGTTTGGAGTGTTTTTTTAGGATCAGCTGCTTGTTATAAGCGAGGAATGCATGTAGGCGTTGATATGCTCATAAAAAAATTCTCAAAACCAATTCAAAATAAAATAAATTTATTTATCTATTTTATATTATTAATTATTAACTCATCACTAAGCGTTATTTCTTTTCAATATATAAAAGTATCAGCAAGAAAACCTACACCTGTTTTAGGTATATCATCTGCTTTTATCAGTTCCTCGATTTTGATTAGTTTTGTTTTAATAACTTTTTATACAATTATATTTATAGTACGAGATATTAAAGCTATAAAAAATGATGATAAAGAGAAAGGGGAAATTGTATGTTAGCTTTAATACCAGTCATTTTAGTATTTATTTTATATTTTTCTAGCATTCCAATATCCTTTGCTTTATTTGGTTCTACATTATTTTATTTTGGTTTAATTGATAATACTTCTCCAGTAGCATTGTTATTACAAAAATTTGTTACAAGTACTCAATCTTTTCCATTATTAGCTATTCCATTTTTTGTTATGGCTGGATCTATAATGAATTACAGTGGTATTAGTAAAAAATTAATGCAATTTGCTGATGTTTTAACTGGGCATTTACCCGGTGGATTAGCACAAGCTAATGTATTGTTAAGTATGTTAATGGGTGGAGTATCAGGCTCTGCAAATGCCGATGCTGCTATGGAAAGTAAAATGTTAGTTCCTGAAATGGAGAAAAGGGGTTATGATAAATCTTTTTCCACAGCAATTACTGCAGCATCTTCTGCAGTTACTCCGGTAATACCTCCTGGGATTAATTTAATTATATATGCATTAATAGCTAGTTGTTCAGTAGGCCGTATGTTTGCTGCTGGTTATTTACCTGGGTTATTAATGACATTAGCTTTGATGTTCACTGTTCATGTAATTTCAAGAAAACGAAAATATAAAGCAGTTAGAGAAAAAAGAGCTTCATCAAAAGAGATTTTAGTTCAAGCTCTTGATTCCATTTGGGCTCTTCTATTTCCTTTTGGTATAATTATGGGATTGCGTATAGGTCTTTTTACTCCATCAGAGGCTGGAGCAGTTGCTGTATTGTATTGTATTATTATAGGAAAATTTGTTTATAAAGAATTAAAAAAAGAATATTTTATACCAATTATGAAAGAAACTATTTATGGAACTAGTTCTGTTGTTTTGATAATTGTTGCAGCTAATGTTTTTGGATATTATTTGAACTGGGAAAGAATTCCTCAAATGATAACTAGTTTCTTATTAAGTGTTACTACCAATAAATATTTGATGTTATTCTTATTTAATATATTATTGTTAGTAATTGGAATGTTTATTGAAGGTGGTGCAGCAATAATTATACTTGCCCCATTATTAGTCCCTGTTGCTACTTCGTTAGGTGTTGATGTTATACATTTTGGATTAATTTGTATTGTAAATATAATGATTGGAGGACTTACTCCACCATTTGGTTCAATGATGTTTACATGTTGTACTATTACCAAATGTTCATTGCAAGATTTTGCAAAAGAAGCGCTTCCATTTATTGCAGCATTATTAATATCTCTATTATTAATAACATATGTTCCAATTATTACTTTAGCACTTCCAAATTTAATTTATGGTGTTGTGTAGGAGGAAAGTATGATAATTATAGGACATAGAGGCTGTGGCTATAAAGGTTTTAATCAAAATACAATAAGATGTTACAAGAAAGTTGTTGAACAAGGTTCTAAAGCTTTTGAGTTTGATGTTCAAATTACAAAAGATAATAAATTAGTAGTTGTTCATAATTTAGATTTAACAAAAGTATCAAATGGAGAAGGTTTAGTTAGTTCTAAAACATTAAAAGAAGTAAAATCTTTATATGCAGGAAATATTGAAAACGGTAAAGATCCTATTCCAACTTTAGAGGATGTATTAATATTAGTTTCTTCTTATGAGAAAAAAGATAGACCTGTTATGCATTTAGAGTTAAAAGGTGATAATACTGGGTATTTATCTGGTCAAATAATTAAAGAATATCTTGATAAAAGTTTATTAGATATTAATGATTTTTTAATTAGTTCATTTAATTGGGCTGAGTTGGAGATAATTAGAAATGTATGTCCTAATATTAAAATAGCTTTATTAGATGGATCTATAAGGCGAAAGTTATTAGCTCCTAGAATAAAAACATCTGATCATGTTTTTTCAAATATTTTTGCATATGGTGAAGAAGATTATATGATACCAAAATCGACTGATTTTAATGTATCAAAGAATTTGATTATAGAAAATGTAAAAGATGAGAATGATAGAAAAGTATTGTTTGATGAAGTTAAAAGAGCATTGGATGGTGCATATTATACAGATGAATTAATAAATACAGCCATTGAAAAAAATGCATATTCGATAAACTTATGGTATGAGACTGCAACAAAAGAATTTATTGAAAAAGCTCATAATAGAGGTTTAAAAGTATTCTTATATACAGTTAATAAAGAAAAAGATTTAGATAGATTAAAAGATTTAAATCCAGATGGTATTTTTACTGATTATTATTTAGATACAAAAAACTATTTAGAAAAAAATAGATTACAATAAAATATATTCTCCAGCGGTTTTGCTGGAGACTTTTTTTATTTATTCTTATTCGTTACAATCATTCTTTTTTAGGTTATACTAAATATAATTAACAAAAAAAGGAGAGTTTATGAAAAATATTGGTATTCTAGGATTAGGTCATATTGCTAAAAATATGGCAAGAACACTAAATTTAATGGATGATGTCAATTTATATGCTGTTGCATCAAGATCTATTGATAAAGCTAATAATTTTAAAGAAGAGTATTTTGCTCAAGTAGCATATGGCTCTTA
>Ga0102926_1002797_pt1 | contig 10064 bp, 9 predicted proteins | sample SalPonR1_A_D2_MG_FD_78173 | JGI IMG/M metagenome (GOLD analysis project Ga0102926, IMG submission 78173) | Salt pond soil microbial communities from South San Francisco under conditions of wetland restoration - Salt Pond MetaG R1_A_D2_MG | ecosystem: Environmental > Aquatic > Marine > Intertidal...
ATGTGAGTACAATCTTTTTTTATAATAATATCATTACTATATGTATAGTTCAATGAAAACTTTTTTATTGAGAATAAACTCTAAATTTTATTACTTGAAATATTTTATATATCATTAATAAATAATAGATATACTAAATTGAAAAAAAGAGTTAATTAAAATAATTTAATTTCTTTTTCTCTTATATATTAGAGATTATTATGATAAACTTGTTATATAAAAATGAGAGGGTGTTTTATGAAAAAAAATTATTTTGTTATATTTGTTTTATTTATTATACTAAGTCCTTTATATGCAAATAATGATGCTTCATTATATATTGATGGTTTAGAATTTATGGTTGATGAAAATGATTCACAAGCAATAGAATCATTCAACGATTTAATAGATTTATATCCAACTTCTAAATATAATGTCAAAGCTAATGATTATCTTTTTAATCTTAATAATAAAAAAGATAATTCAGGACTTGTTCCTTTTTATTTAAATAATATTGGTGCATTTACTTATACTGCCTTTGGCTTAAGTGAGCTTTTTGAATTACCAAGTGATTCATTATCAATTGGAATTACTGGTCTCGCTGGTGTAGGGGGTGGTTTAGGGATTTCTTCTCTATTGTCAAAAGAATTTGAAATAACTTCAGAATTGTATTCAAGAATTGCTACAACTCAAACAGTTTCTATGGGTAATTACTTTTATTTATTAGGTGTATTATATGAAGAGGATATTTTAGGTTCTAATCAATATGATGATAAAATATCACTAGCTTCTCAGTTAGCAACATTAAATGGTTCTCTATATTTATCATATTTTGGTCTTAGAAATAAAGAATTAGAAAAAGGAAAAGGTTTTTTTGGATTTCAATCATATGCTTGGGCAAACTACTATTATTGGTTAACTGCTATTATGTTTGAAATGGAATTTAATACTACAGAGCTTTTATTAGGTATGGGGATTTCTGACTTAGTATATTTTGGTTCACAACCATTATGGGATAATTTACAATGGTCTAGTACTAGAAGTGGATTAATATCTGTTGGTGGTATTGGTGGTGCTTTAGTTGGTGTATTCTCTGATTTAATTCTTGAGAATTTTATTGATTTAGATGCTAAATTAACTACAGGGATTATTATGGGAACCACATTAGCTGGTCAAATATATACTACATATTTGACTAGAAATATGGATTCTAATAAGAAACATAGTTTGGCAAAAACTAACTCCATAATGCCTTATCCTATTATTAAAGCTAATAAAGAAATCGGTATTGGTTTTCATTCTTTTATTTAAGAATTTAAATTAATATCAAGAATAATAAAAATTCCTCCAAAGTGTTTCAAAAATTATTTTGTCTACTTTGGAGGTTCCATATCAATAAAAAGGAGTGCAAAAATATTTATTTTATTCACTAGTAAAATAAAAAATATATCATATAAGTTGATAGCTAATCATTTTTATAAATTTCATTTTTTATTGATAATGCTTTTTCTAAAGAGTTTGTTGTTAGCATATCAACCTTATTAATTATCAAATCTCTAATATTTTCTTCATTATCAACAGTCCAAGTATTAATAAAATATCCATTTTCATGAAGTTTTTCTATTGTTTCTTTATCTAATGCTAAAGGCAATACTCCGGGATCTCTACTTTTTTTCATATCATATTTTGCTATTGCTGATAAGGTTGAATCCATTTTTTCTAATTGGAATGAATATGGTCCTATATAGGTAGTCCCTATTCTTTTTGCTTCTCTCTCTATTCCTTTTACTTTATCATTTGTAGAGCCTGTCATACATGAGTTTTTTTTAAGTAGTAAAAGAGCTGGGATTTTAGGATCTTTTTTCATTACATCTGAAATTGTAGATTTTGAAAAACTTATTATAATAATTCTTTCTTCCATACCAGTTTCATATACAAGTTTGAGAACTTCATCAGTAATATTATCAGCTTTTATTTCAAGTACAGCTATCATATTATTTTTTTCTAAGAATGTTAACGTTTCTAAAAGTGTTGGTATTTTTTCGCCTTTATATTTCAAATCTTTCCAACTTCCGGCGTCTAAAGAAGATAAATCTTCATATCTCAATTGTTCTACTTTTCCACTTCCATTTGTTGTTCTATCAACTGTATTATCATGAATAACTACTAAAACTCCATCTTTACTTATTTGAACATCAAACTCACAAGCTTTTGCACCTACATTTGATGCAGCTTTAAAAGCACTTATTGTATTTTCAGGTGCAATTTCAGAATATCCTCTATGAGCTACAATTAATGTTTTATTTTCATTTACATATCGAGATAAAAACTGTGAAGTATTATCAACTATTTTTGTTTGACAGCTTGTAGCTAATAGTATTAAACCTATTGAACTGATTAAGAGGCCGATGAATATTCGATATTGTTTTTTCATTGTATTTTTCCTTTTTATTTGAAAATGTTCATTAAATGCTTTTTTGATAAATGTTAATTAGGTATAAAATGTATATAAATTATATAAAAAGCGTAAATAGGTAATATTGATATGTCAACAATTATATGATTTTTAAAAATTAAATATTAGTTGATGATTTAAAAATGTAAAATTAGAATTATTTCATAATTATATAACTCATTTTTTTTAATAATGTTTGAAAAATGAGCTATATAACTATTTTAGGAAGTTTTTATATAACTTGTTGATTATTTTGATCTTTTTATATGCTAAAAAGTATCTGTTTTATTGATGAAAAACATTTTTTATCAAATTTCTACAACTTTTATCATATTAGTCCTTCCAGGAGAGCCTACAGGAACACCTGCTGTTATTACAATCTTATCTCCTGGTTTTATATATCCCAGAGTTTGTAGGTATTTGGGAGCTATTTCAAGTAATTTATCAAGCGAGTTTAGTTGAGGTATCAAAATTGGTGTTACTCCCCAAGAGAGAGCAAGACGTTGAGTAGTTTGCTTAAAAGGACTATAAGCTATAATTGGAACAGCTGGTCTGAATTTAGAAATAAGTCTAGCGGATCCTCCTGAATGGGTGAAGCAGGTAATATAGGCTGCTTTTATTTCCATAGCAAGCTCACGTGTTGCAACACCAACGGCTTCTGTTGTGCTTTTCTTTCTATTTATAGCTATATCCTCTTGATTTAATCGTTGATCTAATACAAGTCGATGATAGGTAAGACTTGATTCGGTATGAGTGATAATTCTTTTCATAATTTTAACAGCACGTAAGGGATATTTCCCTGCTGCAGTTTCTCCGGAGAGCATGACCGCACTTGTTCCGTCAAGGATTGCATTTGCCACATCTCCAGCTTCTGCACGTGTTGGACTAGGGTTATTAATCATCGATTCGAGCATTTGGGTTGCTGTTATTACAGGTAATCCAGCAAGGTTGCATTCTCTAATTAGTGTCTTTTGTATGACTGGAACTTCTTCTGCAGAGGTTTCAACTCCAAGGTCTCCTCGAGCAATCATTATAACACTTGATTCTTTAATAATATTAGCAATATCAATAACAGCTTCTGGTTTTTCGATTTTGGATATAATTGGAATTTCTCGTCCATATTTTTTGTACATGAACTTTTTTAATGCAACAACATCTTTAGAACTTCTAACAAATGAGAGTGCTACAAAATCTAAATCATTTTTAAATGCAAAATCGATATCTTGTTCATCCTTTTTAGTATAAGAGGATAGATGTTTTAAAGAAGCCTCTGGCAGGTTCACTCCTTTTCTTGGTTTTACCCTACCTCCATCAATAACTTTTGTAGTAATAATATTTTTTTCTATATCTGAGACTTGTAGAGCAATAAGGCCGTCATCAATTAGAACTCTATCTCCTATTTTGACCTCTTCATGTAGAAATGGATAATCGATACTAATTAATTCTCTATTTCCAATGCAAGCATCTGTGCTAATTTTAAGGATATCTCCTTCTTTTACATCAAAAGAATCTACATCCATATTAGTTACACGTATCTTGGGGCCTTGTAAGTCTTGAAATATAGCAATTGGGATATCAAGTTCATTAGATACTTCTCTTGCCCAATCAACAGTCTTTTGATGTTCTGTATGATCTCCATGACTAAAATTGAGTCTGATTACTCTAGCACCTGAAATAATTATGTCTTTTATCATCTCATAACTTCTAGAAGCAGGTCCTATAGTTGCTACAATCTTTGAATTGGTGGTATTTTCTTTCATCTTTCACCTCTTATGTATATGTTACGGCAAATAAGTTTAGTAGACAAGAATTATTTTCTAAAAAGTATTGTTAGTTATGTATTATCAAATAATATATATAATAAAACTCAATTAATTTATTAAAAGTGAATTATAGTTTACTTTTGTAAAAAAAATATCTTATTATAATAGATAAAAAAGAGTTAAAAGGAATAAAATAAATGAAGAAAGTTAAAATAACTGTAATTAGAAAAGCCTGTTATAAAGATTTAATTGATAAATATGAGAATTTTATTGAAAATCCTTGTGATATGATAGAAGGGCAAAGCTTTATTGCAAGTGGTTTAGAAAAACCTGAGGGACTTTGTGAAAGTGCTTGGCAAAGCATGTTTTCTTTTGTTATGACACTCACATATGGGGGTGAAAATATATTTAATGGTTGGATGAAAGATAAAAGATCCGCAATGATTTCTTGTAATGATGGGTTTAGACCAGTAAGTTTTTTACTTGAAACACTTGATTAAGAATTTATATACTAAGAGATAATTTATTAATTAACTCTTAGTAAGGTTATAATAAGGATATTATATTATTGATAATAATAGCTTTTTTATATATTAAAAATTAGGCTTTGTTATTATTGTTTTTATGCAAAAGTCGATTTATATTTTTCTTGAAGATAATTTTGTGAATAAGGATACTAGTAATGATTGAACCTCTTTATTATTGAGTTTCTCTATATCAAATAAAGCTCTATTAATATAAGTTTGGGCCAATTCTTCAGCTTTTTTTACACCACCTAAGGAGATTGTTAGATCTACAACTTTTTTGCTTTCCTTTTTTGATAACAATTTTTTATTTTTTACTAATTCAAATAAATCTCTATTTTCAAAATTATTATTAGACTCAATTTTTAATGCAGCTATAAGTGGATATGTTGGAATTCCCATTCTGACATCTTGCCCAATATCTTTCCCTAATTTATTAGAATCTCCAGTATAATCTAGAATGTCATCTTTTATTTGAAAAGCTATCCCTAGACAATATCCAATTCTATGTAACAAATGTTGTTGGTATTTTTCACCTAAAGTTACAGCTGCTCCAGAATAGGCACTAAGAGCAAATAAAGAGGCTGTTTTTCCTCCTATTCTACGAAGATATGTTGAAGATGAAATAAGAAAGTTTCCAACTTCAGCATCTTGTATTAATTCACTTTCGCATAATCGAGTAAAAGCATTAGTAATAACGCTTGATTCTAAATCACCTTCTTTTCCTTTTATTAAACTCATTGCTCTAGATAATAAATAATCTCCTGCAATAACAGCTTTTTTAGGTCCAACCATTGAATTAAGTGTAGGGATTCCTCTTCGAGTGTTAGATCCATCAATGATATCATCATGAATTAAGGATGCAATGTGGATCATTTCTAATACACTTGCTAATCTTAAAACTTCATTTTCTCTATCTTTTTCTCCAAGTTTAGATCCAATAATAACAAGAGCGGGACGAATCATCTTCCCCCCACTTGTTACTCTATCCATTAATAATTCTCTAATAAATGGATTTGATTGTTTAATTGAACTTAATATTAAAGATTTTACTTGTTGAAGTTTTAAATCAATCTCTACTTCATCTTTCCAAAAATCACTCATTTTAAGTTGTTATATCCTTGTTTTTGGCTAATCTTCTTTTCATTTGTTTTTTAGTGAATGCTGGTTCATCCATAAATATATAAAGTTTTTTTGCAATTGGAATTTTATTCCAAGTCTTTTTAATCCAAGGCATTACCCAATAATCGAGACCAAACGCTCTTCCAGCTCCACCTATCATTACAATAGAGACAGCCATATACCAAAGAATTTCTTTGCCAGCTAATGCTCCTATTAAGAACATTGTAGAAAGTCCTAGTGAAACAACAGCAGCTGGAGCTGTGAAAAGCCCCCCAATTAAGGCAAGACCAATTCCAACTTCAGATAATGTAATTATAATTTGGAAGAAATAAGGTGCTAGAGCGACAAGGTTGTCATTCATCCATGTAAAGAGAGCTAATGGTTGATCTAATAAAGGTGGTGCAAATTGTTGGACACTTTCGCTTACAGCTGTAGAAGTTTGTGAAACTGTATCAGCAACTGCAGTAGATGCCGCACTTACAGTTTCTACTGCTTTTGTAGCTGCCTCGCTACCAACACTAGAAGCAGCACTTAGAGCATCACTAGCATTATCACTTGATGATCCCCAATATACTTTAGATCCTGTGGTGTCTGAAAGCCAACCTTCTTTGATTTTACCAATTCCTTCTATTAACCACATAATTCCTAAGTAAATTCTCAAGAAAGCGAACCAATATCCTTGAACTTTGTAGGCTGCAAAGCCTCCAATAAGAGATCTCTTATTTTTTATATTTAATATTTCATGTTTTAAATATCCCCAAGCTCCATTTATTCCACATACTCCTGCTTGATAATACATATTGACAAGGTGTTTCATAGCCATGGCAGGAAATCCTGATAAAGACATTCCTGCTGTATGAGATACAGCATATTTTCCACCAATGCTAACCATATATCCATGGAAGTTAGATTTAAAAGGTTTTACAGGTTTTGCATCAATATTAAATTCTTTTTTAATATTATAGATAATTCCATCAGCTGCAGTTGCAGCTGTTTGCTCAGCAGCTTCTACAATTTGTGGAATAGGGTGATTATCTTCTAAAAACCAAACTCCATCTCCTGCTAAATATACATTATCATAATCAGGTGATTTCATAAATTTATCAACTTGTTTTCGTTGAACTCTTCCATCAGTTAAATCTAATTCATGGCAAAATTTTGTTCCTCTAATACCACAGGTCCAAATAAGTGTATGAGTTTTAATAACAGTGCCATCTTTTAAAGTTATTGAACCTTCATTAGCCTTTACAATAAGGCTATTGTTTCTAACAATTACACCTTTTTTCTTCATATATGCAAGAGCTTTGTTTCTGGGTTTTTCAGCAAGCATTGTCAAAATATTGTTAAGAGCTTCAATATTCATAAGGGTAACATCATTATAATCAACTCCATGCTCTTCACATAGAATAGGTAACCATTCAATTAATTCACCTGTAAGTTCAACCCCTGTAAAGCCTCCTCCAGCTACTACAAAAGTTAGTTTCTCTTTTCTTTTTATAGGATCACTTATATAGCTAGCTGCTCTTATTGTTTCTCTAATATGGTGTTTTATACGAATAACATCATCTAAGCTCCAAAGGGAAAAAGCATTTTCTTTTATACCAGGAATATTAAAATCAGTAGATTCAGCTCCTGATGCGATTATAATTTGGTCATATGGGTAAGAATCTTTAGAGCCTTGTAGAATTTGTTTTTTGAAATCAATTGTTATGATTTCATCTCTTACAACATTAACTCTTTTACCTGCAAAAATTCTATCAAATGAAATTTTGACTGATTCTTCATCTACTCTATTTCCAGCAACTTCATGAAGTTCTGTCATTAAAATATGGTGTTTGTTACGATCAATTAGAGTAATTTCTACTTTGTCTTTTAACTTTTTAAGTTTTTTGGCTAGTCTTTTTGCTGCATGAACACCTGCGTATCCACCACCTAAGACTACAATTCTTTTTTTATCCACTTTCAGCTCCTAGTTTTTTCCATCTTGAATCTTATTAGTATATAATTTATATACATATTACTAAGAGTAGATGGTTGAAATTGTTGGGCAAATTGATATATTATTATATATTAATATCATGAAATACTATAATAAATCAATCAAAATTTTTTCAATATCCTTAATCTTTTTATTATTAGTTGCTAGTTGTAATAAAACTGATGAAATATCAAAGAAATCAAAAGAATCTCAATCAAAACTTCTTCTTGGGACTTCTTGTAAAATAAGTATTTATGATTATCCTAGTGAAAAAGCTTTTAAGCAATCTTTTAAGAGAATAGAAGATATAGAGGATAAGATGTCTATTAGAATATCCTCTAGTGAAGTCTCAATGATTAATAAAAATGCAGGGATTAAACCTGTTGTGGTTTCTAAAGATACTTTTAAAGTAGTAAAAAAGGCTATTGAAAATGCTAAGCTTAGCGATGGAGCTTTTGATCCAACTGTAGGGCCTTTAGTCTCAGCTTGGGATATTGGCTTTGATGATGCACGAGTTCCTCTTCAAGAAGAAATAGATTCTCTTTTACCTCTCATTGGTTATAATATGATAACTCTTAATGAAGAAAATCAAAGTGTTTATCTTCAAAAAAAAGGTATTATGCTTGATTTAGGCGGTATAGCTAAAGGCTATGCTGCAGATGAAGTTGCAAAAATTCTTAAATCTTTTAATAGTGAAAAAGCAATTATCAATCTAGGTGGTAATATTCTTACTATTGGATTAAGAGTTAATGAAACAAAGTGGAGAATTGGAATACAAAAACCTCAATCTGATAGAGGGGAATATGTTATGATAGTTAATCTTGAAGATCTTGCACTAGTAACAAGTGGTCCATATGAAAGGTTTTTTATATCAGATGATGTATTATATCATCACATTCTTGATACTAAGACTGGATATCCTGTTAAGACTAATTTAACAAGTGTAAGTATAATTGCTAATAATTCATTTATTGCCGATGCTCTTAGTACCGCAGTTTATTCATTAGGGCTTGAAAAAGGATTATCTCTAATTAATTCCTTAGATAAAGTCGAAGCAATTTTTATTGACAATTTGAATAATATATATCTTTCTAAAGGGTTTGAGGATAATTCAATTACTTATGTATTAAGTGATGAATCCTTTAAGGTAATAGAGCCATAAAAGAAAATATATCTTTAGTTTTATCGCTAAAAATTAGAAAAAGTAAGATAATTATTGATATGTGAAATAATTCAATAATGATGTCTTTTTTTATTGCATATTCTTTATCTGTTTTTTTTATAAAATTTATATCATTTTCTTCTTCTATTCCGATTAATAATTGGTCAATTGCTTCAATTAGTGGTCTTTTTTTCTCTATTAGATGCCATTTAGATGTAAGTTGATCAAAATAATAAAATTGAAGTGAAATTAAAGCACCAATTTTACCTGGAATTTGTAATTTAGAACTCATTATATAATGTGATACATAAATAAAACTTATAAGAAGAAGAGCTTTATTAGCTCCAAGGGTGAGAGCTTTCAATGTAATAGGGTATGATCCAATTGAAAAAAGCACTAATCCATTTGGAGTTAGAGTGTTAGCAAATGAAATTGAAATAAGTAATATTATATTTGGAAGAAGGCGAAATTTTTTGCCATTTTTTATAGCCAATATGATAATAAAGATAGTAATACAGAATCTTAAACTAAGGGATTGAGATAGAATTAACCCTAAGATTATAAAAGCTCCACTAATAAGTCTAAGCGTTGAAAATCTCATACATTTTTTCCCTTTAATTGAGCATACCAAATGCTTTTATGTATAAATTCATTAGCAAATATACCAAGTATTATACTACTAATCAAACCTGAAAATAAAAATAACGGAGCAATTACATATGTTGCTTCTTTAAATAAAATGATTCTACTTATAAAGAGTTGAGTAATGGTGCTTGCAAAAGCTCCTCCTAAACTAATACCAATTCTACTTACGTTGTCTTTAAATACAGTATATATTATGAGCATTAATAGTGCACTTGATAGGCTCCCAGAGAGGGAAAAAAGAAAAATATAACTAAATATAGTTCCAGTTATTAATGCTTGTCCTAGTACTTTTAATAAAAATAATGGATAGGCTATACTATATTAGACAAAAAAGATAAGGACATGTTAGTATCCTAAATAAAATGGAGATAACAAATGGGTGAAAGAAGAAAAAGAAGAGAATACAGTGATGAATTTAAAACTAACATTGTAAAAC
>Ga0102926_1002798_pt1 | contig 10062 bp, 8 predicted proteins | sample SalPonR1_A_D2_MG_FD_78173 | JGI IMG/M metagenome (GOLD analysis project Ga0102926, IMG submission 78173) | Salt pond soil microbial communities from South San Francisco under conditions of wetland restoration - Salt Pond MetaG R1_A_D2_MG | ecosystem: Environmental > Aquatic > Marine > Intertidal...
GCAAACTGCGTGTGCACCATCAGGGAGACCGAATCAAACTGGAAGTTACCCACCATCACAATGGCGGTCGCCATCGCGACCCCACTCATGGACAACAGGGTCCGAACCGGACGACGGGAGAGCTGGCGCACAATCATTCGGGAGGGCTGGGAGAAACGGATTCCTGAAAGAAGCTTTTCCACCATGGTCACCCGGTATCTGGCGGGCCCCTCAGGCCTCATGGCTTCGGCGGGCGGCAGGGAGGCCGCCTGCCTGATGGCCCGCCAGGCACCGAGCCAGGCCACCGCGACGGTCAGGATACCCAACAACAAAAGCCATAGAGGGTCGATACGGAACAACAACCCGGGGAACCGATAGTAATCCATATAGAGCTCCCCCAGTGACCGTCCCAGCCAAAGCCCCAGCGCAAGGCCGGCCAGCAAACCGATACCCGCAATCACGATGACCAGTTTGCTGTAGTGCCAGGCGATCTGGCGATTGCTGTAGCCAAAGGCCTTGAGCACGGCAACAATGTCCCGCTGGGTGCTGATCAGACGACCAATCACCACGTTCAGCAAAAACATGGCCACACTCATGAAAATGAGTGGAAAAACCGTCGCCATGGTTTTCAGCTGGTTCAGCTCGTCACTCAGAAAACGATGAGAAAACTGATCATCCCGGCCAAAGGCTCCCGTCGCACCATAGCGAGCCAGGAGTCGGTCCAGGGCATCGACCAAAGATGCAACGGAGTGGCCCGGTCTGAGTGTTACCACCAGGCTGTTGAATGCTCCCCTCATGTCCATGGCGGATTCCAGGGCCTCCCTGTTCATCCACAGCACACCATAACGCCGATAATCAGGTAGCATGCCGCCAGGCGGGATGACGTATATGAACTCGGGTGACTCAACAATGCCTGTCACAGTGAGCGCCTGTCGACGACCGTTGATGATTGCCTGAAACTGATCACCCAGTACCAACTCATGCGCTTCGGCAAAGCTTCCGATGACCGCGACTTCCTGGCTGCGACCTGCACCTGGAAGCCGCCCCTGACGAATAAAAAGGCGATTGACCTCGGGCTGCCCCTCTGGAGGAATGGATACCAACCTGGCCGACACGGGATCCGGGAAGCCCGGCATTTCAAGTTTTGCGGCTCCCTCGACTCTCCCTTCATACCTTGCTATGGCAGGTAGTGAGCTTATTTCCTTGAGGGCATGGCGAGGCGCACGTTTAACGGGGGCAAAGACATGGGCAAACTGGTGCTGATCGTAATACTGGGCTCTGGTCGCTAATAATGATGAATAGTTCACCAGCGACATCACGCAAACCCCGACACCACCGGCGATGACCAGGGCGATGGCCAGTACCTGCCCCCGCATCTGCCAGAGCTCACGCCGTAGTTTGATATTCAGAACCGTGTTCAGACCTTTCGCGGCCATTTCTCTTCCATTTGGCCCAGTTACCAGGACAGTGTCCGGGGATCCTGGCGACGTTCGTTATGAAGCTCACCACTGATATTGCCGTCGGAGAGCGTGATCACGCGATCGCCCATGCCAGCGATAGAGGCATTGTGGGTGATAATAACGGTGGTAGTGCCCGTCTCCCGGTTGGCTTTTTCCAGAGCCTCAAGAACCAGCACACCAGTGGCCGAATCCAGAGCTCCGGTCGGCTCATCGCAAAGAAGTACTTCCGGTCGTTTGGCAATAGCCCTGGCGATGGCAACCCGTTGCTGTTCACCACCGGAAAGCTGCGCGGGAAAATGGTCTATGCGGTTCTTCAATCCAACCAGCTCAAGAGCGTCTTCGGGAGACATCGGATGGGACGCAATCTCGGTGACTGCCGCAACATTTTCCCGCGCGGTCAGGCTTGGAATGAGATTGTAAAACTGGAACACGAAACCAACATGCTCACGGCGGTAGCGGGTCAGTTCGCGGTCTCCGGCTGTACTGAGATCAATATCCCGATACCGGACCTCACCGGACGATGGCACATCCAGCCCGCCAAGAATGTTCAGAAGTGTGGATTTGCCTGAACCCGAAGCGCCCAGCATGACGACCAGTTCGCCGCCATAGAGATCCAGATCCACCCCACGGAGCGCATGAACCTGAACTTCTCCCTGATCATAGGTTTTCGTGAGGCCCCGGGTCTGGAATACCGCGGAGCCGGTCCGGGCTTCCGTTCCTGGCGCCATGGTGTCAGTCAGTCTTCGGCGCAGTCCACGCAAACCGTGGTGTAAGGCAGCACCTGCAAACGGCGGGGGTCGATGGCCTCGCCGCAGGATTCGCATTCGTCGCCCACACCGTTGTCAATTCGTGCCAGGGCGTGTTCGATCTGAGCGAGTTCGGAGCGGGTTTCCGTTTCAAGCGAGTCGACCACCTCGTCATTCTGGGTCTGGGTAGCCTGCTCCTCGAAATCCTTGTCGAGCGCGCCATCCTCCCGGTGCTGATGCGCTTCATAACGGGAAAGCCTGGCCGTCAGGTCTGCCCTCAGTGTTTCCAGTTCGGATTTCCGGTCAGTCATGTGGCGCCTCCTGCCTTGCCGGGAAATACATATTCGTACAGTAAAGCATAAGCTGAACCCGGGATTGATGCTTGTCAAAATTGCGTCATGGAGGGTGAGGCAGAATAGAGATCCATCAAACCTGTATGCAAAGGAGTTGTGACTATGAACACTGAGCTTTTCGAGAAAGCGACGCGCCTGAACGAAACCCTGTTTGAGCAGGTGGGCAAGGCCGCAGAAATGCAGATGAACGCCTTCCGCCGCTATGCCGATGTCACCATGGAGCAGGCCAAAAAAGTGTCAGAAGTCCGTGATCTGGAGGGTCTGAAAAGCCTGACCGGTGATCAGGCAGAAACCCTGAAATCCCTGAGCGAGCAGTTCACGGCAGACTGGAAAGCCTGGCAGGATTATTTCAACGAAAGCCGGGAGCAGATTCAGAAGGTGTTCGAGAAAACGCCGGAAGAAACCACCAAAGCCAGCCCGAAAGCTGCCAAATAAGGGATAGCCATGTTCGGTCTGGATACGCTCGGGAAAGCTGCAAGTCAGCTCGTCAACGGCTTTGAAACCAACGTCCGTCAGGGACAGCAGCAACTGGAGAAAATGCTTGGGGATGCTGGCGTCCTGGATGATGCAACTCTCTCCACGATGACAGAAATGTCCGATGCCTACCGTACGATGGCAGAGGATCTGCTACTCCATCCGCTCCGGTTCGCCGGTGCCGAGCTGGATCTGGCTCGCAAGCATGCCGCGCTGGGGTATTACACCCTCGCCCGGCTGGTGGGCAAGGACAAACAGCCTGTTGTCGAACCGGAGCCCGACGACAGGCGTTTTCAGGCCGAGGACTGGCACAAACACCTGCCTTTTGATGTTCTCCACCAGGCTTATTTGATCAACTCCCGCACGTTCCTGAACTGGGCTTCCGGCATGGAAGGGGTTCCTCCGGCAGGGCGGGACCAGATGCTGTTCTATGCCCGGCAACTGACCAGCGCGCTGTCACCGTCGAACTTCCCTGCCACGAACCCGGAAGTGCTCAGGATTACCTGGGAACGGAAAGGGATGAACCTGATCGACGGTGGTCGGCAGCTGATCGAAGATCTGCGCCAGAACCCGTCCCTGTTCAATGTTGGAATGACCGATCGCTCCGCCTTCGAGGTAGGGCGTAACCTGGCCACCACCCCGGGCAAGGTGGTGTTCCAGAACGAACTCATGCAGTTGATCCAGTACTCGCCGACAACAGACACCGTCAACAAGCGCCCCTTGCTGATTGTTCCGCCCTGGATCAACAAGTATTACATCCTGGACCTGACCGCCAGAAACTCCTTTATCCAGTGGCTGGTGGACCAGGGGCAGACCGTATTCATTATTTCCTGGCGCAATCCTGGCCCTTCCATGCGTGACAAAGGCTGGGAAGACTACATGGAGCTCGGGCCACTGGCGGCCATGGATGCCGTTACCGAGGCCACCGGCGAAGAGCAGATGAATGTGATCGGTTATTGCATCGGTGGCACTCTGCTGGGCTCAACGCTGGCCTGGCTGAAGAAAAAAGGTCGTAATCCGGTGACCAGCGCCACGTACCTGACCACCCTGCTGGACTTCTCGGACCCTGGCGGAATCGGGGTATTTATCAACGATCATTCGATCCGGGGCATCGAGAGAATGCTCGAGCGCAAGGGCTATCTGGACGGTCGCGCCATGGCGTTCACATTCAACCTGCTGCGGGAAAACGAGCTGTTCTGGTCGTTCTGGACCAATAACTACCTGAAGGGCCAGAAGCCGGCGGCGTTTGACCTGCTGTACTGGAACACCGATGGCACCAACCTGCCGGCCCGGATGCACAGTTTCTACCTGCGCCAGATGTACCTGAATAACCGGCTGGTGCAGCCCGACTCCCTGAGTCTGCTCGGTGAGTCCATCAATCTGTCAGAGATCGATGTGCCTTCTTTTTTCCTGTCCGCCCGACAGGATCATATCGCAAAATGGAAAACCACCTATAAAGGCGCCCTGGCCCACGGCGGTGATGTCCGCTTTGTGCTCTCCGGCTCGGGCCACATCGCCGGCGTAATCAACCCGCCCTACAAGGAAAAGTACGGCTACTGGACCAACGACACACTGGTGCCGGATGCAGAGGCCTGGTTCGAAAAATCCGAACATCATCCAGGATCCTGGTGGCCCCACTGGCTTGAGTGGATTGCGCGCTTTTCCGATGGTGACGTACCGGCTCGTGTACCCGGCGAAGGTAAATTGCCCGCGATTGAAGCTGCTCCGGGTAGCTACGTGAAGGTCAAGGCAGCCGAGGCTGCTAAAGATTAAACCAGGCGCTAAACGTCGGGCGCAAAGACGAGACGCCCACCCAAAAACAAGACAAAAACCAGGAGAGTCCATGGGGCGGCCGCTACCGATATCCCGCATCATGCACAGCGGTCTTCTGCTGCGTTGTCCGCCGCAGACGTCAATCGCGGATGCGGCTGCGCGGATGGCTGAAAATTCCGTCAGTTCGATTCTGATCTCAGAGAATGACATGGTGATCGGAATCTGGACCGAGCGGGATGCCCTGACGGTCGATTTTTCCAAACCGGAAAGCTTTGAGCGGCCGGTCAGTTCGGTTATGAGCTCTCCGGTGCTGACCCTTCCCTGTGACATGGATGCCGGTGAAGCAGCGCTGCGTTTCCGGGAAACCGGAAAACGCCACTTTCTGATCGTCGATGATCGCGGCATGCCGACGGGCATCCTTTCCCAGACTGACCTTGCCCTGAACCAGGGGCTGGAACCCTACCTGCGCCTGCGGGAAGTGAGTACCGCGATCCCCCACCCCCCACTGGTCACCGATGGCAAGCTGCCACTCTCTGAAGTGGCTGCAATCATGCACCGTCATCAGGCAGATGCTGTCGTCGTGGATTGCCACGATGAGGGTCTCGGCATCCTCACCGAGCGGGATATCGTGCGCCTGATTGCACGCAACACTGGCAACGCATTGGCTGCCGACCTCGCCACCCGACCTCTTTTAACGATCAGCGAGTCGGACCCGTTGATTCATGCCAGGGACCTGCTGATCAACCATCGGATTCGCCATCTGGCAGTTATCAATAGCCAGGATGAGGTTACCGGCCTGATTGGCTACAACGATATGCTCGCTGGCGCCGAACAGATGTATCTGGACGATTTGCGTGAAGCCCTTGAACAGAGAGATCGGGCCCTTGCCCAATCCCGCCAGACTCTCCAGTTGGCAGAGCGAGTGATCGAGTCCTCTTTCGAGGGCATCATGGTAACGGACAAGAACGTGAATATTGAGTTCGTTAACCCGGCATTCACGCACCTGACCGGCTACAGCCAGGACGAGGTTATCGGCAAAACGCCGCAGATTCTCTCTTCCGGGCGGCACGACAGCGAGTTCTACCAGCGGATGTGGAACTCCCTGGTTACCCACGGCTATTGGCGGGGCGAAATCTGGAACCGTCGCAAAACCGGAGAGCTCTACCTCGAGCTTCTGACCATCACCGCCATTACTGACAACGAGGGTAACACCACCCACTACGCCGGCCTGTTCACCGACATCACCCAGAACCGGAAAAACGAAGAGCAGATCCGACAACTTGCTTACTACGACGCCCTTACCGGCATTCCGAACCGCCGTTTGCTGGAGGATCGCCTGGAGCACGCGATCCGCCATGCCCACCGGCGATCCTCTCTTCTGGCCGTCGTGTTCATGGACCTGGATCACTTCAAAGACGTGAACGACCGGCTCGGGCACGCTGCAGGCGATGAATTACTGCTCCAGTTCACAAGTCGTGTCCAGAGCTGTCTGCGTGAAGACGATACCCTTGCCCGGCTGGGCGGCGACGAATTTATTGTTCTGCTGCCCGACCTGGAGCAGGTTGAAGATGCCTATCGGGTTGCGGAACGCCTGATTGCCAAAAACCAGGAACCCTACCGCATTGATGGCGAAGCCCTGACGGTGGGTTCGAGCATTGGCATAAGCCTTTACCCCCAGGATGGCACCACTGCATCTGAGCTTCTGCAAGGGGCCGATATCGCCATGTACCGGGCCAAGCAGGACGGGCGGAACCTGTTCCGGTTGTTCAGCCCGGCCGTTGCTGAAGGCGCCTGATCTCGCCCCTGAATCGCCGTTGTGGCACTATGACCCGCTGGATGACCGGCGGAGAACCACTTGATGTTTTATACCTCCTTAGCGGCGATTGCAGTCGCCATGATCCTGTTTGCCTGGCTTGGGCTCAGGGCACGTCTCGCAGACGGTGGCCTGGATGATTACGTAACGGCCCGAAATAGCCAGGGCGCCAGAGCCCTGGGACTCTCTTTCCTCGCCTCCGGCATGGGCGGCTGGATCCTGTTTGCCCCGCCCGAGGTAGGCGCGCTGGTCGGCCCGCTGGCACTGGCAGGCTATGCCCTCGGCGCTGCTCTGCCGTTTATCGTGTTTGCCTTCTGTGGGCCGGCCATCCGCCGTTTCCTGCCCGAGGGACGCAGCATCGGCGAGTTCGCCAACGCCTGTTATGGCAATGGCGTTCGCCGCTATGTCTCGATGATCTCAGTGCTCTACATGCTCTGCTTCCTGACCGCCGAGCTCACCGCCATCGGCGCCATCACCTCACTGCTTTCCGGTATTGACGGTGGCGTCGTGGTCATTGGCGTTGCGGTTACCACACTGGTATACACGGCTGTCGGTGGCCTCCGGGCGAGCATCGTCACCGATCAATGGCAGGCATTATTGCTGATCGGCCTGCTGGCGATTGTCAGTTTCGTCGCGCTTGGCAAACTTCCGGACGCAGCTCCCGCAGCCTTGCCCGACATCCCAACCTCTGCGGCCCTCAGCGTTGCGCTGACTCTGGTGATCGCCGTAACCGCCGCCAACCTGTTCCACCAGGGTTACTGGCAACGGTTGTGGTCAGCCCGCGATACCGATGCTCTCAGCCGTGGAGCCCTGCTCGGCGGCGTAGTCACCATCGGCGTTGTCGCGGTAGTAGGCGGGCTCGGAATCCTGGCGGCCCTCAGTGGCGCCGACCTTGGCAATCCTCCGATTCCATTCTTTGCCTTGTTGGCGGATGCCCCGGCCTGGCTGGCTTTGCCGGCCCTGATTCTGGCCATCACGCTGGTCGCTTCGTCAGTGGATACCCTGCAAAATGCGCTCGCATCCCTGGCGGTTACCGAAAAACAGGGCCTTTCCATTGTCAGCGCCCGCTGGTTCACCGTGCTGCTGATGATTCCCGTGGTGCTGGTAGCGCTTCAGGGCGTTTCCGTTCTCCGGCTGTTTCTCATCGCCGACCTGCTGTGTGCCACGGCGGTACTGCCTGTGCTGATGGGACTCTGGGGGAAAATGACCACGCGGGCGGCCATTCTGGGGTGCCTGGCCGGGCTTTTCGGGGCGGTTCTGCCCGGCTGGATATCCGGAGGCAGCTTGATGGCTGGCCTGGAAGCTGCGAGTTTCCCCGGCAGCATTCCAACCCTGATGCCATTCGTGGGTGCCCTTGCAGGCTCTGGCTTGGTCAGTCTCGCAATCGCAGTTGCGGCCCCGAAACGCTAGGAAGACGCTTTGCTGTCCAGTTGGTTAACTGGACAGCAATTCAATCGGGTATCTGATTTTGGTCTGGTCGACTCCCGGCCGCGCCCCGAAATCCACCAGTCTCAGACGATTACAGATCTTGCTCTCGAGCGCCGGCTCATTCAGCGTGGATTCCACCACCGAGCAACTGGATACCGCACCGTCAGGTTCAATGACCAGCTCCGGCGTAATACTTCCCTGTAGCGAAGGCTTCCGTCGCAGCTCCCGGTTGTAGATGCTGTAGATCGCCGACTTGTTAGCGTCCATGGTCCGGCGCAACTCTTCCTTGCTCCGGGTTCTGGCAGCGGTTTCCTGTTGCTTCTTGCGGGCCGCCTCTTTGACTGCTGCAACCCGTTCGGCCTCCGCAACTTCCGCGCGCTGGCGCTCAGCCAGGGCGACCTGACCGGCCTCCCGATTGAGCACCTCTTCATTCACGCCACTGCTCTTGGCACTCGCGGTAGCGCGGGAGGCCAGCGTATCACCGGTTTTGCGAGCAATAGGCTCAGCTGTATTGGCAACCGGACCATCCAGCTTGACCGACTCCGCCAGCGAGCTGAGTTTTTTGAGTTCGTTCCCCATTGCCAGAATACCGGTATTCTTTGCCTTTTCCCGCGCCTTGGCGACTTCCTCGGGCTTGGGTTCCGGCTTTGGCTCTGGTTTTTCTGCTACTTCTGGTTCAGGTTCAGGTTCAGGCTCCGGCTCCGCAACCACCGGTTCGGGGATCGGCTCCGGTTCGGGTTCCGGCTTCGCCTGCTCCACCGGCTTTTCCTCAGGCTCTGGAGGCTCGGGCTCAGGTTCAGGCAGTACCGGTTTTGGCGGCTCTTTCTTCTCAATGATCAGTTTCGCCAGCTGGGGCGGCAACGCCTCCTGTTCCTGCCTGTCCCGCTCAGGCAACTCTATCCAGCTGACATAGCCTGCGAACGCGAGGAACAGAGGCACCACCACAACGGCCGCAGCCAGCAGCCGCTTCCGCTCGCCGCGCTCCTGATTCCAGGGCAATCCGTACCGGTAATCCATAATGGTCAGGCTCCCTGTTCCGTACGCTGGTTAACCGCCAGGGAAATACTGGCGTAACCGGCGTCCACACAGGTGGACATGATTTTCTTGAGCAGCTCGTAGGGCAGTTCGCGGTCTGCAAGAATGGTAATGGGTCGCCCCGCATCCGGCGCAGGTGCCGACGAGCGACTGGCCTGATAGTCCAGTTCCTGCTTCAGGGAAGGCTCCACCTGTCCGTCAAACGTCTGGAGCGCGTCGCGTTTAACCACCAGTCGGCCGTTAACCAGGATATCCCTGTCCGTCACGGTCAGTGCCAGCACATCGCCCGGGGGTTGCTGGGCAGTGGAATCCGGCAATTTGATGGTGCTGTTCTGGTTCAATACCTGTACGTCGGACGAGGAGTTCACCATCAGGAAGAACACGAGGATGGTGAAGATATCCATCAGCGAGACCAGGTTCATTTTCCCCTGGCTCTTGTTTCGCCGGTAGTGGCGTTTCTGCCGACGGGCCTTGGCGGATTCTTTCATGAATTCACCTCCGCGGAGCCCGAATTCTGAGCAGGAGCGTCACCAAGTGAGATCTCCGGGAACAGCTCTGCCTCCACGACGCTGCCAGCCACTACGGCTTCGTACGAGCGAACAGTGTCCATGACAGACACCAGGGACTGATAGGATGTCTGCCGGGACGGCATGATGATCACATCCTTCTTGTCCGGCACCCGACTCTTGATTTCCTTCATGACATCCTTGAGCAGAGCGAAATCATATTCGCCCTCAAGCCGGGGAATGTCCTTGATGACGCCACCCTGGTTGTCAGCAACTACCAGGCGATCCTCATAGATCACGACCTGGATCTGCAGTTCTTCGGCCTGCTCTGAGGACAGGCTTTCGCCGGTCGGGAAGTTCAGTTCGAGAACACTGGTGTGGGCAAACACCATATTCAGCAGCAGTACCGGCACCAGCACAATCATGAGGTTCATGAAGGGCGTGATGTCGAGATCGGCCTCACTTTGAAGGCGACGATGTTTCCGTCTCATGGCC
>Ga0102926_1002803_pt1 | contig 10053 bp, 10 predicted proteins | sample SalPonR1_A_D2_MG_FD_78173 | JGI IMG/M metagenome (GOLD analysis project Ga0102926, IMG submission 78173) | Salt pond soil microbial communities from South San Francisco under conditions of wetland restoration - Salt Pond MetaG R1_A_D2_MG | ecosystem: Environmental > Aquatic > Marine > Intertidal...
AGGGCGACGAAGCCGGCGAGGATCGCGCCGAAGATCGCCCCGACCGACCCCGCCGCGAGAACGAAGCCCAGCGACGATCCTTCCCGGCCCGGCCGCGCCTCGACCGCCAGCTTCGCCAGGAAGGGAGAAGGCGTGCTGACGAGCACCGAGGCCGGGAAGAAGGCCACGACGACGCTGAGCAGCATCCCTCCCGTTCCCCGAGCGCCCGAAGCATAGAGAAAGCCGAGGATCGTCGGTGACAGCGCCGCCAGCGCCGCCGTCCCGACGAGCGCCGCGCGCACGCCGGCGAACGCGCCGCGTCGATCGCGTTCCGCCAAGAGGCCTCCGAGCGCGCTGCCGACCGAGAAGCCGGCAAGCACGGTCGCGATGACGGCCGTCCATGTGAGGAGCGAGGTGCCGAAGAAAGGTGCGAGCACCCGGCCGGCAGCGATTTCATAGGTCAGCCCCACAGCGGACAGCACGAGAATGAGGCCGATCGTCGTCCAGAACCGCATGGTAGACTCCTTCCCGTCGCTCGCTCCGCCGCCCCTTCCGGGCGACGGGGAGACGCCCGTGACAGTAGCGCAGCCGCAGAGGGCGCCCACGCAAACTTGAAAGCAGCCTCCAGGCGACGCGTTTTCAGTGACGTCCTGGAGCGGTTGCCGACCGCACTGTTCCGCCACCTCACCACATTGGGAGCCCGACACCATGCCGCTCGTTGCGATTGCGGCGGCGCGCTCGCGGAAAGTCCTCCTAAGTTCGCGGTGCCTCGACCGGGACCAGGCCGGGCAACATTGCATAAATGCCATGAATTGAGCCCAGTCCCGTCAAACTCGCGCACTCAGCGGCAACGATATTCCCTCGAAAGATCTGAGATAACGTCGAGGCACAGCCATGTCATCGGGCACAACGCGGCCGAGAGTACTTGCCACCGGCGTTTCGCGCTCCTCTGAGGCCGGCACGGGCGAGCGAAGCGACCGACCCGAGGCTTGGCCGGCGTGGCTCGAGGACTTCTCCGCCGCACTCGCCTACGCCGAGCACGTCGTTCTGTCGGGCAATGTCCGGGATCTCTATCCGTCGGCGGACAAAAACGGGCTCCGCTTCCTTCCTCTCGTCGACACGCTCGGCATCGTGCTTCGCAGGCGGGGGGTCGGGACCGTCCTCGTCTACGATCCGGCCGACGGCTTCCGTCCCGCCAGGGACGGGCGACCGGCCGGCGAGGAGGGGCTTGCCGGCAAGGACCTGGATCTCGGCGCCAAGCCGGTCTCTCTGCCTGCCCTCGCCGATGTCGTCCTCGAGGTCACGGGCAGTGCGCGGCCACCCGTCGCTCTCGTCCTCGACTACGCCACGCATCTGCACGGCGGCTCCCCGCAGGAGCTCGAGGACTTCTTCGTCAGGATCGACAAGGCCTCGCGCTCTCTCTCGGGCAGCGCGGAGACCCGGCGCCGGAGCCCGACAATCTGGATCGTCGACCACCCCGCGGACCTGCCGGACTGGTTCGTCGTCGGAAACGACCAACTACGCGAAATCGTCGTCGAGCACCCGGCTCTCGAGGACCGGTTCGCCTTCGCGCACCGGCTGATGGAGGATTTCGGCTGGGGCACCAGCCTCACTCCGGCAGAGCGCAAGCAGGCGCTCCAGCAGTTCGCGCTCGAATGCGAAGGCGAGACGCTCGCCGCCATGCGCGCGATCGCCCGCATCGCGACCGACGAAGGTCTGGACCTCGGTCTCATCCCGGACGCGATCCGGATCCACCGGACGGGTTCGAGGCGCAATCCATGGGCCTCACCGGTGCTGTTCGCGCGGGTGAAACAGGCGCGGACGCTGCTGGAAGCCCGGATCAAGGGACAGCCGCACGCCATCGAGAAGACGCTCGACATCCTCGCACGGTCGATCATGGGGCTTTCGGGCTCCCAGTCGGGACCCCGGCACCAGAAACCGCGCGGGGTTCTGTTCTTCGCAGGACCGACGGGCGTCGGAAAGACCGAGTTGGCGAAAGCCGTCACGGAGCTTCTTTTCGGTGACGAGGCGGCCTGCCAGCGCTTCGACATGTCCGAGTTCATGGAAGAGGCGTCGGTCTCGCGCCTGATCGGCGCGCCGCCGGGGCACCCGGGACACGAGCGCGGCGGCGAGCTCGTCAACGCGGCCCACCGCCGGCCATTCAGCGTGTTCCTCTTCGACGAGATCGAGAAGGCCCACCCACGGATTCTCGACATGTTCCTGCAGATCCTCGACGAGGGCCGGCTGACGGACGCCCGCGGCGCCACAGCCTACTTCGCGCAGGCGCTGATCGTATTCACCTCCAACATCGGCGTCGCCCAGGGGGCGAGCACGACAAACATGGGCCTGAGCGTCCTGCCCTCGGACAGCCACGACGAGCTTCACGCCAAGGTCACCGCCGCCGTCCACGACTACTTCCAGACCAAGCTGAGGCGTCCCGAACTCGTGAGCCGGATCGGTCAGAACATCGTAGTCTTCGACTTCCTATCTCCCGCGAGCGCCTCGCTGATCTTCGGCGCGATCCTCGACCGCGTCCTCGATACCATCCGCCGCCGCCACGGCACCCGGATCGCGATCGGCGAGGAGGCCCGCGCCAAGCTCAGGATGCTCTGCATCCACGACTACTTCGACGGCGGCCGGGGCATCGGAAACCGGATCGAGACCCACTTCATAAATCCGCTCGCGCGGCATCTCTTCGAGCGGGAGGATCTGTCGGACCTGCGGGTGGTCGACGTCGTGGCCAAACGCGACACGACGACCCTGGTGTTCGGCGACACGCACCAGGACGACCCCGGGCACGGGTCTTTCGCGGGCCTCGCCCGCGGCCCGGGTGTCCGCGCCGTTCCCCGCCGCATCGGCCACGAAGAGATCGTGCAGCCCACCACCCCTGCCCCGAGGCCGTTTCGTCGCCGTCCCCCGTGACGCATGGCCAGCAGATCGCGACATCGACCGACCTCGACCAGAGAATGTCAACCCGACATCTCGAGGCGATGACGGATGACTGATCTACGACGCAGATCGCCGTCTTCTTTTGCGACACGTCCAGTGCAGCAAACACTCCCATCCTATCCTCCATGTTCTTGAAGCGGTGGGACGGGCTCATCCGGTTCCTGTCCGACGGCCGCCCGAGATGGACACAAACGGTGTCGAAAACGCAATCCGCCGGCTCGGATCACGAGGCCAGGACGTGGGCGCGCATCGGCTCGCTCATTGGCACATGCAAGCTGAACGGCGTGAACCCCAAGCGTATATCACCTCCACGCTCCGCAAGATCCTCGATCAGCTCATGCAGAGCGGCATCGACGACCTCATGCCCTGGAACTTTGCCAAGTAGTCAAGCCGTAGCGTGACGGGTGATGGGCGGGCGCTTACAGAAATCCCAGCGTCGCGGACATTTGGTCTTCCCATGCCGGATCGGACGGCATGCAGATGACGTTCGCTCCCTCGATCACCATGAGTTCGGCGCCCGGGATGCCACGCGCGATCCGCTGGCCCTCGGACAACGGATGCGGCGCGCAGTTCCTGGGGTGGATCACAAGCGTCGGGATGTCGACGCGGGAGAGATACGCGTCGGCATCCAGCCGGTCCACCACGCGGCGCTGCTCGGCGATGTCCTCGGGCCGGCTCGCCGCACCGATGAGGTCGATGAATTCCGTCACCTCGTCGCGTGTCGCGTCCGGCAGGAACATCGACAGCCAGGCGCGCATGTAGCCGTTCGCGGGATCGCCCCATCCCTCCTTCAGCAGCGCGATGCTCGGATCGGCGTCCTGATCTGCGGGCGCCGACTCGCGGGTGGCGCGACCGCGCACGTAGCCGCATTGCACCACGAGCCGGGTCACGCGTCCCGGGTTCTCGGCGACATAGCGGATCGACACCGCCGTGTTCTGCAGGGTCGTGATCATGCCGAAGCGATCCAGCCCGGCGGCCTCGATGACGGCCGACATATCCTCGACATGCGCCTCGATCCCGGACCCCGGCGTCAGCGCGTCCGACAGGCCGGAGCCGCGAATGTCGTAGCGCACGAGCGTGTGGTCCGCGCCCAGCCTGTCGAATTCGGGACGCCACAATGTGCTGTTCCAGTCGCGCTCGAGATGCGTGACGTGATGACCGGCCCGGAACACCGGCGGACCCGCGCCCGAGACCGCCCAGGCGATCCGCGCGCCGTCCCGCGAGGTCGCATAGCGGATCTTCTGCCGCCCGGCTCCGGGCGGTGCGTCTCGCGCGGCCACGGCACCCGTCACCACCTCGACCGGCGCGACGAGTTGCAGTCCGACCCGCTGAACGGTGCGGATGACGGACTGCGTCCTGCCGTCGTCCCCGACGGCCGCGCGGGCCGCGCTGATCCGCGCCGCGATCGTCGCGTCCGACACGATACGTCCGTTCCAGACCGTCTCGATGATGTCGTCTCTCGACACCACATCGCCCTGCCGCTCGACGAGCAACGTCAGCAGGGCAAAGACCTGCGGCTCGACGTGCACCGCGTCGCGACCACGCACAAGCCTGTGCCGTGCGGTGTCGAGCGTGCAGCCTGCGAAACGGTATTCCATCGCCTGGAGGCCTTCCGGTTCCCTTGGTCCTTGGTAACCCAAAGCGTCCTTTAGACAAATCCGGCATTTCCGAAGGCTTTCTAAAGGCCGTCTTCAAGCGGCACGGGCGCGACACTGGCACTCTCTTTCCATCACGGACGCAGACCGCCAGCGAGGAGACCCGATGCCATGACCCAGATCCACGACGCCCGCATCCGCCGCCGCCATGACGGCTCGATCGACACCGGCTTCTACGCCGATCGCGGCCGCCGTCTGAGAAGCGAGCGGGCAAGAGACCTCTTCACCGGCGAAGAGTCCGCGTCGCGCCGGCCGTTCTGGCGGACGCGCGATCCCGCGTGACCCGGCCGGGCCGTCCGGTTCTGCCGTCTCCGGCCGGTCGCCTCACCACCTCTGGTGCACGTGCGGCGCGATGCGGCGCTCGTAGATCTCCCGCACCGCAGCCATCGTGTCCTCGGCGATCGGCGCCACGTCATCGGCCGCCGCGTTGGCCCGGGCCTGCTCGGGGCGTCGTGCGCCCGGGATGACGACCGACACCGCGTCGTCCATCAGGATCCAGCGGAGCGCGAAGGCGGCCATGGGCACGCCCTCGGGCACCAGCCCGCGCAGTTCCTCCACCGCGTCGAGCGCCGCCTCGTAGGGCACGCCGGCGAAGGTCTCTCCCACGTCGAAGGCGGCGCCCTGCCTGTTGAAATTGCGGTGGTCCTCGGGATCGAAGCGCGTCTCGCGCGTCATCTTGCCGGTGAGCAGCCCCGAGGCCAGCGGCACCCGGACGATCACCGCCACGTCGCGCGCCTTCGCCTCGCGGAAGAACAGGTCGGCCGGGCGCTGACGGAAGATGTTGTAGATGATCTGGACCGAGACGACGCCGGGAAAGGCGATGGCCTTCAGCGCCTCCTCGACCTTCTCCACCGAAACCCCGTAATCGGCGATCTTGCCCTTCGCCTTCAGGTCGTCGAGCGCGCCGAAGACCTCGGGCCGGTAGTAGACCTCGGTCGGCGGGCAGTGCAACTGCACGAGGTCGAGCCGGTCCGTGCCGAGGTTCGCGAGATTCCGGTCGACGAAGGCTTCGAGGTTGGCGGCCGTGTATCCATCGGCCTCGTGCGGGTCGAGCCTCCGTCCCACCTTCGTCGCCACGAAGGGCCGCGCGCCGGCCCGCTCCTCCAGAACCTCGGCGATGATGCGTTCCGAGCGCCCGTCGCCGTAGACGTCGGCGGTGTCGAGAAAGGTGACGCCCGCGTCGAGCGCGGCGTGAACGGTGGCCTTGGCATCCTCGTGGCCGACGTCGCCCCATGAGCCGCCGATGGCCCAGGCGCCGAAGCCGATTTCCGAAACCTCGCGGCCGGTGCGTCCGAATCTGCGTGTCTTCATGTCATCATCCTCCTTGCACGAGGCGTGCTACGCCCGGGCCTCGGCAACCTCAACCGGTCCGCGCGTGCGCGGGTCCCGTCCGGGGGCGGAGTTTTTCAGTCCTCCGGGCGGCCTTGGCCCATGCCGTCGAGCACCGCCCGCGCCGCGCGCAGCCCCGGCGCCTCGCCGCCCCTGCCGAGCCGCTCCATCGTGATCTCGAGCGCTTCGGCCTGCGCGCCGGGCTCGTCCAGCAGCCTCAGAAGCGCCGGCACGATGGTGCCCGGGCGGCAGGCCTCACCGAGAAACTCGGGCACGGCCCGGGTTTCGGAGACGAGGTTCACGAGCGTCACCGTGTCGACGAGCAGCATCCGCCCGATGATCTGGCGCGACAGCCACGCCATGTCGTAGGCGATCGCCATCGGCGTGCCCGCCGCCGCCAGTTCGAGCGACACGGTCCCGGAGGCCGCGAGCGCCGCGTCGGCGGCCCGGAAGACGGCGCGTTTCCGAGATCCGTCGGCATCCTCGGCCGGATCGAGGATCACCGGCGCGCATGGCCACCGCGCGGTCTGCTCGCGCACCACCTCGGCCACGCCGGGGGCGGCGGGCACGGCCACGCGAAGCTCAGGCCGCGCCTGCGTCACCCGGGCCAGCGTCTCGCCGAAGATCGGCGCGAGCCGGGCGATCTCGCCCCGGCGCGAGCCGGGGAGCACCAGCAGAAGCGGCGCCGCGCCGAAGCCGTGCCGGTCGCGGAACGCGCGGGCCTCGGCGTCCGTCGCGACGGGTTCGGCCACCACGGGGTGGCCCACGAAGTCGGCGCGCACGCCCACCGCGTTGAAATAGCGCGGCTCGAAGGGGAAGAGCGTGAGCACCTGATCGACGAACTCGGCTATCTTCCGCGCCCGCCCCGGCCGCCAGGCCCAGACCGTGGGCGCGACGTAGTGGACCACCCGCACATCCGACACCGCCTTCACCCGCCGGGCGACGCGAAAAACGAAATCGGGGCTGTCGATGGTGACAAGCACATCGGGCCTCGTCTCGACCACCGCCGCCGCCGTCTCCTTGATCCGGCGCATCAGCTGGGCGTAGCGCGGCAGCACCTCGGCGATGCCCATGACCGACAACTCGTCCATCGGAAACCGGCTCATCAGCCCCTCGGCCTGCATCCGCGCGCCGCCGATGCCGTCGAAGGTCGCCTCCGGGTCGAGCGCCTTCAGACCGCGCATGAGCGCGCCGCCCAGAGCGTCGCCCGACGCCTCCCCGGCGATCAGGAACACCTTCACAAGGGTCTCGCCCAGAGGAACAGCCCCGCCGCGTCGGCGGCCGACACGGTCGCCTCGCGGTCGAGCACCATCACGCCGCCCGCCTTGATCACGATCCCGTCGAGATCCGCCGCCGCCGCGCCGCGCACCGTGTCCGGTCCGATGGCCGGCAGATCGACGCGGCGGTCCTGCCCGGGTTTCGGCGCCTTGTAGAGCAGCCCGCCCTTCGACAAGGCCGGATCGCGCCGCTTTCGGGGCGTCTGCGCCGGACCGCCGAAGACGTCGGCGGCGAAGCCCAGCGGATCGTCGAGGAGGCCGCCCGTCGGCGCGAAGACCGTCTCGCGCTCCAGAAGCGAGGCGAGCATCCAGTCCGTCCCCGGCATCGCCTCGACCGCGATCACCTGCCCGCCGGCCACGACGACCGCCTGCCCGATGTCCGCCGCCCCCAGCGCGGCATGGGCCGCGACCGCACGCGCCACGTCCCGGTCGCTCTCCCGCCCGGGACCCTTGCGGGTGAGCACGCCCTCGGGCGGCAGGAGATCGGGCAGGATCTCGTGCGCGGCGCGTACCGTGACGCCCGCCTCCTCGAAGATGTCGCAGACCAGACGCAGCGCGCCGTCGTCGCCGGCCTGAAGCGCCTGCATCATCCGCGGCACGAGCGGCATCGTCGCGGCATCGATGGCCGAGGGATCGAGCGCGGGCCGCCCGACGCGGCCCGCGAAACAGACCTCCGTCACGCCGCGCTCCTTCAGATCCTCGAGGAAGCTGCCGAGCCGTTCGATCCGAAAGACGACGGGATCCTTCGCAAGGTCGGACGTGAAGCCCTCGAGCTCGCAGACAAGCACGGCGGGACGGCTCCGCAGGATCAGCCCCGGCAGCGCGCCCTGCCCCGCGACAAGCGCCAGCACCGCGTCAGCCCGGCGTCAGGAACGACCGGTCGGACGCTCCCAGCACGAAATCGACGATGTCGCGGACATAGGCGCTTTCGGTCTCGTCGCCGAGCCGCCGCGTGCGCTCCTGAAAGGTGCCTTCGCCCTGTGCCAGCATCTGGTAGGCCGCCCTGAGCGCGGTGATGTCGGCGCGCGAGACGCCCTTGCGCTTCAGCCCCACGAGGTTCAGCCCGTCGAGATGGCCTCGCGGCGCCTGGACGAGGCCGTAGGGAATGACGTCGTTCGTCACCATCGTCACCGCGCCGACGATCGCGCCGCGCCCGATCCGGACGAACTGGTGAACGCCCGAGAGGCCGCCGATGATCACGTCGTCCTCGATGACGCAATGTCCGGCCACGGCCGCCGAGTTCACCACGATCACCCGGTCGCCGATCTGCGCGTCATGCGCGATGTGGCACCCCGCCATGAAAAGACAGTCGTCGCCCACGCGCGTGACGCCGCCGCCCCCTTCGGTGCCGAGATTCATCGTCACGTGTTCGCGGATGCGGTTGCGCCGTCCGATGACGAGGCGCGTGTCCTCGCCCTTGTACTTGAGGTCCTGCGGCACCTCGCCGATCACCGCGCCGGGAAAGACGATCGTGCCCTCGCCGATCTCCGTTCGTCCGGTGACGACGGCGTGGCTGCGGATCTCGACGCCCGCGCCGAGCACGGCACGCGGACCGATCAGGCTGAACGCGCCCACGACGGCGCCCTGGTGTATCGTGGCGCCCGCCTCGACGACGGCGCTGGGGTGAATGGTCGCGGTCGGATCGATGCTCACGCGTCAGGCCTTCGGAATGTCCATCATCGCGGTGAACTCGGCCTCGCAGGCCAGCTCGCCCTCGACGGTCGCGCGGCCGGCGAACTTCCACACCTTGCCACCGCCACGCTTCGTCTCGATCTCCATGCGCAGCGTGTCGCCGGGACCGACCATCCGGCGGAACTTGGCGCCTTCGACCGCCATGAAATAGACGCCGATGTTCCTGTCGGCCAGATCCAGCCCTACCCCGGCCATCACCGCCGCCGTCTGTGCCATCGCCTCGATCATGAACACGCCCGGGAAGACCGGCGTGCCCGGAAAATGGCCCTGGAACTGCGGCTCGTTCGCGGTGACGTTCTTGATCCCGACGGCCCGGTCGGTGCCCTCGATCTCCACCACCCGGTCCACGAGCAGGAACGGATACCGGTGCGGGATGATCTTCTGGATCAGGTCGATGTCTGCGGTCTTGCCCATGAAAGCCCTTTCGGATGCGCGGCCTGACTAGCAACCGCCCCTCGCGCTGGCAAGCGCGCTAGTCTTCGGTCCGCGTCGCATCCGGTGCCGCGTCCTCGGCCGGTGTCTCCAACGACGCGTCCAGGCGGAGGATCACCTCGTCGGTGATGTCAATGCTGTCGGCGGACAGGAACACGTCGCGGCGGTCGAGAATGACGAGTGCGCGTCGCTCCCGCACGATCTCCGACAGGACCGGCGCCACCTCCTGAAAGAACCGTTGCCGTTCGGCCTCGCGGAACTGCGTGAGTTCGCGCTCCTTCTCGTCCTGCTGCTCCCTGAGCAGCTGCACCTTCTGGTCGAAGGCGTCGGCCAAGGCGCGGAACTCGTCCGGCGGAAGCTCCGGGCGGCGCTCGGTCAGTTCGCGCTCCTCGGCGAGAAGCTCGGCCTCGATCTCGCGGTTCTCGGCGGCGAGCGCGCGGGCCCGCATCTCGAAGGCATCGGAGAGCCGTTGCCCGAAGCCCGATTCCGCGATCAACCGGTCCGCGTCGATCGTCAGCACCGGCGGCGGAAGCTCCAGCTGCGGCGCCTGCGCCGCGACCGGCCCGGCGAGAGCGGCGGCGATCAGCGCGGCCAGCAGACCCCGCGCCACCATCGCTCAGAACCGCGTCGTGATCGTGAAATCGAAGAGCTGCTCCTCGTCGTAGACTTCCTTCTGGAGGATCCGCGAGAAGTTGAAGGTGAGCGGCCCGATCGGCGTCGTCCAGAACAGCGAGAAGCCG
>Ga0102926_1002808_pt1 | contig 10044 bp, 10 predicted proteins | sample SalPonR1_A_D2_MG_FD_78173 | JGI IMG/M metagenome (GOLD analysis project Ga0102926, IMG submission 78173) | Salt pond soil microbial communities from South San Francisco under conditions of wetland restoration - Salt Pond MetaG R1_A_D2_MG | ecosystem: Environmental > Aquatic > Marine > Intertidal...
ATCGAGTTTTCACTTGGATACATGTGGGCCAAGTTTTCGGATCACGCGTATGATGAAACCTGGCCAGAGTTTGAAACACCTTACTTCTCTGAGCAGGAAGAAATTCAGAAATTGCGTGCAGTGCAGGCTTTTCAAGATAAGAACTGTGAGTTACTGGCTGAATGAACCGTCTCATCCGCACCGGCCTTATGTTCGGCAACCTGATCCACGTCGGCTCCCCCGCCCTCGTCGAGCGGTATAACCGCGCGCTTGAGCATCTGACCGGGCGCACCACCGCCCTCACCGATTTCTACATCGACATCTCTGGCTACTCCCCCGAGGTGGGGCACGAACTCGATGACCACCATTATCTCAACCACGCGGGCGTCAACCGGCAGTTCATCCTGCTCACGACACAGCAGAAAACCGCGCCGTTGCTCAACGCGAGGTTTTCCACCTCCCGGGGCATCCTGCGGCAGTTCATCGAGGAAAACGAGTCCGCGCTCTTTGCCCTCACCACCCGCGATGCCGTGGCCGGAGAGCTTGCCAATTCCGTCTATGACATGGCCACCCCTGCGCGCCTTCTTGATATCCGGCGCGTGCGCATCGAGGCCGACACCACCGGCGGCGCGATCAAACAGGCCGCGCGGCTGGACGAGAAGGTCGATCGCTTTCTCAACGAAGAGGACGCATGGTTCGACGATGTGCTCATCGCCGAAATGATCACCCTCGCGGGCGAGACGGGCGATATCGTCCGCAACCCGGTCAATCTCAGGGAAATGAGCTTTGAGCAGCGCAATTTCTGGACCGACCATTTCGGCGGCGCCTATGTCTTTCAGGACGTGGCCCACCCCGGATTGATCACCCCCGGTGACATGTCGACATTCAATGACCTGCCCATCGCCGCCCTCCACGGCTTCGAAGACCGCGACGCCATCGCGCGGTTCCTCGAGAAAAACAGCCTTGTCGAGCCCATCGTAAAGGCGCGCGGCATCGACGCGGCGGCGATCCTGCGTCAGAAGATGGATTTCATCGTGGTCGATACGCTCGCCGACAGCGGCATCACCCTGCGCGACCTCACCCGCACCGACATGCGCCGCCTCGCCCGTCAGAACGCCGAAAGGCTGCCGCCCGAGTTTCACGCGCTGGCCGCACTGGTGAACTGGGCCGAGAATGACGGGCCGTGGCCCGCGATCACGTCGCGGCACCCGGCCTATTTCTATACGTTCCGCGCCGCCGATCATCCCGATGCCGACCTCGTAAACATGCTGCTGAGCGAACTTGCGCCAAAGGACATCCGGCAGTTGTTCATCTGCCACAAGCCCGCCTTTTACGCGCGCTACGCCGGCTGGTCGGACACCAAGAAGGACTATGTGGTCGATTTTCTGGTAAACGAGTATCAGGTGGACAAGCTGGGCACGCGCACGGCGCTTTTCGGCCATGAGGCACCCATGCAGGAAACCACCCCGCCGCCAATGCCCGAGGTGACCATCGCACAAGTCGGCCCTTGGGGCGCAGTAAGGAGATAGAGAGTATGTTCGCGCTGACTCGCCTCATCGTCATCGGTTTCGTCGCGCTTACCGTGATTTACGTGATCGTGTCGTTCTGGTCGCGTGCTCTCCGCCGCCGCAAGCTTCGCCGCGAATGGGAAGAAGAGGGCCGCCCCGGCGACCGCGAAACCTTTGTCGAGACCGGGCTCAAGGCGTATGACGGCTCGATCCGGCGCAAACTCATCCTTGGGGTCTATATCATACCCGTCTGCATTGTCGGCCTCATCATCTACCTGACCAATTTCCACTGAAAGGCCAGCTGAATGGTTTACATCAAATGGGCGTTCTGGATCACCTTCTGGGGTCTTGTCGCCGCGTTCTTTCACTATACGCTGCCCCAGCACGACATCGCGCGTATCACCGACACCTATGAAAAACGCATAGATTTCGGTGAAAACTCGATCTTCTGGGCCTCTGCGGATGTGGGCAACGACACCGGCACCGTGAACCGCGACGTGTTCTTCATTCAGACCGTGCGCACGAACGACCGCGTCATGGTCTATCGCAACGAGGATACCGGCTGGGGCTGGCCCCCTTATTTCAAATTCGACACCTCGAACCTTCAGGCCGAGGCGGCCGACCTCAAATCCACGTCGGATGCGCCAAAATGGGTGATGATCAAACATTACGGCTGGCGCAACGAATTCATGTCGATCTTTCCCAACGCTGTCAGCGTGAAACCGGTCGCGGGGCCCGATGCGGGCATCGGTATCCCGTGGCTCAACATCATCATCCTGACGGTGTTTTTCGCCTTTGTCTGGGGGATTTGGGTGCGCTGGCGGCGCTTCCGCGCTGCCCGGATCGACCCTATGGTCGAGGACATGACCGAAAGCTGGGACGCGGCGGGCGATGCCGTGGCCGACCGCAGATCACGCGCCAAGCGCTGGCTCGACAGCTGGCGGGCGAAGTAACCAAATCCACGGACGGGCTTTGAGTATTTACAGAAAGATGAAGTGCTGGGCGTGCTTCATCTTTCCAAAAATACTCAAAATCCGCCAGCGCGTCCGGCGCGCCGTCTCAGAGAGGATGCCGCCGCCTGACATGACCGGGCCGCCCCGGCAGGCACAGGTTGCTGTCATTGCGCGATTTTCCGGCCACCACCTTGCCCTTTGAGATCACGCAGAGCCGGTCAGGGCGCAGCCGCACCGCCTCGATCGGGTCGCCCGCATCAAGCACCACAAGCGAGGCCATAGCCCCCTCATGAAGGCCATAATCCTCAAGCTGCATGATCGCCGCGTTCTCGGATGTCACCATGTCAAAGCACCGATGCATCTCATCGGGTGACGACATCTGTGCCACATGAAGACCCATGAACGCCACGTCCAGCATGTCACCGGTGCCGAGCGAATACCATGGATCGCGCACGCAATCCTGCCCCCACCCCACGCGGATGCCATGCGCCTGCATCTCTCGCACCCGCGTCAGGCCACGCCGTTTGGGAAACGTGTCGTGCCGTCCCTGTATCATGATGTTGATGAGCGGGTTCGGGATCGCCGACAGCTCCGCCTCGGCCATCAGCGGCAGAAGCTTGGAGACATAGTAATTGTCCATCGAATGCATCGAGGAGAGATGCGATCCGGCCACCCGCCCCTGAAGCCCGAGCCGCTGTGTTTCTTGGGCCAGCGTCTCGACATGGCGACTCATCGGATCGTCTGATTCGTCGCAATGCATATCCACCTGCAGTCCACGTTCGGCCGCGATGCCGCAGAGTTCGCGGACGGAAGCGGCGCCATCGGCCATGCTGCGTTCGAAATGCGGAATACCGCCGACCACGTCGACCCCCATGTCGAGCGCGCGCAACGTGTTCTCCCGCGCCGTCGGGTCGCGGTAAAACCCGTCCTGCGGAAACGCGACCAGTTGCACGTCAAGATAGGGTTTCACCGTCTCGCGCACATGCAGCATCGCCTCCACGCCCTTGAGCGTGTCATCACAGACATCGACATGGCTACGGATCGCAAGACAGCCCATGCTCACCGCCCAATCGCAATAGCGCAGCGCGCGGTCGACCATCTCGTCTTGGGTCATGACCTGCTTGAGCTCACCCCAAAGCGCGATCCCCTCAAGCAGGGTGCCACTTTTGTTGATGCGTGGCTGGCCATAGCTCAGGACCGCATCAAGGTGAAAATGCGGGTCCACGAAGGGCGGGCTCACAAGGTCGCCGCCCGCGTCGATCACCTGCCCCGCCTCGGCGCCGGCCAAATCGCCCAGTGCGGCGATACGGTCGCCCCGAATACCAATATCGGCGACGCGGCCATCGGGAAGCGTGCCCCCGGCCACGACAAGGTCGAAACCCGCCATCATCTTTCTCCGCGGTTATACGGCACCATCAGGGCCGCGGGCACCTCGGCCCGCCGCGACATTAGAACAAGTGCCAGAATGGAAAGGACATACGGGATCATCAGGAACACCTGATAAGGGATTTCCGCCCCCAACCCCGTTTGTTGCAGCCGGATTTGCAGCGCGTCGAACGCCGCGAACAACAGCGCACCCAACACGGCCTTGCCGGGCTTCCAGGCACCAAACACAACCAGCGCGATACATATCCAACCGCGCCCGTTCACCGTTTCAAAGAAAAAACTCGAGAAGGCCGACATCGTGAGAAACGCGCCGCCCACCGCCATGAAGCCGCTACCGACGATCACCGCGCCCATCCTGAGACCGGTGACCGACAGGCCCTGCGCCTCGACCGCGCCGGGGTTTTCGCCCACCGCACGCAAGGCAAGTCCCAAGGGAGAGCGATAAAGAACCACCCATGTCACCCCCGCCAGAACGAACGCCAGATAGGTCAGTGGCGTCTGCGCAAAGAGCGCTTGGCCGAGAATGGGTATCTCCGACAGCAGCGGGATTTCCAGCGGCTGGAACGGCTCGATGCGCGGCGGGCTCGTCACCTCGGGAAGCGCGAGCCGGTAGGCGTAATAGGTCACCGACGTCGCCAGCAAGGTGATCCCAAGGCCCACGACATGCTGCGACAGGCCAAAGGGCACCGTCAGCGTGGCATGCAGCAACCCAAAGAGCATCCCGGCCCCCATCGCCACCGCCACCCCGGTCCAGAGCCCCGCACCCGAATAGACCGCCATCCACCCCGCGAACGCGCCCAGCACCATGATCCCCTCAATCCCGAGATTGAGGATACCCGCGCGCTCACAGATCATCTCGCCCAGCGTCGCGAAGATCAGCGGCGAGGCGATGCGCACGGCTGCGGCCCAGAAGCTGGCCGACAACAGGATGTCGATGATCTCGGCCATGGCCTACCCCCTCACCACGCGAAACCGCGTGAGCAAAATCGCCAGCACCATGAACAAAAGCGCGGTGGCGAGCAGAATATCGGCGATATAGGTGGGCACTTCCGCGGCGCGGCTCATGCTGTCCGCGCCTACGAAAATGCCCGCCACGAAAATGGCCGACACAACCACCCCGCCGGGATGCAGAAGCGCGAGCATGGCCACGATGATGCCGGTATAGCCAAAGCCCGGGCTGATATCCAAGGTGAGGTTGCCCTTGAGGCCCGCCACCTCGGACCAGCCCGCCAGCGCCGCCAACCCGCCTGACAAAAGCGCCGTCTTGATCAGCACCCTAGCCACCGGAACGCCCGCGAAACGCGCGGCTTGCGGGTTCTGACCCACCGCGCGGATTTCATAGCCCAGCGTCGTGCGCGCCTGAATAACCCAGATCATCCCCGCCGAAATGAGCGCGATGCCAAACCCCCAATGCAGGCGCAACCCGTCCACGATCCGCGGCAGTCGCGCGGCTTGGTCAAGCGGCTCGGACTTGGGCCAGCCCATGCCCATCGGGTCCTTAAGCGGCCCTTCAAGCAGCATCGAGATGAAAAGCAACATGATGAAGTTGAGCAAAAGCGTCGTCACCACTTCGTCGACGCCCAGCCTGACCTTGAGAACAACCGGCCCAAGAAGCATCAGCGCACCGGCCAGCATGGCGCCCGCGGCCATCACCGGAACAAGCACGAACCAAGGCAGAAAGCCCAATGCACCGGTGCCCAGAAGCACCGCCATGAGGGCGCCTGCGTAAAACTGCGCCTCGGCCCCGATATTCCAAAGCTTCGCGCGGAACGCGACGGCCACCGCCAGCCCGGTAAAGATAAGCGGCGTCGCCCGGTTCAACGTCTCCAGAAGCGCAAATTTCGATCCCGCCGCCCCCGCAAGGATCAGGCCCAGCGTCTCGAACGGATTGGCCCCTGCCAGAAGGGTCAGCAGCGAGGCCACGACCACCGTCAGCGCCAGCGCCGCCGCCGGAAACCCGATCGACCGTCCCAATGTCGGATTTGCCACAGGCTCAAGCCGCATCTTCAAACCCTTGTCCCGCCATCCAGACACCAAGTTCCGCAGGCGTCATGCTACCGCGCGCGAATTCAGGCGAAAGGCGCCCCTCCGACATCACCCGTATCACATCCGAAAGTGCCAGCACCTCGTCCAGATCCTCCGAGATGAGAAGCACCGCCGCGCCCGCGTCCCGCGCCGCGATAAGCTGCTCCTGCACATAGGTGACCGCCCCGATATCTAGGCCGCGCACCGGCTGATTGGCGAGAATGATATTCGGTCCCGCTTCAAAGACACGCCCGAGAATAAGCTTTTGCATATTGCCGCCCGACAACAGGCGGATACGTGTGTCCGGCCCCGGACAGCGCACGTCGTATTTGTCGATGATCTCGGCTGTGTGGCGCTCGGCCCCGCTCCAGTCCATCCAGCCACGACTCGAAAAGGGCGGTTTCATGTATCCTTCAAGAACCGCGTTCTCGGTCAGGGTAAAATCCGCGATAGTGCCCGTCCTGTGACGATCCTCGGGGATGCGCCCGATGCCATGCGCCACGGCCGTCCGTGGTGACCAGCCGCGCACCCGCACGCCCGCCACGTCCATCTCCCCCTCTGTGGGGGCCTCCAGCCCGGACAGAAGATCGGCCAGCGCGCCCTGCCCGTTGCCACTCACCCCGGCCAGTCCGGTGATCTGACCCGCACGCAGGTCCAGGTCAACGGAATTGAGTCCGGGCCGGTTGCCCTGCGCCGGGGTGCTGACACCGCTGAGCCGCAAAAGAACATCCCCCGGCGTGGCCTCGCTCGGGGCCACTGCCGTGATCTCGGCTCCGACCATCAGTTCCGCCAGCCTGTGCCGGTCGGTCTCGTCGGTCTTCACCTCCCCAACGAGCCGCCCATGCCTGAGCACGAGCACCCGGCTCGAGATCGACATCACCTCATGTAACTTATGCGAGATGAAGATGATCGAAAGACCCTGCGCCACCGCTTTCCTCAGCGTCTCGAACAAGGCATCGGTTTCCTGCGGCGTCAGAACCGCCGTCGGCTCGTCAAGGATCAGGATACGCGCATCGCGGTAGAGCGCCTTGAGGATTTCCACCCGCTGCCGCTCCCCCACCGAAAGCGCGCCGATCTTGGCGTCCGGGTCCACGACAAGGCCGAAATCCCGCGCCAGTGTTTCAACCTTGCGCCGCGCGGCACCGCGCCCCATTCCCAACCGCCAAAGCGGCTCGGTCCCCAGGAGGATATTGTCCAGAACGCTCATGTTGTCGGCCAGCGTGAAGTGCTGATGCACCATGCCGACACCCGCCGCCAACGCAGCACCCGGCGCCCCCGGAGGAAGCGGCTGGCCGAAAACTTCGACCTTGCCCTCATCGGCCGTGTAGTGACCGAAAAGGATGTTCATGAGGGTGGTCTTTCCGGCCCCGTTCTCGCCCAGCAGCGCAATCACCTCACCACGCTTCAGCTCGAAACTGATCGCGTCATTGGCGGTAAGCGCCCCGAACCGCTTGGTAATGCCGGAAAGGCGCAGAACCGTGTCCTGCGCCTCTCGTGTGTTTGTCATCGTGTCGATGTCGGCTCTTCGTCGTTGATTTCCACGGTGAATTCACCGGCCTTGATCGCGGCTTCGCGCTCGCGCACAAGCTCCATCGCGTCGGCGGGCACCTTGCCTTCGAATGTGCCAAGCGGAGCCAGCGACGCGCCACCTTCCTTCATGAAGGAATAGACACCGTAGTTGTCGGCCTCAAACTCACCCGCGCGGTATTTCTCAAGCGCGGCCTGAAGCGTCGGCTCGAAATGCCAGATGGCCGAGGCGACCACCGTGTCAGGATATTCCGACTGTGTATCGATCACGTTGCCAATGGCCAGAACGCCCTCTTCCTGTGCCGCGTCCGACACGCCGAACCGCTCGGCATAAAGCACGTCCGCGCCATTTTCGATCATCGCAAAGGCCGTTTCCTTGGCTTTCGGCGGATCGAACCACGACCCGATAAAGCTCACCTGAAAGACCGCCTCGGGTTTCACTTCGCGCACGCCCGCCATGAACGCATGCATCAGACGATTCACCTCGGGAATCGGGAAACCGCCGACCATGCCGATATTGCCGGTCTCACTCATCGCGCCCGCAATGATCCCGGTCAGGTATGAGGCGTCTTGGATATAGTTATCGAACACCCCGAGATTGGGATAGCTGTCATCCGGCGGGAAGGACGAGCCCATCAGGAAAGCCGTATCGGGATATTCCGCGATGACCTCGCGGGCCTCCCGCTCCACCGCGAACATCTCGCCGATGATCATGTCCACGCCACTTTCCGCGTATTCGCGCATGACACGGGCATAGTCGGTGTTTGACACGTTCTCGCTATATTCATAAGAGATCTGTCCGGCCTCTTCGGCCGCGACCGCCGCCTTGTGAATGCGGCTCACCCATTGCTGCTCCACCGGCACGGTATAGATCGCGGCAACCGTGATCGGCTCCTGCGCCAGAAGTTTACCCGGAAGGCTGCCGACCCCGGCCGCCGCAACAAGCGCGGCACTCCCCATCAAAATGGCGCGGCGGCTTGGCTGCGCGATCAGTGGCTTTTTCGTTTTCATGGTTTTGATCCCGTCCCAGTTGGTTGTTTGGTTTGCACTTTTGACCAAACGGTAAAGATTAAAGCGATTCGTGGCAACGCTCTTGGCCCGGCCCGCGAAACAAGGCTCAAACGGGGCCTCTGGTCACCCTCTCGAATTTGTGCGGCAAATGCGCGGGCAGGACAAGGGCCCATGCCCGCCGCACAACGCGCCTACTTGCCCTTCCAGACCGGATCACGCTTTTCTGCGAATGCGCGCGCGCCCTCAAGCTGATCTTCGCTGGAATAAAGCACATCGACCGTTTCGAATTGACGGCGGGTGATCTTGTTCATCGCCTCCTGAAAGGTCATGCCCTCGGCTTCGCGCACGACCTCCTTGAGCGCAGCATAAACCAGCGGCGGACCGCTCGCCAGATGATCGGCCAGATCACGCGCCTCCTGCATAAGATCGCCCGCCGGAATAACCCGGTTGATCATGCCCCAACGTGCGGCCTCCTCGGCGTCCATCCAGCGCCCGGTCAGCAGCATTTCCATCGCGATATGATAAGGGATACGCTTGGGAAGCTTTACCGAAGCCGCGTCCGCAACCGTGCCCGACCGGATTTCCGGCAATGCGAAACTCGCGTGATCGGCGGCAAGGATGATGTCCGCCGACAGCGCCCATTCAAGCCCGCCACCACAGCAGATACCATTCACCGCAGCGATAATCGGCTTGTTCATCGCGCGCATCTCCTGAATGCCGCCGAAACCACCCACCCCATAATCGCCGTCGACCTCGTCACCATCCGCCGCGGCCTTGAGATCCCAGCCGGGGCAGAAAAACTTCTCACCAGCGCCGGTGATGATCGCCGTCCGCAACTCCGGGTCGTCGCGAAAGTCGCGAAATATCTCGCCCATCTCGCGGCTTGTCTTGAGGTCGATCGCGTTGGCCTTGGGCCGGTCAAGCGTCACCTCAAGGACATGGCCCCGCCGCTCTGTCTTTACTGAACTGTCTGACATCTCATCACTCCTTGGCAAAGGGATCCTCTCGCGGATCGTGGTTCCAGATATATTCGGCCTCGTGCGCGGCGTCCTCTGCGGCGTCGCGGCCCATAAGGCGCGCTATCATGGCAAGCGCCATATCCATGCCCGCGCTCACCCCCGATGCGGTGAAAATCGGCCCCGCTTCGACCCAGCGCGCGCGCTTCCGCCAATCAACATCGGGCCGCGTTCCGGCCACCCAGTCAAAGGCGCGCTTGTTCGTCGTGGCCGGCCCCCCGTCCAGAAGCTCCGCCGCGGCCAGCAGGGCCGCACCGGTGCAAACAGACGCCACGATCTCAGCATGTGCCGCGGTCTCGCGCAACCATCCGATCAGCGCGGCATCGCCGAGCGCGTCGCGCGTGCCGGGGCCACCAGGAACAAGCAACACATCCAGAGGCGGCGAAGCGCATATCGCCATGTCGGCCACTGTCGCGGGCCCGCCCGCCGCCACGACCGGCCCGGTGCGCTTGGCCAAGGTCACGATCTCGAAGGCGTCCGGGCGCATGGCGAACATCTCGAGCGGACCGTATAAGTCAAGCATCTCGAACCCCGGAAAGATCAGCGCGCCCAGTCTCCGCCGCCTCATGGCCGCGCCGTCCGGATCAGCGCATCCGCGGCCACGGCGCGCTGCGGCGTGACGATCAGCGGATTGATCTC
>Ga0102926_1002818_pt1 | contig 10031 bp, 6 predicted proteins | sample SalPonR1_A_D2_MG_FD_78173 | JGI IMG/M metagenome (GOLD analysis project Ga0102926, IMG submission 78173) | Salt pond soil microbial communities from South San Francisco under conditions of wetland restoration - Salt Pond MetaG R1_A_D2_MG | ecosystem: Environmental > Aquatic > Marine > Intertidal...
AGCACAGGCCACCGCCGCGCTTGAAAAAGCCCGCGAACTGGGGGCCGAGGACAGCCTTATTGAATTCGAAGGCCTGACACCCCAGATGGTACAGGTGCTGGCCGAGGATGGCGTGAAAACGCTTGAAGATTTCGCAACCTGCGCCGACTGGGAGCTTGCCGGTGGCTGGACCACCGTGGATGGCGAACGCATCAAGGATGATGGCCTTCTGGAACCTTTCGACGTTTCGCTTGATGAAGCCCAGAACATGGTTATGACTGCGCGTGTCATGCTGGGCTGGGTTGATCCGTCAGATCTTGAGGGCGACGATGAGGCCACAGGCGACGAGGGTGATGACGCTCTCGCAACCGAGGAGGCCGGGGCCTGATCCGTCAGGTCCCGAGAGGTGCCTGATGGGTCGCGGTGGTCAACCCAAGGATCGCACGGATGGTCCCGAACGCAAGTGCATTGCCACGGGTGAGGTGCAACCGGCGTCGGGATTGATCCGATTTGTCGTCGGCCCTGATGGCCAGATTGCCCCGGATATCGCGGGCAAATTGCCGGGCCGGGGCATCTGGGTGTCTTCCGATGCTGTGGCGCTGACCAAGGCGGCGGACAGGGGGCTTTTCGCCCGCGCTGCACGACAGGCGGTGAAGGTACCCGAGGATTTGCCGGTACTGGTGGAACGGCAATTGGCCGAGCGTGTGGTGAACCTGATCAGTCTCGCCCGAAAAGGCGGACATGCGGTATCGGGGTATGAAAAGGTCAAGGACTGGCTTGCCAAGGACGAGGCCGAAATTCTGATCCAGGCAAGTGATGGATCAGAGCGTGGAAAATCGAAACTGAGCACGCCTTATGGTGGTTCTTTTATCGGCTGGCTGACAGCCGAAGAACTGGGGCGGGCTTTTGGGCGACAAACCGCAGTGCATGCCGCACTGCACGCTGGAGGTTTGGCCCAACGTGTTGTAGAGGAGGCGGCAAGGTTGAAGGGCCTGCGCGCCCCGAACGGCGAAAAGACCCGCCGGAAAGGAAGTAAAAGCTGATGAGCGACAACGACGGTAAGAAAACATTGGGTGTGCGTGGCGGTCCCCGGTCGGGGAATGTGAAGCAGAGCTTCAGCCATGGGCGGACCAAGAATGTCGTCGTGGAGACGAAACGCAAGCGCGTTGTGAAGCCGGGCGCCAAGCCGGGAGCGGCCGGGGCGTCGGGGAACAAGCCGAATACGCCTGTGGGCGATCCCTCGAAGCGGCCTGCTGGCATCTCTGATTCCGAAATGGAGCGCCGCATGAAGGCGCTTCAGGCCGCCAAGGAACGCGAGGCGGAAGAAACCGCCAAGCGCGAGGCCGAGGAAAAGGCCCGCGAGGAAGATCGCCAGCGCCGCCGCGAAGAGGCCGAGGCCAAGGAACGCGAACAACGCGAAGCCGAGGAACGCGCCAAGGCCAAGGCCGAGGAAGAAGAACGCAAGCGCCGCGAGGCCGAAGAGGCCGCCCAGAAAGCGGCCGCCGCGCCCGCACAGGAACCTGCACGCGCTGCGCCCAAACCTGCGCCTCGCAAGGAAAAAGAGCGCGAGCAACAGCAATCGCGCGGTGGCAAGGGCCGTGGCCGGGGTGGTGACGATGGTCGTCGCTCGGGCAAGCTGACCCTCAATCAGGCGCTATCGGGCGGTGAAGGCGGTCGGCAGAAATCCATGGCCGCCATGAAACGCAAGCAAGAGCGCGCCCGCCAGAAGGCCATGGGTGGCGTGGAGCAACGCGAAAAGGTCGTGCGCGACGTGCAACTGCCCGAAGCGATTGTCGTGTCGGAACTGGCCAACCGCATGGCCGAACGTGTCGGCGATGTTGTCAAGGCACTGATGAACAACGGCATGATGGTCACCCAGAACCAGACGATCGACGCCGATACCGCCGAACTCATCATCGAAGAGTTTGGCCACAAGGTCGTGCGTGTCTCGGATTCAGATGTCGAAGACGTCATCCACCAAGTCGATGACAAGGAAGAAGACCTGAAACCGCGTCCGCCCGTGATAACCATCATGGGCCACGTTGATCACGGTAAAACCTCGCTTCTGGATGCGATCCGCGACGCCAAGGTTGTCGCCGGTGAGGCCGGGGGAATCACCCAGCATATCGGCGCCTATCAGGTGACCACCGATAGTGGCGCGGTTCTGTCGTTCCTTGATACACCCGGCCACGCCGCCTTTACCTCGATGCGGTCGCGTGGTGCCCACGTCACGGATATCGTGGTTCTCGTGGTGGCCGCCGATGACGCGGTGATGCCGCAGACCATTGAGGCCATCAACCACGCCAAGGCCGCCGAAGTGCCGATGATCGTGGCGATCAACAAGTGCGATCTGCCGGCGGCCGATCCTGATCAGGTGCGCGCCGATTTGCTGCGCCACGAAGTGATCGTCGAGGCGATGTCGGGCGATGTGCAGGATGTCGAAGTCTCCGCCGTGAGCGGCGACGGCCTTGATGAACTGCTCGAAGCCATCGCGCTTCAGGCGGAAATTCTTGAGCTGAAGGCGAACCCTGATCGCGCCGCCGAAGGGGCCGTGATCGAGGCACAGCTTGACGTGGGCCGTGGTCCTGTCGCCACCGTTCTGGTGCAACGGGGTACCCTGCGCCAAGGCGATATCTTCGTCGTGGGTGAGCAATACGGTAAGGTCCGCGCCCTGATCAACGACCGTGGCGAGCGCGTAAAGGAGGCTGGCCCCTCGGTTCCGGTTGAGGTTCTTGGCCTCAACGGCACACCGGAGGCGGGCGATGTTCTCAATGTGGTCAAATCCGAGGGCCAAGCGCGCGAAATCGCCGAGTATCGCGAAAAAGCGGCCAAGGAAAAACGCGCCGCTGCCGGTGCGGGCACCTCGCTGGAGCAACTTCTGGCCAAGGCCAAGGAAGACGAGAACGTCAAGGAACTGCCGATTCTGATGAAGGCCGACGTGCAGGGTTCGGCCGAGGCCATCGTTCAGGCGATGGAGAAGATCGGCAACGACGAGGTGCGTGTCCGCGTGCTGCACTCGGGCGTCGGTGCCATCACCGAATCCGATGTGGGCCTTGCAGAAGCCTCCGGTGCGCCGGTTCTGGGCTTCAACGTTCGTGCCAATGCGCCCGCTCGCAACAGCGCCAACCAGAAGGGTGTCGAGATCCGCTATTACAGCGTGATCTACGACCTTGTGGATGACGTGAAGGCGGCCGCCAGCGGCCTGTTGGGGGCCGAGATTCGCGAAAAGTTCATCGGTTACGCCGAAATCCGCGAGGTTTTCAAGGTCACCGGCGTTGGCAAAGTGGCTGGTTGTCTGGTCACCGAAGGCATTGCGCGCCGCTCCGCCGGTGTGCGTTTGCTGCGCGACGATGTGGTGATCCACGAAGGCACGCTCAAGACCCTCAAGCGCTTCAAGGACGAAGTCAGCGAAGTACAGTCGGGTCAGGAATGCGGCATGGCGTTTGAGAACTACGAGGATATTCGTCCCGGCGATGTCATCGAGATTTTCGAGCGTGAAGAGATTGAGCGCAAACTCGACTGACCCAAGCCGAACCTTGAATAACGAAGGGGGCCAAGCGGCCCCCTTTTTCGTGCCTAAAGCGTTCCGCCTTCAACCTGAGACATCAGCGAAAGACGGAACGCGTGCAACAATTGAGCGGAGCACTGCGTTTCGCAAAAATCTGTGATTCAGGTCTTTTGCGAAACACTTTATTCGGCAATCCGGGGTCGCCCGCTGGCTTCGACCGTGATTGTCGCCTCAAGAAAGACGTCGCGCGTCTCGGCCTGCGCCGATTTGATGTCCTTTGACACGGTCACATGAACATCCGACGCGCCTGCCGCCTCGGCATCGCTGCGCGCTTCTGCCTCCAGAATGCTGTGCAGGGTCTCCATGGCCTCCTCGACTTTGGTAAAATCCTTGGGGTCCTCATCGGTATGTACCCGGAATTTGCCTTCGGCGGGGCAGGTCACCGTGCCGGTTCGCCGGATGGTCACCCTTCCCACAACCGCGCCAATGGCATTGGCCACGCCCGCGTGTTCGGGCAGGATCATCTGACAGCCAAGCCGCGCCCCCACAGTCGGATAATAACTTGGGGCCGAGGCTCCGAGCCCCACAACAGGCACGTTCAGCCCGGTTTCAATCCGTACCAAGCCGCGATGCCCGTCCAGCCCGCGTTGCATCAGAACATGCCGTGCCAGTTCGGTAGGTGGCAGGCCGAAACCTGTCTCTTCTTCGGCAAAAGCAGTCTCTAACAAGGCCAAACTCGTCTGGTGCGTCAGTTGATCGACGATCATCTGCGCCATCTCATGCGGGTCGGGGCAAAGCCGTGTCCCCGCCCCCGTTCGCTTGCGCCCGATCAGTTCCAGCGCTTTATACGCAGCCTCGGCATCCCATGCGTCCAACCGCCCAAGAACATGCGCCGCGTCCGAGGGCGTCACGCCCGAGACCTGCACCAGCCCCCGCGCCACCAAGCGTTTCAGGGCCGCCGCTTCCATACGGGTCTTTAGAACTTTACCTAGCGGCTGCACCGCCTCGCCAATCCGTTCCAAAAGCGCGGCATCACGGGCTTGCAGGCCCCCGGCCTCCATGCCCTGCACAGCGCGCACGAAACGCGTGTCATATTCCCCCGGCGCGGTGTTGCGCAGTTGCTCATCCAGCATGTCATGCACCACGCCCGGGGCTTCCTGCGCCATCAGGCTTACCGGCACCACACGGCGAGGGCCAAGCGTGACCCCACCTTGCAGCCCCTCGTCATTGACATGCACCTTGCTGTCACCGCCAAGGCCCGTGGTGCGCATCGCCACGGCCTCGACCATGGTGCGCCACGGACCCACTTGTGCGCCCGCCGGGTCGATCATCGGCCGCCCATCGCGCAGCACGGCCACATCCGTCGTCGTCCCGCCAATATCGGAAACAAGCGCATGATCCGCCCCGGTCATCCAGCGCGCGCCGACGATACTCGCCGCCGGGCCGCTCAGGATGGTCTCAATGGGCTTTTCCCTTGCCTGTTGTGCCGAAATCAGCGCGCCATCGCCGCGCACCACCATCAAGGGCGCCTTGATTCCCAAATCCCGCAGCTTGCCCTCGGCCTTTTCGATTAGCCGCGCAATCATCCCGATGAGCCGCGCATTGAGCAGCGCCGTCAGCGCCCTTTTGGGCCCATTCAGCTTTGCCGACAGGTGATGGGAACAGGACACAGGCCGCCCCGTCACCTCGCGGATCACCTCCGCCACGCGCTGTTCATGCGCAGGGTTTCGCGTGGCGAATTGGCTGGCCACGGCATAGGCCGAGGCTTCAGGTTCAGTCTCTAACCAAGCCAAAAGCACCGATTCATCCAGTGGCGCAGCTTCGGTTCCGGCGTGGCTATGCCCTCCCTTGATCACCAGCGCCGGGTCGCCCGACAGCACCTCTTGCAAGCCATGTGCGGCCAGATCGCCCTCCCGAAAGCCGACATAAACCAACCCGGCCCGCCCGCCTTGCCCTTCGACAAGCGCATTGGTGGCCAGCGTGGTGGAAAGCGAGGCCATGCCGATCTCCGCTACATCGGCGCCGCTGGCCTGCAAGACAGCCTCCACCGCCTTGCCGATCCCTTCAGACAGGTCATGCCGCGTGGTCAGGGATTTGGCGCTTGCCACGACATCCCGCTCGTCGCGGATCAACACCGCGTCGGTGTAGGTGCCCCCGGTATCCACCCCCAACAGCAAAGCCATGCGCGTCACTCCTCATCACGTTCTGCATGGGTTTAGCGGTTTTGAGGGTCTATTCCATCCCGTTTGCGTCACGGTGCAGTCGCTTGACCGCCCACCGCGCGGCGTCGGCCACTGTGGCGTCCGGATCGTCGCACAATCCCTGCGCCACGCTCAGTAGGCTTTGATCCTGTGAATTGCCAATCGCATAAAGCACATTCCGCACGAACCTGTCCCGCCCGATCCGCTTGATCGGGCTGCCGGAAAACCGCGCGCGAAAGCCGGCATCATCCAGCGCGGCCAGTTCCGCCAGCTTGGGGGCCTTCAAATCCTCCCGCGCGTGATACTTCACCTCGCGTGCTTCTTGGGCAAACTTGTTCCACGGGCACACCGCCAGACAATCGTCGCAGCCATAAATCCGGTTGCCCATCTTGGCACGCAACTCTTCGTCTACCGGCCCTCTATGTTCAATCGTCAGATATGAAATGCACCGCCGCGCATCCAACTGGTAAGGCGCTGGAAACGCCTCGGTAGGGCAAATATCCAAACAGGCCCGGCATGACCCACAATGATCCATTTCCGCTGGATCAGTCTCTATTTCCAGCGTCGTAAAGACCGACCCGATGAAAAACCAACTGCCCAGCTGACGGCTCACCAGATTGGTATGCTTGCCTTGCCATCCAAGCCCCGCGGCCTGCCCCAAAGGCTTTTCCGGCACCGGCGCGGTATCCACGAAAACCTTCACCTCGCCACCCGCTTCGGCAATCAACCACCGCGCCAGCCGCTTGAGCCGCTTCTTGACCGTGTCGTGGTAATCCTTGTTGCGCGCATAAACCGAGATGGTCGCCAAATCGCCCCGCTCCAGCGTCGCCATGGGGTCCTCCTCGGGCGTATAACTCTCGCCCAACACGATCACTGACCGCGCCTCGGGCCACAGAACAGTGGGATCCCCCCGCCAATGGCTGCGCTCGGCCAGCCACCCCATCTGCCCATGATACCCCTTGTCCAGAAAGGCCTCCAATCGCGGCGGCACATGCCCCACGTCCCAAGGTCGACAGATGCGGCAGGCATCGAACCCTTCTTCAAGGGCCTGCGCCACCAATCTGTCCTTTAACCCGTCCATTTCATCTTTCCCAAAATACTCTGGGGGGAGGCCGCAGGCCGGGGGGCAAAGCCCCCAATCCTAGAAATCCAGATCGGCATAATGCGGCGGCTGCGGGAAACCGGGCACCTGATCGGCCAATATCCCCCGAAACGCCGGGCGCGATTTGATCTTGGCGTACCAATCCTTCACCGTGTCACTGCGGTTCCAATCCACATCCCGGATATAATCCAGCGAACTCAGATGCGCCGCAGCGGCGAAATCGGCCAGCGTCATCACATCCCCCGCCAACCACCGGCGATGATCCAACAGCCACGCCATGTAATCCAGATGATACTTGATCGCCTTGGCCCCGGCCTTGACGTTCGTGCTGTCGGGAAAGCCCTGCTTCATCACCTTCTTGTTCACCCGCTCATACAGCAGCTTCGAGGTGACCTCTTGGTGAAACTTGTCGTCGAACCACGTCACCAATCGCCGCACCTCGTATCGTGCATCGGCGCTTTTGGGCATCAGGCTTGGCTCGGGGAATTTCTCTTCGATGTATTCGCAGATCGCGGCACTTTCGGCCATGGTCTTGCCGTCGATCTTCAGGATCGGCACTTTGCCCGCCGGGTTCCGGCGCAGGAAATCGGGGCTTTGTTCCCAATACCGCTCTTCCACCAGCTCGCATTCGATCTTCTTCTCGGCAAGGCTCAGGCGTACCTTACGACAAAACGGAGACAGCGGAACGTGATAAAGCTTGGCCATGCGTCAATGAAACCTTGCGCGAAAAATTGGAATACCTCTCCATGCCGTGAAAGCGCGGGGTTTTCAATCCTCGAAGCACGCGGCGCGGCCGTCACGGCGGATCGTGGCCGCCCCATCCATGATGCCCGCCGCCCGTTTCCTGAGCCAGCTTGAGGGCCGCGACGCATTGCGGCCTTTGGGGTCGGGCAGAACCGCGGCAAGCCGTGCCGCCTGTGTGGCTGTCAAGGCCTCTGGTCCCACGCCAAAGTAATGCCGTGCGGCGGCCTCGACGCCAAATACGCCTTCGTCGAACTCGGCGATATTGAGGTATACCTCGATGATCCGCCGCTTGGGCCAGACCGCTTCGACGAATGGTGTGATCGCGGCCTCCAGTGCTTTGCGCGGCCAGGACCGGCCATGCCAGAGATAGACATTCTTCACGACCTGCTGGCTCAGGGTCGAAGCGCCGCGATTGCCGCCATCGGCAATGGCATTGCGTATGGCCGACATGTCGAATCCCCAGTGCTGACAGAAATTCGCATCCTCGGCGGCCACGACTGACCGCGCCATGACCGGGGCTACGCCTTCCAAGGGCACCCATTGGCGGTCAATCTGGCCCAGCCGCCATTTTTCCTGCTGCATGTAAAAGGTGGTTGGCGGGTTAATCACGCGATAGGTTACGACGGCCAATCCAATGATGATCAGCACTAGCAAGAAAAGGCGCAGAATCCACCGGCGCAACCAGCGGATCGGACGAAACCGACACACGGCGTCTTTCGATGATTTGGTGGATTTGCGTCTGCTCTTTGCCATCGTTGATAGCTATAGCTGCCCAATGCACCTTTGCGAAAGCCCAAAGGCCCATGAAAAAGGGCGCGGGTTGCGCCGCGCCCTTCACATTAGTCTTTATCCCGGCCTTATTCCGCCGGGATAGCATCCTCTTCAATTCCCAGCGGATGCGCCAGTTTATCCAGCATTTCCTTGGGGCAGACCTGAAGGAAGTTATCCTTCTCCATGTCCCAGTATTGCAGGATTTCCTGTGCCTTGCGGCTTCTGGTTTCAGCGGCGTGGCGTTCCACCAGTTCTTCCAGCTCGGCCAGCCAATGGGCCTGCGTGACAGGGCAAGTGACCAGCGATTCCATGTTGATCAGGTTCGCCGCCACACCCTCGGGGTCGTAAAGGTACGCCATGCCGCCGGTCATGCCTGCGCCAAAGTTGGCCCCGATGCTGCCAAGGATCACGGCAACACCCCCGGTCGTGTATTCGCAGCCGTTGGAGCCACAGCCCTCGACCACCACTTTCGCACCCGAGTTGCGCACAGCGAAACGTTCGCCTGCGCGGCCTGCGGCGAACAGGTAGCCATCGGTCGCGCCATAAAGCACCGTGTTGCCGATGATCGTGTTCTCGGCGGCGACAAGCGGGCTGGCTTGTTGCGGGCGCACCACGATGGTGCCCCCGGACAACCCCTTGCCGACATAGTCGTTGGCGTCGCCGGAAACTTCGATCTTGAGGCCCGGCGCGGCGAAGGCCCCAAGCGACTGCCCAGCGCTGCCCGTTAGTTTCACCGTCAGGTGGTTGGGCTGAAGGCTGTTGCGCATGCCGAAGTTCTGTACGATGTGGCTTGATACCCGCGTGCCCACCGTCCGATGCGTGTTTTGCACTGCGTAGTGCAGTTGCATCTTTTCGCCGTCCTGAAGGAACCGCTGCGCATCGCGCACGATCTCGGCGTCCAGTGTATCAGGCACCGGGTTGCGCGGGCGGTTGCGATTATAGGAAATGTCCTTGGCCCCATCCACGGTGATCAGCATCGGGTTGAGGTCCAGATCATCAAGATGCGCGTTGCCACGGCTGACCTGCGTCAACAGGTCGGCCCGCCCGATCACATCGTCCAGACTGCGCGCGCCGATGCTGGCCAGCACTTCGCGCACTTCCTGCGCATAGAAGGTGATCAGGTTCACCACCTTGTCGGCATTGCCGGTGAACTTGGCGCGCAGGTCTTCGTCTTGTGTGCAGACACCCACGGGGCAGGTGTTCGATTGACACTGCCGCACCATGATACAGCCCATGGCGATCAAGGCGGCGGTGCCGATGCCGTATTCCTCGGCCCCCATCATCGCGGCCATGACGATGTCGCGGCCCGTGCGCAGGCCCCCGTCGGTCCGCAGGGTGATCCGGTCGCGCAGCTTGTTCATCGACAAAACCTGATGCGCCTCGGTGATGCCCATCTCCCACGGAAGGCCGGCATATTTGATCGACGTGGCGGGCGAGGCCCCCGTGCCGCCATTATGCCCCGAGATCAGGATCACATCCGCCTTGGCCTTGGCCACACCGGCGGCAATCGTGCCAACGCCCGATTGCGCCACCAGCTTCACGGTGACCTTCACACGCGGATTGATCTGCTTGAGGTCATAAATAAGCTGCGCCAGATCCTCGATGGAATAGATATCGTGGTGCGGCGGCGGTGAAATCAGGGTGACACCCTTGGTCGAATGCCGCAGGCGGGCAATCAGGTCGGTCACCTTCATCCCCGGAAGCTGACCACCCTCGCCGGGCTTGG
>Ga0102926_1002819_pt1 | contig 10030 bp, 8 predicted proteins | sample SalPonR1_A_D2_MG_FD_78173 | JGI IMG/M metagenome (GOLD analysis project Ga0102926, IMG submission 78173) | Salt pond soil microbial communities from South San Francisco under conditions of wetland restoration - Salt Pond MetaG R1_A_D2_MG | ecosystem: Environmental > Aquatic > Marine > Intertidal...
ACAAAGATATTCATGTATTATTTCATTTAGAACCAGAGGGAGAAGAAATAGGAGATAATCAAATATTAGAATAAAAAAGGCAGGCCCGCTAAGGCCTGTTTCTTAATTATTAAATAATTCAAAATTCTACAAAATTCGATTTGCTATTATAGATAGATGTTGCTATAATTAAATCAGAGTATTTTTGTGTGAAAAAGAAAAATTTTAAAAGAGGAGAAAAACCATGGATAAAAAGATAGCTATTGTTACTGATAGTACTTCGGATTTAAAGAGTGAAGAGTTAGAGGAATTGGGAATAGAGTCATTACCTTTGAAAGTTATATATGATAATAAACAATTTCATGATAGAGTAGATATACAACCCCAGGAAGTTTATGAAAAATTAGAAGAGGAAATTCCTACTACATCGATGCCTTCCCCAAAAGAAATTAAAAAAACATATTTAAAATTAAAAGAACAGGGTTATACTCATATTATTTCTATTCATATTTCTAGTGGTCTCTCAGCTACTTATAATAATTGTAAAATGGTAGCTGACCAGATGGAAGAAATTACTGTAGAAGTAATAGATTCAAAAATGTTGTCAAAAGGATTGGGAAGGTTGGTCTTATATGCCCAGGAATTAGTTGATAAAGGTGAAGATGATTTTGAAGAAATAATTAAAAAAATTGAAGCTAAGAAAGAAAAGATAGAGGTATTTTTTGTTGTTAAGACTTTGAAGTATCTAAAAGAAGGCGGCAGGATTGGTAAAGTTGCTGGAACCATTGCCCAATTATTAAACATTAAACCCATTATATCAATTGATGATGATGGAGAATATTTTACTTTTGATAAAATTAGAGGTAGAAGTCGTTCTCTAGATAAAATGTTTTCTATAATTAAAGATAGATTAAAAGAAGATAAAAATTATTTATTAGATGTAGTTAATGCTGCTGCTGAAGAAGAAGCTAGTAAGCTAAAAAACAAATTTGAAGGATTAGATTCTATTAAAGAAATATTTTTAGGAGAAATAAGTCCGGTTATGATTGTGCATACTGGCCCTGGTTTAATAGGGGTTGTTCTCACAGAAATGGATGATAAAAATTAAATTATAAGCTTTATTAACAAAATAAAATATATTTAAAAGTTAAACCTCTTTCATAAATTTTGAAAAATATGATATAATTTATGAAAGGGGTTTTGTTAATTATATAACAAACGATTATACAGTATAATCTTTTGTTATTTTAGATTTAGTAGAGTATAGTATATAATAGTTTTGAAAGAAGAAAAAGAACTAATGCTCAAATTTTTTTGAATTCATTTGAGAATTCAAGTACAATCTATTCAAAATTTTATTTTATCATTTATTTAATCTAATAAATAGTTTTACAAAACCCAATAAGAGAAAAATTTTGAATAAAAATTAAAGGGGGTAAAAAAATTGAGTAAGTTAGAAAAAATAATAGGATTTATATTAATTTTTGTAGTATTGATTTTATCTAAATTTTATTTTAGGGATTTAACATTATTTGCAAGATTGCTTATAGGTACAGGAATTGGTTATTCTTTAGCTAGAGCATATACTGGATTTGCTGGAAGTGTGAATAGAGCTTATAGAACAGGGTCAACAAAATTGATGAGAACTATGATGTTTATGTTTTTTATAACAGCAGTTATTAATGCAGGATTGTTTTTGGGAGCTGGAGCTACAAGTTATAATATCTGGATAAAACCAATTAATATGGGATTACTTGCCGGTGGATTTTTATTCGGTTTTGGAATGTCACTTTCAGTTTGTTGTGCTAGTGGAGTTCTTACAGATCTTCCTTCTGGATTTCCAAGAGCTTTTATAACTTTAATATTCTTTGGTTTAGGAGTTTTCCTTGGTTTTCCTATACAAAGAACTGCAAGCTGGGTTAATGAATCCTGGTTTACCAGTGCAGTAGGAGAAAAAACTATGGGAGGAGTATTTTTACCTGATTTTTTTCAGGGAGATGGTCTTTACGGTTATTTAGGAGCTCTCTTATTAATTGCTGTTTTTGGGGCAATAATTAGTTATTTCTCTTATTTGTATGAGAAAAAACAATTGAGGAATAATAAATATACTGGCCTTGAAATAGAAAAACAGCAGGAAGAAAAAGAAAGCTTTAAAATTAGTGAATTCAAATTATTTAGTGCTGAAACATATAAACACTTTTTTGTGAAACCATGGACTTTAAAACAGGGTGCGATTGCTCTGGCAATTATTTTTGCTGTATTAATGGGAGTTACTAAAGCCGGTTGGGGTGCATCTCAGCCTTATGGTATCTGGTTTGGTAAGGTACTTATGTTATTTGGAGTTTCGTCTGAAGCTCTTGCTAATTTTACTAATATGCCAGCTGGATTATATGAACTTCCATTTTTTGAGCATCAAATCTCTGTCCAGAACTTTGGAATTATAGCTGGAGCTATTATTTATCTTCTTACAGCAGGCAAGTTTAGTGATGCATTTAAAGCGGGCCTTAAGATAAGAGGTAAAGAAGTAGCTGTTTATGCTTTAGGTGGTATCACAATGGGTTTTGGTACTCGTTTAGCTAATGGTTGTAATGTTGGAGCTTTATATACTCCAATTTCAAATCTCTCTCTATCAGGCTGGTTTTTCTTGATCGCTATGATAGTTGGAGGTATTGTAAGTAATAAATTTAATGATCGGATTTCTGGTTAAAAGGCTTTAATGATACAAAATTATAATTAAAATCTTAAATAGGAGGAAATATATTATGAGTAAGAAAGTATTAGTTGTAGGTGGAGTAGCTGGTGGAGCTTCAGCAGCTGCAAGAGTTAGAAGACTTGATGAATCAGCAGAAGTAATAATGTTTGAACGTGGGCCAAATGTTTCTTTTTCAAATTGTTGTCTTCCCTATCATTTAAGTGGAACTGTTGAAAATAGTGATGATTTGGTATTGATTTCTCCACAGGAATTTATGGATAAATATAAGATTGATGCCAGAACCCATAATGAAGTTATTGATATTAAAAGAGAAGAAAACAAAGTAGTAGTAAAAGATCTGGAAAAAGGTGAAACTTATGAAGAAGATTATGATAAGTTAGTTTTATCTCCAGGAGCTGCTCCGATCTGTCCAAATAGTATTCCTGGTGTAAATAATGATAATGTTTTTACAATTTGGAATGTACAGGATATTAAAAAATTGAATGGATATATTGAAGAAAATAATATTGAGGATGTAGCAGTAGTAGGAGCTGGATTTATTGGGTGTGAAGTTGCTGAAAACCTAAAACATGCTGGCAAAAATGTTAAATTAATTGAAGCAATGGATCAAATAATGCCTCCATTTGATAATGATATGGCTCAAATTCTCCATAAAGAATTATATGATAAAGGTGTAGAATTAATTTTAGAAGATGCAGTTGAAGAAATTAATAATAACCATGTTGTATTAAGTTCAGGAGAAAAAGTAGATGCTGAAGCTGTAGTAATGGCCATCGGTGTTTGTCCTGAAACTGAATTAGCAGAAAAAGCTGGTTTAGATATAGGAGAAACTGGCAGCATAGAAGTTGATCATAATTATCGTACAAATGATAAAGATATTTATGCTATTGGAGATGCAATAGAAGTATATTGTAGAATGACAAATAGAAAGACAAGATTACCTCTTGCTGGTCCTGCTCAAAGACAGGCTAGAGCTGCTGCAGATGCTATTTATGATAAGGATCATACTCATAATGGAATCATTGGTTCTTCTGTAGTAAGAATTTTTGATATGAATGCAGCTTCAACTGGTATTAATGAAAAACAGGCCCAGGATGTAGGAATTCCTTATGATATAGCATATGTAATCCCAGGAGACAAAGTTGGCTTAATGCCAGAAAGTCACCCAATGCACTTTAAATTAATCTATGAATATCCAACTGGAAGAATTCTTGGTGCACAAGCAGTTGGTAGAGGTAATGTCGATAAGAGAATTGATGTTATTGCTACAATGATTCATATGGGAGGTACTCTTGAAGATCTTAAAGAATTAGAATTATGTTATGCTCCTGTATTTGGAACTGCTAAAGATGTAGTTAACCACGCAGCATTAGTAGGACTTAACCTTTTAAATAATGACTTTGAACAGGTACCAGTTACTAAAGTAAGAGAATTAGTTGAAAATGATGCCTGTATTATAGATTGTCGTGAAGAAGATGAATTTGCTGAAGGACATTTTAAAAATGCAATTAATATTCCATTAAGTCAACTTAGAGATAGAGTAGATGAAATTCCTGAAGATGAGCCAGTATATTTACACTGTCGTTCAGGACAGAGAAGTTATAATGCAATTAGAGCTTTACAGGGAATGGGTTATGACAATCTTTATAATATTTCCGGTTCGTTCCTTGGAGTATGCTGTCATCAGTATTATTTAGATCAGGTAACAGACAGAGAAAAGATTGTTACAGATTATAATTTTGAATAAACATTAATATAATGATATAATGAAAAGAGATTGAATAGTATTGTAGTTGATCTCTTTGAATTTCAAATCAGGATGACCATCGGGTTTATAGCTCGATGGTCTTACTGATTTATTTTAATGAAATAATTTATATATAATAAAGGTGGGTAAGATATGAATTTGAGTAATCAAGACCACAATGTCAAAAAAGAGTCTGATCCTAATAAGAAAAAAAATAAAATTAACAAAAAACGAGTTGAAAGTTCTTTAACTATTGTAACCTGGATAGGAATTTTTGTAGCCTGGTATTTAGTTACAAAATTCGAACTTTTTTCTCCCACTTTATTACCCTCACCTTTAAGAGTGGCAAAGGCTTTTATAAAACTAATAAGGTCAGGATATAATGGAGTTCCTTTATGGTCACATATGCTGGCCAGTTTTAGAAGATTATTTATAGCACTTGGTTTAGCTATTTCGACTGCAGTCCCTCTTGGACTTTTAAGTGGCTATTTTAGCAAAGTAGAGGCTATTATTGATTCTATAGTTGAATTTTACAGACCTTTACCACCTCTTGCCTACTATACTTTACTTATCTTATGGTTTGGTATTGATGATGAATCAAAAATAATATTACTATTTTTAGCTGCTTTCGCCCCTATTTATTTAGCCTGTGTTTCAGCAGTTAGTAAAATTAACGCAAATTATATTTTGAGTGCTAAATCCTTGGGAGCAAGTCAGAAAAAAGTATTTTTTAAAATAGTATTACCTGCTTCTATGCCTGAGATTTTTACTGGAATTAGAACAGCATTTGGAGTTTCTTATACAACTTTAGTTTCAGCTGAAATGATAGCTGCAACATCAGGTATAGGCTGGATGGTTTTAGATGCAGCTAATTTCCTTAAAAGTGATGTTATCTTTGTTGGAATTATAATTATGGGTATTACTGGAGTTTTAATTGATGCCGGTTTACGCTTTTTAGAAAGGAAATTTGTTTACTGGAAAGGGCATGTCTAAAGAATATTACACTGGAGGTAGATTATGAGAAAAAATATAATGAAAAAACTATTGATTTTTGTGTTAATTGCATTTGTAGCTGTGAGTCTTAGTGCCTGTGGAGGTAGTGAACAGTCTGACACTACTTCTGAGAAAACAGAATCTTTACCAGAAGAAATACGATTTGGGATTCTTAGAGTACCAAATGATGAAACAATAGCAATGGTGGAAGGAATGTTTGATGAATACTTTGGTGAGAAAGGCATAGAAAGTAAATTTACTGTTTTTGATTCAGGAGCTGAAGCAAATCAGGCTCTTGCGTCAGGAAGTATTGATTTTGCGACAATGGGTAATGTAAATGCAGTAACTGCCTTATCCAGAGATTTAGGAGTTGAACTTATCTGGATCCATGAAGTATTAGGAGAAATAGAAGCTCTGGCTGTAAAAAATGGATCGGGAATTAATAAAGTTGAAGATTTAGCTGGAAAAAGAGTAGCAGTTCCTTTTGCTTCAACCTGTCATTATGTCTTATTAAATCTTCTTAAAAATGCTGGTATTGAAGATGAAGTTCAGTTATTAGATATGCAGACAACTGAAATAGTTGCAGCCTGGAAAAGAGGAGATGTTCAGGCGGCCTATCTTTGGCAACCTACTTTAGGTGAGGTTTTAGAAGATGGAAAAGTATTGGTTACAAGTAAAGAAATGGCTGAAAGAGGTTATTTAACAGCTAATGTAGAGGTTGTAAGAAAAGAATTTTCCGAAAAGTATCCTGAACTGGTAACTTCATTTATTACAATGATGTCTGAAGCAGCTGATATCTATAGGGAAAATCCTGAAAAAGGAGCAAATATTGTATCTCAAAAATTAGAAATAACTGCAGATGAAGCTTTAAAACAAATGCAGGGTTCTACCTGGCATACCAGAGAAGAACTAATCAGTCAGGACTTTTTTGGTACAACTGAAGATCCTGGAAATTTTGCAAAGGTTATGAAAGAAACTTCCGATTTTCTTAAAGATCAGGATTCAATTGATGATTCACCATCTCAGGAAGAATATAATGAATTTGTTAATTCTTACTATATAGAAAAATCCTTAGAGCAGACGGAAGGAAATTAGTAATGGAAAATGAAGAAAAAGAAGAAGTTTTAATAGAAATAAATAATTTAAGGACTGTCTATGGTAAAGAAGAAGAGTCTATCTTAGCTTTAGATGATATTAACTTAGAAATAAGGCGAGGAGAATTTCTATGTGTTTTGGGGCCTTCCGGCTGTGGTAAAAGTACTTTGTTAAAAACTATAGCTGGATATATCCCCCCCACAAGTGGTCAGTGCTTAATGCAGGGAGAACCTATTGAAGGTCCGGACTGGCATAGGGGAGTAGTTTTTCAATCTTCAACTTTATATCCCTGGATGTCAGTGAAAGATAATGTGGAATTTGGCCCTAAAATGAGAGGACTTCCTAAAGAAGAAATAAAAAAGATTCGCAAATACTTTCTTGATGAAGTTAATTTAAGTGGGTTTGGAGATAAACCAACTTTTGAATTATCAGGTGGTATGAAACAAAGGGTTGCTCTGGCAAGAGTTTTAGCTAATTATCCTCAGGTAATTTTGATGGATGAACCCTTTGGAGCCTTAGATGCTTTAACCAGAACTAATATGCAGAATTTGACTCGTGATATCTGGATGGAAAATAATAGTACAATATTTTTTATAACTCATGATGTTGATGAAGCTCTTGCTTTAGGAACCAGAATTGTAGTAATGTCAAGTCGCCCCGGTAGATTACTTGCTGAATTTGATGTTGATTTTACTCATACTTTATTTGCTGATAAAGAAAGAAAAATAAAGCATGAAGATGAATATTTTAGAGTAAAAGATGAGATTATGGAATTAATCAATAATCAAATTGAAACTTAAATTAAAAAAATAAATAACTTAATTTAAGATGTCCTATTTTTTGGGCATCTTTTTTTATTGAATAATTTTTATAATTTTCTTAAATTTGACATTATTTAAATTATTTTTTAGAATATGTTTATAACAAAAATAATGGAGTAGAGGAGTGGAATAATGAAAAAAGTAGTTATAATTGGTGCCAGTGATGTTGGAATAAGTACAGCTTTACGTATTAGAGAACTTGATGATAGTATAAGACCTTTAGTAATAGCTAATAATGACTTTCCAAATTACAGTATTTGTGGTATTCCATTTTTTATAGGAGGAGAAGTAGAGAATTGGCAGGATTTAGCTCACAGAGAAAAAGAAGATATTGAAAATGCTGGAATAGATCTTATGTTAAATACAGATGTAACTAAGATTGATTCTGAAAATAAAAAAATTTCTTTTATTGATGAAAATTGGGAAGAAAAGCAAATAGAGTATGAAAAACTTGTATTAGGAACTGGAGGTAAAACTATCGTTCCACCTATTGAAGGTCTTAATTCACCTGGAGTATTTTTTATGCGCTGGATAGATGATGCATTAAATTTTAATAAATTTTTGGAAAAGAATAACCCTCAAAAGGCAGTAGTTGTTGGAGGGGGATATGTAGGTTTGGAAATGACAGAAGCCCTTATTAGAAGAGGGCTGGATGTTACTTTAATTGAATTTGAGGACACCGTCTTAAATACTGTAAATAAATCTTTTAGAAAAATCATTCAAAGCAAACTTGAAGAAAAGGGAGCCAGAATAATTACTGGTACTGCTGTTAAAAAATTAGAAAGTGATAATAATAAAGTGTATGTTTCTGGTACTAATGATTTTGAAATAGAAGTTGATACTGTTTTAGTTTCTGTTGGAACAAAGGCTAATACTGAATTAGGAGAAAAAGCCGGAGTTCAAACTGGGAAAACAGGAGCTTTTAAGGTAAATGAAAAAATGGAAACAAATCTTAAAGATATATATGCAGGTGGAGATTGTGCAGAAACTTTAAATGCAGTTAGTGGCAAATATGCCTATTATGCTCTGGGTTCAGTTGCTCATAAACATGGCCGAATAATAGGTAGTAATATTTGTGGTCAGGATAAAGAATTTGCTGGTTCTTTAGGGACTCAGGCTTTAAAGATTTTTGATACTGTTGTTAGTAGGACAGGTTGTGATCAAAAGAAAGCAAAAGAAAATGGAATTGATACTATATCAGCTGATTTAGACACATTGGATCATAAAGTTTATTATTCACCAGCTTATGAAATGAAAATTAGAGTAATAGCAGAAAAACAGAGCAGAAGGATAATTGGGGCCCAGATTTTAGGTAATATAAATGCTGAAGTTTCTAAAAGATTGGATATATTTGCTACAGCTATCCACAATGAAATGACTATTGAAGAATTCAATGATTTAGATTTAAGTTATACGCCTCCTTTAAGTAGTCCCTGGGATCCAGTTCAGATGGCAGTCCAAAAATTTGATGAATAAATATTATTATATTAGAAAATTTTAATATGAAAATTAGAAATTCATTATTATTGGCTTTTAGAAGGATTAAATATCTTTCTAAAAGCTTTTTTTATTAGCTTTTTATTATTTTTTTCTTGACATGAGAACAAAATCACGTTATACTCATATTAGTAAATATTAATATCAATATCATTTAATAAAAACAAGAAGGTGAAAAAATGGATAAGATATTATCTTTTTTAAAATGTATTGGAGATAAAACAAGACTTAAAATGTTAAAATTACTTTTAGAAGATGAATTTTGTGTCTGTCAGCTAACAGCCATCTTAGATAAATCACAATCAAGCGTTTCCCAACATTTACGATATTTTAAAGAATTGGAATTAGTTAAAGAAAAAAAAGATAGTAAATGGACTTATTATTCAATTAATAGAAAAAAATATGATGAATATTTAGCTAAAATTTTTACACTATCAGGAAAAACCTTTTCAGAATTAAATTTGGATAAAATGGAAGAAAGATATGAAATAGTAAAATCAGAAAAGCCATGTGAAACAAGACAGAAAATAAAATGAGGTGGTAATTAATGATAGAATGGTTTGCAGATATATTAGTATATAATTGGATAGGCCTGGATTCAGCTACCAGACTTGGTGATTCAGTTCATTTTTTCTTTTATGATACGATAAAGATCTTAATTCTTTTGAGTATAATGATTTTCTTTATTTCAATCATTAGAAGTTTTTTTCCTCCTGAAAAAACCAAAAAATTATTGAGTCATCGCAAAAAGTTTTTTGGTAATATTTTTGCTTCAATTTTAGGAGTTGTAACACCTTTTTGTTCCTGTTCTTCAGTACCTATTTTTATAGGATTTGTAGAATCTGGAGTACCTTTGGGTATAACTTTTTCTTTTCTTATTACCTCACCAATAGTTAATGAAGTAGCTCTGGTTATGCTTTATTCATTATTTGGCTGGAAAATAGGAACATTATATTTGATAAGTGGAATTATAGTTGGAGTTGTAGGTGGAATAGTAATTGGAGCTATGAATATGGAAAAATACGTAGAAGAATATGTTTATGAAATTGAAGCAGGAGAAAGTGAAGTAGAAAAATTGAGTTGGTCAGATCGAGTAGACTTTGCTAAATCACAGGTAAAAGATATAGTAGGTAGAGTCTGGAAATATGTAATTATAGGTATAGGATTAGGAGCGTTAATTCATGG
>Ga0102926_1002827_pt1 | contig 10012 bp, 10 predicted proteins | sample SalPonR1_A_D2_MG_FD_78173 | JGI IMG/M metagenome (GOLD analysis project Ga0102926, IMG submission 78173) | Salt pond soil microbial communities from South San Francisco under conditions of wetland restoration - Salt Pond MetaG R1_A_D2_MG | ecosystem: Environmental > Aquatic > Marine > Intertidal...
GCTACAGATGAAGAGTTAAGGTTTAGGGCCGCAGGAACTATTGCTCAAGGGTCTGCTAACTGGGACTGGTCATTTATTATAGATAATGACAATAGAGTGTTTTTTGGAGACAACACATCAATTTTATTTAGTCTTCCATCAAATTATCCCCTTACTTCTTCTGATTGGGGTATATATGTAGATGATGATAGAGATGTAAGAATAGATGGAAGGCTTTCACTAGGTTTAGGTGTATTTGACCCAATAGATCAAACTACAGAGTTTGATAATCTTGAGCAAGGAGATTATTGGGGTTTTAATGAAACAACTTATATGTTTGAGCCCATGGGTATTACTCCTCCATTTAATAGTCAAGAACTAACATGGAATACCGCAACAGGCTATACTTTATCTTTAACTGAAAGTATATTCAATAATGCACTTATTACTTGTGAAGATGCAATGGACACTCAAACTTTCAGTTTTAGTAATCCAGCTACAGAGGGAGGAACAATAAATGTTATTTTCTATGGAGACCCAACAAACGTAGGAGATGTTGAAATAGATTTTGATACAGACATACTTGCTTCTGATGTTACAAATCTTGGAAATATAACTGTACCAGCTGGAAAATACGTAAGCTTATCATTCAAAAGAGCAAATGGTAATTACTATGTAATAAATAAATACCCTTTAGATGATAACACAAATAATGTAAAAGAAATTACATCATTCACCGCTGGAAAATACACTGTTGTTACAGATGATAAAAATAAATATTTAAGAGTTAATAATGCCACTGCTGTAAATGTTATAGTTGATGACACAGCGGCAGATTTTCCAATAGGAGCAACTATTGATATAGAACAAATGGGAGCGGGTGATGTAACAATAGCAGGATTAAACGGAACAACAATAAATACCGCTGATGGACTTAAAATAGGGGGACAATATAAAGTAATTACTTTGAAGAAAGTAGCTACAAATACATGGACATTAATTGGGGGATCATCATAAAAATTGAAATATGAAAACAATACTATACAATACAGATACTCAAGAGTTTGAAGGAGCTATTAGACAGGGAAGGTACAAGGTAGATGGTAAAATACCAACTCTACCTAATAACATTGTTGAATTAACTATTGTAAATGAACCTACACCTCCTTATGACAATAAAACTCAAAAAATTATTTCTGAGGAAATTATTGATTTAGATAATAAGGAATGGCGTAAAACAAAAACAGTAGTAGATAAAACTTCTGCTGAAATTGAAGAAGAAAGACAGAAAATACTTGTTAATCATCCTCTCAAAACTTACAAAGTTAAAATAGCTTTAGCTAACCATGGTTTATTGGATACTGTTAATAATATAACAGGTCAGGTCACCCCTTTAGCTAAAATACTTTGGGAAGAAAGTGATATGGTAATAAGAAATTGTAAAGAAACAAATGAATTGAGAGAAGCAGCAGGGATTTCTCCAGAACAATTAGATGACATATTTATTGAAGCAGCACACATGACAGGAGTATGAAATATTTAATCATTCTTTTATTTTTTCAAATTGGCTTATACGGACAAAGTATTATGCCTGGGGTTATCCAACAAGCAAATTCCTCTTCTGGTGGAGGTTCAGGTACTGGAACTTTAATATATCAAGGAACCTTGACTTTAGGTCATATAACGTATCCTGGTAAATTTGAAGATTACAATTACGGTATTCAGAGTGGACAATTAAACCCCCCTGGGAGTTGGAATCCTACACCTGTTCCCTATTTCGATAATTTTTCGGTGAATCATTCTACAGATGGGACTTATTTTTTTAGTATATATCACCCTGATTACACATTTATAGACCCTGATTACAGGTATGCTTATATAGATGGTACACTCTTTACCGACGTACCAAGTATCTACAACTATTTTAGAGATGCTTATATGAATGGAGAGACTATAGAAGTAGAATTATACGATCAACCACAATAAAATAATATAAATTATGGAATGGATATATGCAAACAGTTGGTGGTTAACACCCCTAATAGTTGCGGTGGGGAATGAAATAGTCAAATGGACACCTACTGAAAAGGACAATGATATATGGAAAGCAATAAGCTACTTCCTAACAAGAGTTTTTGTATCAAAGAATCGAGTAAAGGGAGACGGTAAAGCTGAGTTTGGAATTTATGAAGAGGGACGTAAGCCCCAGTTTATAGAGACTTTAGACAAAGCTTTGTTTGACCCATATGAGAAACGAATTAAAAAAGTATTAACTAAACGTAAAAGTAAATAAACTATGAAAAAGGTTTTAACAATTTTAACTATCGCATTTTTTGCGACAATTGGTTTTACCCAAACTCCCGATACAGCTCGATGGGTTGATGGGGTATGGGAAGTTAATAAAGACCCTAATACAATAACTACGATAGACTTAACTAAAGGACCAAATAGGGTGTTTAATGAGAATACGGGAGATTTTTATACTTTAAACCCTTCTGATACAACTTGGTCATTGTTAAGTAGAAATGAAGATTTACCTAAAACCTACTCTATAGGAGATAGAATCGGGGATGGGTATGTATTTTGGATAGACACTGCTTTTTCTACAGATGGAGGAATAACAGGTACGCACGGTTTGGTGTGTCAGGACCCTAATGATATAGATACTTCAGTGTGGGATTTTAATAATGATAACTCTGCTTTAGGCCCTAAACTATATGATGGCATATATTCTGGGGAGATAAATACTATGCTGATAGCTAACAATGCATCTAACTTGACATCTAATGTTGCAGTAACTGCTTATAAGTATTCTTCAAACACATCTACAGAGTTTGCGAGAAGTTTATACGGAAATTGGTATGTACCTAATATAAAAGAATTTGAGGCTATTGTAAATGCTATGGACTCTGCTTTACTATTTCAGGGGGTAGATTATTCAGAGATTAATGGAGGGTTTGCGGGAACTCCCTCATTATACTGGCTAAGTCAGGAATTAATTCCTTCCGCCCCAGGCTTTGCTTCAGCATCAATGCCAGGAACGGCAGTATACGCATCTTTAGAACTTGATGATGTTCCTTGCCCACCAGATGTGGATGGTATTTGCATAGAACAAGTATTAACATATAATAATGACTTTAAAGACACTTCAAAAAGAGTATGGCTTATTAGAAGATTTTAACTTACCAAAACTGAATAATTATTACATAAATTAAAAATAGAAAACTATGGAAAATTTTGGAATTGAAAATTTGAAAGAAGTCCTAAACGCAGGAATTGCTTTAGGCGTAGGATTAGACAAATCATTAAGCGATGATGGTAAGATTACATGGATGGAGTATTTCAACTTCACAGGAGTAATTACTAAGTTACCTGCTGCTATTAACGATATTGGCTTGGTTCCTAAAGAAGTAAAAGATTTAGATGCTGAGGAGAAGCAAGAGATTGTGGACTTTGTAGCAGATAAGTTAGATTTGGAAGATGATAACTTAGAAGCTCAGGTAGAGAAAATCTTTGAAGATATTATGAATACCTTCATTGCTATTCTTACATTAACAAGCACTATACAAGGTATGCGCAACGCATAAGAAGTTGTTGTTTTCTACTGGGAGGGAGTACTCAAACAATGGTTTGGGGCTCCCTTTTTTTGTGAAGAACTAAAAAAAGAAAAAATTGAATAAACAAGGATTTTGTACAATAAGAACGGTTCCTTATTACGCTATGAGCAGCCGTGCGGTATCTGTAAGAGGAAAAACATGGGATGTTGGGGATACTATTCATATAGTTACATTAAACGGCTCTAAGAAGCAGCATTTACGTTTAAACAAAGCTATAAGGGATGTATTAAGGACAGCTAACTTAAACTATACGTTTAATAAAGTGTCTATACGTGATTCTGATATTAGGGTTAGGTTCGGTAATGGGGGAAACTGGTCGTATTTAGGCACAGATGCTTTAATGCAGCCTCAGAACAAACCTACAATGAACTTGCAGGATAATGACATAGGTACATATAGACATGAGGTTTGTCATGCTTTAGGAGCGATGGCTCATGAGCACCAAAGTCCTAATGCTGAGTTTGAGTGGAATGAAGAGAAGGTAATAGAAGATTTAAAAGGACCTCCTAATTTTTGGAGCGTAGGTCAAATAAGACATAACGTATTAAATAGATATAGAGGTAATCAAGTAAGGAGTACTAAGTTTGATTCTAATAGCATTATGCTTTATTTTTTCCCCGACAGATGGGTAAAGGGAGGAAAAGGAACAAGGGCTAATAGCACATTAAGTAAATTAGACCGAGAGCTGTTAGCAAGGTTATACCCATCGTTTGATAGAACTCCTAAGAAATCTTTTTTTTCTAGAGTTAAGGAACTTTTTGCTTAGTATAACTGTTGTAACAAATAAGAACAATATTGTTTACCAAAAAAAGTATGTAATAATTTGATTTATTCATATGTTTTTTGTATATTTGTGTAACACTAAAACAGCAACATGGCTGAGAAAAAGACTTTTACTGAATTAGTAGATGAGGATATAGATTATATTACGGTTATTTACAATACGAATATAAGACATTCTGAGAAGATAAAGATTCTAACCCATAGATTTGGTGTAGTTGGAAGAACGATAAGAGCGTGGTGGGCAAAGCTCGGCTTAACAAAGGATAATACCAATATGCCCGACCAATTAGTTAAGGCTCGGGAGCGATTGTTGGATGGCGATGAAGAAGTTTTATTGATAACGGCAGCTCAAAACAAAACTTTAGTTAATAAAGAGTTTTTTAGGAGTTTAAAAGCTTATCGGAAGCACATCCAAAATGAGTTGGGGAAGAAATGTAAGATAGTAATTATTCCTGCACGGTATAGAAATCCAGTAAGTGCTAAAGGGATAAAGAACTATAAACCGAGCGAATGGTGGGATGCAAGTTTAGATGATTACTTGTATTACTATAAGATGGAGTTTGAGAATGCTTTGATTGCTGCTGATGTTAGGATAAGACCGACCGCAGTAAATCCGTTGAGTGGTTTAGAGCCTTTGGCGGGTCAAGGACATTTGATAGTAGGGCATCCACGACATCAATTTAATACGTTACCCAGATTTATTGGGGACACGTTAAAAACCATGAGTACTACTGGATTCATTACGAGGTCGAATTATACAGTATCTAAGAGTGGGGCAAAAGGGGAAGTTCATCACAACTATGGATTTGTTGTATTAGAGAAAGAAAACGATGGAGAGGTTTTAGTTCCGCGCAAAGTTAAAGTAAACATAGATGGGGAGTTTACAGATTTGGTATGGAATGTAAAAGGGGATAAGGTAACTAGAATAGAGGGAAGTGAAGGCTATGTTTGGGGAGATATACATGAAGCTCAGTTAGACCCTAGAAAATATAGGGCCTCGGTTAGGTTAATGTTAAAATTAAAACCTAAGGCAGTAGTATTTCACGATTTATTAGATGGGTATTCTTTCAACCCTCACGAATCTAAAAATACATTTTTACAAAGGAGGAAAATTGTTGAGGGTAAGTATTTCATTAAAGATGAGGTAGAGTCAGCTATTGGGTTTTTATCCCCTTTTGAAAAACGTGGGTATGACGTTTATGTCTTACGAAGTAATCATGATGAGTTCTTAGATAGGTACATAACTAATTTTGATTGGAAAAAAGACCTACATAATTCTCCCGCTTATTTGGAATATGCTAAAATACAACAAGACGTAGATTTAAGGGAGTACGGGAACATATTAGGTTATTTAATTTACCGAGAATATGGGGGGAAAGTAAAATATGTAAAATACACTGAACCTTTACGGATATTAGATTATTTAAACCTACATGGGGAGCATGGTAGTAATGGAGCACGAGGCTCGGCTACCACATTCAGAAAGTTAAATATAAAGATGGTGCATGGGCATTGTCACTCTCCTTATATGTTAGACAATGTAACCGCAGTAGGAATTTCAGCATATTTACAGCAAGACTACAACAGTAAGGGGCCTAGCAGTTGGGCATTTGCCGACAACATTTATCACCATTCGGGAAAAAACCAATTAATTGTATTTAATGATAATTATAAAGTAAGTAATTTAGTGTAATGTCAATAAGAGACGTAATAGAAAGTTTTAGACAGTTCATAGAAGATTCTTCGGGCAAAGCAAAAAGTACAAGTTTAATACCTAACAGATATTTATATAACTTGTTAGTTCGACAAAAGAACCTTTTAGTAACGAAAGAGTATAAACAGAACCCTGCTTCGATAGGGGATGATTTAGTTTTTCATTTGAACTGTGTTCCTTTTGAGGAAATAGATGTAGTAGAAGCTCCTATTGCGCCTCCTAAGGGGTGTTACTTTATGAAGAGTTTAGAGTCTTTTCCCGAAATATTAACTGACCTGCCTATTACAGTAGTAGACGTGGATGGGGGAGAGGAGTATGACTTTGTAAAATGGAATTATTTTAAGTATAAGGTTAACTCTCGAATAAAGGCACAATCTCGTGGTAATTACTACACCATGAAAAAGAATGGAGACTTGTTTGATTTATATTTGTTTAATGCTAACGGGAGAAAAGCAGTAAGTGTTGATATTATCCCGTCAGACGCATTAGACTTTCATTATTTTAAGGGGTGCGGCGAAGAGAAATTGTTTTGTAATCCTTTAGAGAAGGATGCGTATATTCCAACTGACAGGCAAGTAGAAATATTTGGTATGGCTTTGCAGGAAATACAGAACAGCAAATCCGTTTCGCGGGGAAGTGATATACTTAATAATGCAAATGACGACACAGAAGCTAGGTTAGGCGGAAACCAAAAACAATAAATGGGTAGAGCAAGGAAAACATCAAATGCGGGAGTTCTTAATTACGGTAGTTATGAAATATATAGAGACTACAAGCATTGTCGAGAGGCTTTGGAGTTTGATTTAGTTGAGAAGGACGTGCACCGTGAAGTATTGAAAAGGTGTTATGAGCTCATTTACCAAAGCATGATAAAAGATTTAATGATATTTAAGGCTCCATATGATCTGGGGGACTTTTACATTAAGGAACTAATTAGTGATTCAGCAAGGTACAAAGATTGGAAAGCCACAAGGGAGAAGGGAGAAATGGTTTATTCGGTAAACACACTAACGGGTAAATTAAAATGGAAATACTATTGGAACAAGATGTTATCTCGCAATCAACTTGTTCGTTGTTATTGGTTTAGGCGGGTTGAGGGAGATGAAGAGGACAGGACGGGAGCTATGGGTTTAAAGGCTGAGATTTTCGATACATATAGGGACCCTTACAAAGAGAACTTTAGAGCATATTTAGAATAATTATTTTATGGAAGGTTTAAGATTTACATCAAGAATGGGTCCTGTTGGGGACTTTTTAGAATTAACGGACATGACAAATGTTCGTATGTCTAAGGACACCCTATACAAGTGGACTGAGGATGTGGTGAATAAACTTACATTTAAGCCTAACTTAGTACATAAAGTAGCATTAAAACAGATAGAGGATAATCGAGTAGTGCTTCCCGATACTTTTAATAACATGGTTCAAGTGTTATATAAAGGGGATAAGCAGGAAACGGTTAGGCGTTCTATGATTACGCAGTTTGTAGATATGGCTGCGAATGGGTGCGAAGTTGAGATTAACTTAGACTGTCCTGAGTGCGTTGCGGAAGATGGTATAGAAGTAGATGTTGATTATTGGTATGAATTTAATCACCCACAAAGATATTTTGATAAGTTTGTTAAGACATATGGCGGTTTACAAAACACAGAACGCCCTATTTTTGATTGGCAGCAGGACTTTAGAATAATGAGAAGTGCGCAACACAATTTCTTTAATGCGGATTACCATATACCAGGGTGTGTAAACTTAAATCAAGATTTACTTGCAGATGAGGTTGGGGAATATAAAATAGACTTTCCTTTATTACTAACCAATATTAGGAGTGGTTGGGTTGTACTTTCTTATTTAGAGTATAAAACAGATGAGGAAGGGTATAGATTAGTTCCTGACATCCCCGAGGTACATGAAGCTATTGTAGCGTATTTGCAGTATAAGTTTTTTAGACAACGCTTTCATAAAACAAGGGACCGTAGCTATTTACAAGATGGGGAGTTGTTCAAGCAAGAATATGAAAGGGCTATGGGTAGGGCTCGGCAAAAGCTAAAAATGCCAAGTGTGGAGGAAGTGTATTCTACTTATGAGAATGTAGTATTAAAAATGTACTCTAATCCTCGTAACAGTTTAAATAGATGGAAACGAGATGGTTTCGATTCTAAGATGTCAAGATTAACCAAGCGGTAATGGCGTATAACACAAATACAGAACCTCGTATATATCAAAATACTTTTAGAAAAGGTATGAACCTAGACAGTATTGAGTCTGCTATGCCTGAGGGGTATTGGAGAGAGGCTTGGAATACTGTGATAGGAACAGAGCAATCTTCGCATTTTGGTGTTTCCTCTGAGGCATCTAATGAGTTATTTGCTGCGTTACCTTCTGGATATAACATAAGGGGTATTCATTTCGTTGAGGAGCGGGACCATATGTATTTCTTTTTAAATTTGTCGGGGAAATCAGAGATTGGGTATGTAGATTTAAAGACAAAGGAATATGTTACCGTTTATAATGATTGTCAAGAGGTATTAGATTTTGGTACAGATACATGGATACCCAACGTATCTAAAGTTATGCAACCGTGCAATGAATTACATTTATATTGGGCGGTTAGGGATTATTACTTTCGATTAAATGTAGATGATACTTCTGAAATTGAGAACTGCGATGATTTATATTTATTCCAACCGAATTGTATTGGCGTAACCAAAGTAGAAACGACTGAAAAGGGAGGAAGTGATTTACAAGGAGGTGCTTATGATGTAGTAGCTCAGTTAGAAGATGAGGATGGTAATGTTACGAATTGGTTTAACTTTGGAAATACGGTTTATTTAGGAACTGAGAACAACACAACCGATGAGATTTCTGAGGGAGCTTTACATATTACCATAAGAAATTTAGGAAAGGATTATGTTAAGGTTAATTTAGGGGTATTCCATAATGGTAATTCTGTGGGGAGGGTAATTGCCTCTTTACCTTATTCAAGTAATGGGATTGAGTACTTTTATTCTTCGAGGTCTCAGTATGTTAGGGATGTACCTATCACAGAAGTTTTGGGCAGAAATAATGGATACCCAAGGGGAGAGGACTTACATCAACACGATGGTAAGTTATTCCTATTTAATTTAAGAGGGGAAAGAAACTTAGATTACCAAGAACGAGCATTACAGATAAAACCCTCTTATGTAATAGGTAGAGTGCCTATTAAGTACGCTCATATGTTTAAGGGTCTTAGAGGAGGTGAGGTCTATGCGGTAAGTATGCATTGTAATTATTCGGACGGTACGAGAAGTAGGTCTTTCCATATTGGTAATGTAGATACAACGGGTTCTGCTTCGGGGGAAGACTGTGAAGGGTGCGGCGGTAATGGAGCAGGTAATAATGCAACAGCTACACCAATTACTCAGGATGTGTTTGAGGTAAGTGATGGGGTTAGGAATGGGTTTAGCAGAACGTCTCCTGAGACCAACTATGAGCTATTTACTCCTACGGACCAAGAGCTTTATGATTTTGATGATGCGGATTACCCTGACGTAACTGATGTACCTGACCCTAATTCGGCAGGGGATGGAGATGGATGTGAGTGCGAGGTAATTTGTCAGGCTTATCCAGGAACAGGGGGATGGGGTGTGTTTCCTCGTATTTTGCCAGGCGGCGGTCTTTTTGGGGGTGGGCTAGAAGCAAATCCAACTTATTATCAAGAGATATTAGCTCGTATGGAAATCGCAAAGAAGAAATGCGATTGTGATTGTTTAGGGGGTGGGTTTGGAGCACCTTTAGCAGAGGGTGGGGATAGTCCTGAGGCGGGGTTAAGAGCTGAGGGTTTGTTAGGTGAAGAAGAAGTAACGTTTAATGCTGATGACGTAACAAAGTTATTTACGCAATTAACTTTAGAAGCAAATGCAGAGAATGGTACTTTAAC
>Ga0102926_1002829_pt1 | contig 10008 bp, 6 predicted proteins | sample SalPonR1_A_D2_MG_FD_78173 | JGI IMG/M metagenome (GOLD analysis project Ga0102926, IMG submission 78173) | Salt pond soil microbial communities from South San Francisco under conditions of wetland restoration - Salt Pond MetaG R1_A_D2_MG | ecosystem: Environmental > Aquatic > Marine > Intertidal...
ACTGCTGAGCTTGTGGAATGGAACTCCCTTACAGGTGAACAGTTGAGTGGTATTTTGTACAAACCTGAAAATTTTAACCCAAATAAGAAGTACCCGCTGATGGTGTATTTTTATGAACGCAACGCAGAGAATTTATTCCGGCACCAGCATCCGGCACCGAGCCGTTCAACCATCAATAAAACATTTTATGCGAGCAACGGATATATGGTATTTGTTCCCGATATCACTTACAAAGTTGGCTATCCCGGGCAAAGCGCCTACAATGCCATTGTCAGCGGCACGCAATACTTAATCAATGAATTTCCATATATCGATGAAAAAAATATCGGTCTGCAGGGCCAGAGTTGGGGCGGTTATCAAACAGCGTGGCTTATTACCCAAACTGATTTATATGCAGCAGCAATGGCCGGTGCCCCGGTAAGCAACATGACCAGTGCGTATGGCGGAATCCGCTGGGGATCGGGAATGAGCCGGATGTTTCAGTATGAACATACACAAAGCCGCATTGGTGGTACGCTGTGGGAAAAACCGCTGCATTATATCGAAAACTCGCCGCTTTTTTATGCGCCTAAAGTAAACACCCCTTTACTGATGATGCACAATGACGATGACGGTGCGGTTCCATGGTATCAGGGCATCGAGTTCTTTGTTGCATTGCGCAGATTGAACAAACCCAGCTGGTTGCTTACCTACAATGGCGAACCGCATAACCTGAAAGGTTCGAGCTGGGCCAACCGTGTGGATTTAAGCAAGCGCATGTTCGGATTTTTCAATCATTACCTGAAAGGCGAACAAATGCCAGAGTGGATGGAAGAAGGAATACCTGCCATTGAAAAGGGCGAGAATCTGGGGTATTGAATAGTTTATTTTTTGTTTGCCGTAAAAACGGGGTCGTTCATCGAATTTATTCAGTGCTTCATTTTCTTTTCCGGAATTTTGGAGTAACGATTTTCAGTGTAGTGCGTCTAACAAAAAACAAAACTATTAAGCCATGAAACGATTTCTTCTCTTACCTGTTCTTTTTCTTTTCCTTTTTACCTCGTGCGAATACGATACAGGTGTTTCCGAAGCATTTACCAAATACCGGTTTAAAGACGGCGTTACAACCATTACCGTTCCCGGGTGGCTGATTCATTCCGCTGCCATGTGGGGCGATCTGGAAAGGGAAGAGCGCGATTTGCTGCGCAGCATCGATAAAGTGAAGGTGCTCACCATTGAGGATGAAGAATTGAATGCGCGTAGCAACCTGCACAAAGAGTTTTATGAAACAGTGCGCGAACGTGGCGATTTGGAAGAATTACTGGTAGTGCGTGACGGCAACGAGCAGGTAACTATTTTCGGAAAAGGCGATGAAGATTCCATCAAAGAAATGCTCATCCTGGTGGGTGGAGATGATAATGCTATCATTTACCTGAAGGGTAGGCTTAAACCTGAATTGATTGCCAATTTCATGGATGAAAATTCACAAAACGGGTTTTTGAGTTTGAGGAATTGAATAGCCCTCAAAAAGCATCACTGTCTAAAATACCCGATAATTTATATGATCCACTACCAAAATTATCCGGTTTATTTTTGCAGATCGGCTATCACCAACCTGATTTCGCCATACGAAAAATCATCACCCAGTTTGTTTTTGATTTCTGAAGTTGTTTCCCGGTCGGGGTTTTGTTCGAGTTTGGTTTTTATGGTTTCGTACTTTTCCGGAGGAATTAATTCGAAAATATCCAGTTCGCCTTTCTGTATAAAATACGCCAGGTGCCCTTCGATGGTCGAGGGAGCGAGGTTGCGTTTTTTCGCTACTTCAACAACCGAAAGTCCGTTCTGAAATAGTTTCAGCGATTGCTCTTTGGTGCCAAGTCCAGCCAGTGCCACTTCTTCGTTGGCATTCAGCGGAATGTCCATGTTTTTTTTACTGCGGTATTCTAAAATTAACGCCAGGATTTCCTGTCCGAACTGTTCCATCTTTTTGCCGCCCATTCCTTTTACTTCTTGCAGTTGCACAGAAGTGGACGGTAATTCATTGGCAATTGTAGCCATCACTTTTTGGCGCAGCACACGCGATATGGCCAGCCCGGTTTCTTCGGCTTTCAAATCGCGCCATTTCACCAGTTTTTTGTAGAATTCAGGATGATCCACATTTACCGCTGCCACTTTGCTTCGTTTTTTCGAAGTGGGTTTTTCAATGGCTGCAATAGCGCGTGTTTCAAGATACGAGGGAATGGAAAACTGTTTTGAAGACGCTTCGAGGCAGGCTTTTTTCACATTCAAATCCATTTCCAACCGGCCAATTGCATCGGTAATTCGTTTGCGCAACGCCTGGTTATCGGTTTGAAAGCCTGCTTCGTCCAATGGTTGCAGAATCAGTTGCTCCATTTTTTCTGAAAAATAACCGGTTGCTTTTTGAATGCGTTCCTGCAAAGCAGGATTATTTTCAGCTGGCCCGGAACCATTGAGTAAATTTTTCACCTGAATATAAAAGCGTTCTGCCACATCGGCCATCTCTTCTTTCACCGGAACAAGCATTTTACGTAACGTTTCATTCAGGTTGCCCATTAAAAATTCAGCATTGTCTTCCCACACTTTCAAAATGTAATTAGCAGATCTGAGCACAAAACTGAAATCGTATAACTCTTTAATCAGGTTCAGTTCGTAATTTTTACGGGAAGCTTCGAGGTCATTTTCATCCGGTTGGTTTTGTTCCACATCATCGGTAAACCCAATTACTGTTTCGTCGTTAATGACGCTGCCTGAATCGAGCGGGGTGCTCAAAACCAGTCCTTCCAGGTTTTTGCATCGGCTAAGCGCCACGTAAACCTGCCCGTGGGCAAACGACTGTTTTGCATCTATAACAGCTTTTTCAAATGTCAGGCCCTGGCTTTTGTGGATGGTAATGGCCCACGCCAGCTTCAACGGGAACTGCACAAATTTTCCCACCACATTTTCTTCGATTTCCGAAGTTTGTGCATTCAAATTGTATTTGGTATTTTCCCAAACGGCGCGCTCCACAATAATCGGCTCACTGTCGCTGGGACAAAGCACTTCTATTTGGTCGTCGTCGATATCCGTTACCTTCCCTATTTTTCCGTTGTAATATCTTTTTTCAACCGAAGCATCATTTTTCAGAAACATTACCTGTGCGCCGTTTTTAATTTCTAAAACAGCATTGGCAGGGTAGGAGGATTCCGGAAAATCATCTTCTACTGAACATTCGAAAGTGTGTTTTTTTGTGGACAGTTTGTTGAGGTGATTGGCATTAATGCGGTTTGCCTGGTAGTTGTGCGTGGTGAGTGTGATGTAACCTTCTTCTTTTGGCGGATTGAAATTTGGGACAAAGCGGCTGTTTAGTTTTCTGATGTCGTTTTCGTCCATTTCATTATCCCGGACTTTATTCAGTAAATCGATAAAATCCTGATCACTTTGCCGGAAAATATGTTTCAGTTCAATGCCGGTAAAACTGGCATTTTTTAGGGCATGGCTGCTGAAAAAGAAGGCAGTTTCATAATGATTTTGAAGGATGTTCCAGTCGTCTTCTTTTACCACCGGAGCCAGTTGTTGCAAATCGCCAATCATCAGCAATTGCACGCCGCCAAATGGTTTTCTGCGGTTTTTAAAACGCCGCAACACTTCGTCGATGGCGTCGAGCATGTCGGCACGCACCATGCTGATTTCATCGATAACCAGTAAATCGAGGCTGCGAATAATGTTGATTTTATTTTTGCTGAACCTGCGGATTCCTTCGTTTTGCATTTTTGCGCCCGGAACATAAGGCGAAAAAGGCAGCTGGAAAAATGAGTGAATGGTAACTCCGCCGGCATTGATTGCGGCCACACCGGTTGGCGCAACCACTACCATGCGTTTGGGCGAGTTTCTTTTCAGCGTTTTCAAAAATGTGGTTTTCCCGGTTCCGGCTTTTCCGGTCAAAAAAATATTTTCTCCGGTGTAGCTTAAAAAGTCGCGTGCAAGCTGTAGTTGCGGATTGTTTTGGATTGACATTATTTTAGATACGTTTTGTTTGGTTGAAAAAATCGTTTTTTGTGTTTATTTGGTTTCGTCTTTTGTAAATGGCTTCACCTCTTGCAATTTGATTCACCCATTTATTTATCGGGAATTCTTCCAGTGTTTTGTAATTTTCTGATGTGATATCCCGGTACAGAAATTCGGTTAACTGCGACAAGCTGATGTTATTGTCTGAAGCAAATATTTTTGCTTTTTCAATTATTTCCTTGTCAAACTGAAGGGTGACTTTTGTGTCCATTTCAAATTCTTTACGTCTAAAATAAAACATTTAACCGATAAGAAAAAGCCGACAAAATATTTTTTCCAGGAATATTTTGCCGGCCAGCTATTTTTTAAAATAAATCAGGGTTTATTCAAAATTTTAAGTGAGCATTCATTTCCTAATTCAGCAACCCAAAATAAAAATAGAGCGTTCGCTTCACCGGTTTTTCCATGTTGTTGAGTTCGCCGGCCGGGCCGAGGTTCCAGGTGTCGTTGCTGATTCCCATGGCCAGTTTGGTGCCCACGGGCGGAATTCCATCGAGGAACGACACATTTCCCACCGGCAATTCCGGATAGTTTTTCGGACCGGATATTCCGTAAAAATCAAACAACCGCACAAACAAATCCGGCTCCCCGGCAACCATTGTGAATTTGCCGTACACCGAGTTGAATTCCATCCACGACACATCGGAATAATAACCTTTGAACTGCGGATATTCCCAGGAATTATCGCCCGGCAGCACATCGTTGTAAAACCGCTCATAAACATCCAGTTTTACGCCTTGTAACCGGTTTTTCCAGACGTGCCGCGGTCCGTTGCCCAGCCATTTGGCGCCAATAATATCCGATTCGGGGAAATCGAAGCTGATGCCGGTAAAATATTGTTCGCCTTCCACCTGGTATTCGTAATTCATTTCCAACCAGCCGCTGCGATACATAGTCCAGGTTACTTTTTTCAAATCGCCGGAGTAGGTCATTTCCACCACATGCGATTTGGTAGAAGGAAAATTCCGGATACCGGTAAGTTTAGCTTCGCCGCTTACCAAAACCGGACCGTTGTTAAACGGGATGGGCAGTCCCATGTCATTACCAATTTCTTTTATGGTACCGTCTTCCTTGCTGAATGCCACCGAAATTCCGGAGGCTTTCAAAACCATCACGTCATCGTTTTCGAAGAACTCCACTTTTGCGGCTTCTTCCGATGTGTCGCCTTCCTGCTCTTCGATGGGCAGAATGTTGTCTGCCTCGGTCCCGGCGGCACGAAGTTCATCGCGGCGCTGTTTCTCTGCTTCTGTGAGTTCGGTTTCAACCAGTTGCTCCGCCACGTTATTGTTGCCGTTTGTTTTCCAGCTCCACGCGAAAATTTCCTCTCCGTGCGGATTGACTGCCCTAACATACAGTGCATCGTAATTCTTATAATCGGCCGGCAGATTCAGTTTCAAATTACCTTTCTGTGCCGGCTTCAAATCGGGGCTGTCAGTTTTCCCGGATGCCATTACCTGGTGGCTGGCTCCCCGGTCGTGCGGCGAGCAGAATTTCACCAGTTGCCACTCAAATTTGCAGTCTTTTAGATTGGTAAAATGATAGCGGTTTTCAACCGGAATGGTGCCATCAAAATTGTCGGGGAGTTTTTCCAGTTCAATTTTCACCGGACTGAAAATCTCGCGCATGGCAAAGAAGCTGGCCTCTTTTTCGCGGTGCGGGCCCACCACGCCATCGGGTGCATTTACACGGTTTACATCGATGTAGCCATCAAGGTCGGTGCGTACGAGGCCTTCGTCGCCAAAAACCCAAAGAAAGAGGCCGGCTGACAACTCCGAATTCCAGAACAGTTCCCAGAAATCGCCAAGCCCTGCTGCCATTCCACCGTCGTCCTGGCCGTGCAGTAATTCAGTGGGCATGTAAATCAGCGGTCCCTCGAGCAGTTTTTTGGAGCTGTAATAATTTTCATAGTGATTGCAGTCGATTCCATTGTAGTCGTTCCCCGGCCGGTGATGCGCATGAATAACCGGCCGGTTCGACGGATCGTAAATGGCAAAGTCGTCGTCCAAATCTGTATTGGATCCGCCTTCGTTTCCGTTGCTCCAGAAAATGATGGAAGGATGGTTCACATCGCGGATGACCAGTTCGCGTACCAGCTTGCTGCCCACTTCAGTATCGTAAGCATTTTGCCAGCCCGCCAGCTCGTCGAGCACATATAAACCCAGCGAATCACAAATATGCAGAAACGATTTATTGGGTGGATAATGGGCACAGCGCACTGCATTCATATTCATTTCCTTCATCAACCGAACATCGAGCAAATCGATATCCGGACTGACACACCGACCGGTTTCGGGCCAGAAAACATGCCGGTTGATTCCTTTAAATTTCACCTTGGTACCGTTGAGATACACACCGTCGTTTTCGCGGATTTCAATGGTGCGGAACCCAAATTTTTCGGTCAGTTCGTATTGGGTTTCAGTGCCATCGACAAGAGAAACTTTTACAGAATAAAGGTTTGGCGTTTCTGAGGTCCAGGTTAACGGATTTTCAATTTTACAGGAAAGCGTAACCAGTGAATCGTTTAACCCAGCGCTGGCTTCGCATTCTTTTACAAAGTTTCCCTGAGCATCGAAAATTTCAGCTTTAATTGTTTGTTCCGATTTCAGATTGACCGGGAAAGCATCCATTTTGAAATCACCATCGGCATTGGCGGCAATGGCCACGCGGTCGATAAATTCTTCGGGCACTGCTTCGAGGTACACCGGCCGGAAAATGCCGCCAAAAATCCAGTAGTCGGCGTAACGTTCAGCGCGGTTAACGGAGTGATTGGCTGAAACTTTATCAACTTTCACTTCGAGTTCATTTTCTTCACCGAAATTAATTTTGGCTGAAATATCAAAACGAAACCTGTAAAAAGATCCCTGGTGGACCGGACCTGCCAGCTGACCGTTAATTTTCACTTCAGTATCGGTCATGGAGCCTTCAAAAACAATGAAAACCGTTTTGTTTTTCCATTCGTCCGGAACTTGGAACTGATGTTTGTAAATTCCCGATTCATTGGCGTATTTATGTTTTTTTCCGTAGGTGCGGTAATCGCGTCCGTAATCGTACTCGCCAAAACCCTGCTGCTCCCAGTGCGACGGAACTTCGATTTCGGTCCAAACGCCGCTGTTGCGCCCGCCGGTGCAGTAAAAATCCCAGGTAACGGTGTTTTCATTGTCAGTTCCCGACAGGTACTGAATTTCCTTTTGGGCAGGTTGGGCAGAAACGTTTTCAACAAAAAGAGCGAGGATAAAAATCAATAGAAATGACCACTTTGCAAAATTCATGATAGTTGTTTTAATCGTTAATTTGTGCCTTTACTTTTACGACACAAAAAACGCGTTTTTCACCTATGATTTTCAGAAGTTTATTCGGTTAAATTTACGATGCATTTTTAGTTTGTTCCGGAAAACTGCTAAGCAACAGCTAACAGAAAAACTTCTGCAAAACAATTTTTATTTCATTATAATCAGGATATTACAAAATCGGAAAAAGTATATTCACTCTTTGAAAATGAAAGTATTATAATTCATAATGGGCTCAATTAATAGTTGAGATTTTCTATTTTTGTAAAAAGAGACAGATATTTTGTTTATCAGCGAAATATTTGTTTTACATTATAAATATTTTGTAAGATGACAACATTAAAAATCGCCTTACTTTTATCCATGCTTTTTCAAATTGTTGCCACAATACTTGCCATCAGTTTGATTCGCCGTACCAGGTTTAATATCTCCTGGATATTGATTTCGTGTGCATTTATTTTAATGGCTCTGCGTCGATTATTCGAGTTTTCGGGGTTTTTCTGGGAGTCAAAATTATTTCCAAACGACGAACTAAATGGTTGGATAGGAGTTTTGATTTCAGTATTTATTTTTGTCGGAGTGATTTTTATAAAAAAAATCTTTAACCTTCAGGACGAAATTGAAAAGTTAAGAGAAGAGAATGAAAATAAAGTTTTATCAGCAATAATAAATACAGAAGAGAAAGCAAGACAGTCTTTTGCCCGTGAATTACACGACGGAATGGGGCCTGTTTTGTCATCAATAAAAATGACACTGAGCGCAGTAAACAATGAAAATTTGACTCCAGTTAACAGAAAAATTATTGAATCGGCACATCATGCCGTAAGTAATTCAATAATTACGTTAAAAGAGATTTCCAATAGTCTCAGTCCACATCTATTAACAAATTATGGGTTAAAACAAGCCCTCGAAACTTTGGCTTCTCAGCTTTTTCCTCAGAAAAATATTGGTTACGAATTTGATTTTCAAATAGAAGAAAAGCAACTTTCGGAAGAAATGAGCATAAATTTATATCGGATTTTATCTGAATTGATGAATAATAGTTTTGTTCATGCCAATCCACAAAAAGTATATGTTGAAATAAAAGAAAAGGGAGCATTTGTTCAAGTCCGATATTTGGATGATGGAATAGGATTTGATTATAATTCAGGAAATGAAAAAGTTAAAAATAAAGGAATGGGATTGAATAATATTTTCTCACGGATTAAATCGCTGAAAGGATATTACACTATTACAACAGCACCTGAATATGGTTTCTTAATCGAGTTCTATTTCCCATTATACAAAACAAACAATGAAAAAAGTTGATATATACCTGGTTGATGACCATTCCCTTTTTAGGGAAGGTTTAAAATTATTGCTTTCCAACCTCGATTTTATTGGAGAAATATTCGATGCAAATAATGGAGAAGAGTTTGTAAATGGATTGAAAAACAATCCTGTTGATATTGCCTTGCTGGATATAGAAATGCCTGTTATGAATGGAATAGAAGCTGCAAAACGAGCCAGGGAAATTCAACCATCCATTAAAATACTTGCGCTATCGATGTATTCAGATAAGAATTATTACCTGAGTATGATTGATGCCGGGGCCTGCGGTTTTTTATTGAAAAATTCCAATTTTGAGGAAGTAGAAAAAGCAATTACCGATATTTGTAACGATAAAAGTTATATTTCTATTGAAATATTAAACGACATATTGAAGAACCCCGGGAAAGCCAGTTATAACGTTTTTAACAACGAATTAACCGAACGGGAAACTGAAGTTTTATTGTTAATCTGTAAAGGATTTACGAACAATGAGATTGCAGATAAACTGGTGCTCAGTAAACGAACTGTTGACAAACACCGTGAAAACCTTTTACAGAAAACACAATCGAAAAATACGGCCAACCTGGTTATTTTTGCTATAAAAAATGGTTTGTTGCAAATTGATTAATATTCATTCTCTAAGCTTAAAAGCGTAGTTTGAAATTTACGTTTTTAGACTGTTCTCTGATTGATTCAGGCAAAATACTTTTGTAACCTAAGTTTTTTATGCAAAAGCTATGTCTGGAATCAACAGGTATTTCAAAATAATCTCAGGGTCGGGCAAGTTAAAATTAATACGCAACCCAAATTACTTTTTTACCTTTTTAGTAGTTTGTATATTATCAAAAAGCGGATTTGCACAATTAACTGTTGATGCTCAATACCGAAACCGTTTCGAACTACGCGATGGGTATAAAAAACTTGCTGCAGAAGGAACCACACCGGCGGCATTCATCTCTCAACGCACAAGGCTTTCAATTAGTTTCGAAAATGAAAACTTAAAATTAAAGTTTACCCCTCAGGATATGCGAGTTTGGGGCGATGAACAATTGAGCAGCTCTACGGGAGTTTTTGGCGATTACGCTTCGCTCGATTTGTTTGAAGCATTTATTCAGATTAAAACGGGGCAAAACGGTTGGCTATCTGTTGGAAGACAACCACTGGTTTACGACAGTCAACGTATGTTTGCAGCCCGAAACTGGAATCAAAACGGAATTGCATACGATGCGGTGGTTTTTAAGTTGAATACTGAAAACATTGAATTTCATGCCGGCAGCAGCTGGAACTCGACAGGCGAAAATATCACCGATAACTTTTACGACCCCAAACGAATCAAATCGCTGAATTTAGTATGGGCAAAGCATCG
>Ga0102926_1002832_pt1 | contig 10004 bp, 11 predicted proteins | sample SalPonR1_A_D2_MG_FD_78173 | JGI IMG/M metagenome (GOLD analysis project Ga0102926, IMG submission 78173) | Salt pond soil microbial communities from South San Francisco under conditions of wetland restoration - Salt Pond MetaG R1_A_D2_MG | ecosystem: Environmental > Aquatic > Marine > Intertidal...
CTGCATCCATCTTATTGATAAATATAATTTTCGGCATACTTCTTTTTTCTGTAAATTTCCATGCTTTTTCCGTTCCAACTTCTATTCCTGATGTGCCATCAACCACGATCACTGCACCACCAGCAACTCTTAAGGAACCAAAAACTTCTCCTACAAAATCAAAATAGCCTGGGGTATCTAAAATATTAAACTTTGACTTTTTCCATTCAACAGGTACAACACTTGTAGAAATAGAGAATTTTCTCTCATGTTCTTCATCTGAAAAGTCTGAAATCGTTGTCCCTTTTGTTACGGAACCCATAGATTTGTTTTTCACAGTGTTAAAATACATTGATTCAGTCAATGTTGTTTTACCACTGTTACCGTGTCCCAACATTGCCACGTTTCTTATTGCATCCACCTTATACTTTTTCATTTGTTTTCCCCCTCTTCTAATATGTCTATTACATAATTCAACAAAACAAAGTAAATTCCTTTATATTTTTTGATTTTTCTGAATACTTAAGTGAAAAATCAAACAACCTGTTACAGTTGTTTGGATTTATTTATAAGATCCCAGACATTTTTGTAACTTCAAGTCCATGATCTTCCCATTTTTCAATAATCTTATTCAGTCCTATTGAGTCACTAGCCATATGACCAGCAACAATAATATTTCCAATGTTTTGTTTTTCTACGGCTTTTTTAACATCTTCTGGCACATGCATACATACAATTGTACCAACACCTGCTTCAAAATAAGCTTTAAAGACATCTTCGCCGCCATTTGTGCCACCAGCAAATAAAACCGCAATCTTACCTGCATATGATTCTTCTGAACCCACACGAATCACAGGTCCAGCCAAAGCATTTCTGTAAATTTCCATTTCATTTAAAGCCGAAACTATATCCTTCAACTTTTTCTTAGGTTGTTCTTTAAATTTTTCATCTAAGAATTCTTGAACAATCTTTTGTCCAATTAAATCTGCCGGCATATGAATATTCATAAAAGGCATATTTAAAAGTCTTGCCGCCGAAGATACGCGATCATAGTTTGCAACATGATTGCTTAATTCAACACTTTTAAGCTTTTTACTTAAAACCTTTTCAGCTTTATTAATGGGTACACCAAAGGTGACCATCCGATCGATTTGTTTTTTCATCACTTTCGAAAAATCCGTTCGAGCAGTATCTGCTTTTGGATGATGACTTACAACACAATCAATACCTAACTCTTTAGCCAATAGCAGTTCTTGAGTTTCCATATCTACACCAATGAGCACTTTTTTAATAGCCTCGCCACTCACACTAATGGTAGAATCATATGGTACTTCAGATAAATCTGCTAATTCAAGGGCTAATGACATCATTTGATTTGTTTTCATTTATTCACCTCTTAAAGTTAATTTTACCATAATAATCATTGATTTTCAATCAAACTATCGAATTGGACAGACGCCACTTTCACACCCATCATCCCCAATATCAAATATTATTTCTTCTTTCTCATACTTTGAAATTAAAGAAGGTCTAAAGGGTGCTAAAGCCTGAACTTTCTCTTCATATTCTTCTTCACTAATACTCTCATAGGGTAACAATTCATAGAAATTATCATCAAGGGCTAAAAATGTTACTGCAACAACATCATCCCAATTTTTCCATAACCAGTCTTCAACTAAAGCCCACTCATGGTCTCTCACATGAACTGTAATGGACACATTATGGTCCACATAATTTTCCATGAACATCTTATAATCTTCAAGTTGTTCAATTGCACTAACATCATACTTTGTTTTCCCTTCAGGTGCTTTTACAGGAAACTCAACTACCTTTGTTATACAATCTTCTAATCTTTGACCTACTTCTGGGTATACTGGATAATCTAACTCCTCACATACCTTTACTAACGGATCATCTGCAGATATTCTAACCCGTCTTAAGTAGTAAGGGGAATGTGAATAGTGTACACCACTAGAAACCGTTGGTAATTGGGATTGTGTGCCTTCTGGCTTAACAGTTGTCACTAATTCAGGTATAGCTTCTCCAAGTTCCTTAGCATATTTCTCAACTTCTTCTCTAGCAGCAGCTCTCAATTTTTTTAATAAAACAATCTGCTCGTCCCTTGTATATTTCAATCGGTTCATTGCATCTTGCCAACCTGTTAATGAACAACCAACAATCTTATTTTCTTTGTGTTGTCGATCCCATTTAGGCAGCTCTAACTCTACTGTTGTTAGTCGATAACTTGCTCTAACAGACATTTTTTGAGCCGCTATTATAGCTTCTAAATCTAAAGAATCATCTTCTTGAACATAAGCTTCAACATTAAGCGTTGTTAAATTACAAAGGCCTTTTGTATCTAATAAAATTTCCCCGCAAGGATTGACACCATTAAAAGTCTTTGTTCGTTTTTTAGCTGCTTCAGCATTAATAAATGCTGGTTCTCCTGAGTTTCTCATTTGTTTGATTTGCCAATTTAATTTTTCCCGAGAAGGTTTTTCTTGATAATAAATTGAATTGTTAGAAACTTGTCGATGAGAAAGTTCATCATTCATGATCCACTGACCATCTATTTGTTTGTATAAATCATTTTTAGCTTCTATACACTCTTGATCATCAGGATCAATAATCATGATTTCCGCAGTTCTTCTTACCCCACCTGAAACAACATTTTCACCAATAATGTTTGCAATATCCATACAATCAATTGATTGAAGTTTTACACGATCTTTGTTTTCAATAGCTGATCGTCTGATTAATAGCTGTTGAATCTTATCAAACATATTTTTTAAGCTTCTCGGACCACTCGCTGTGCCGCCAAAGGTTTTTAACTTTTCTCCTTTCGGTCGTACATTATCATAATCTATTATTATTGTTTTTACTTTTCTATATTGTGTTGAGTAAAGTAATTTAAAGAAGAAATCTAAGGATTGTACCCAACCTTCCTTACTATCACCTATGGTTATTTTAGCTGTATTGTTGAATAAAAACTCTAAAGAGGTATGGTCTTCACGTGCCTCTTTCTCAACAGGTGCATAATCTTTTTGAACCAGTTCAAAATCTGTTCTAATTTTCGGTAATTTTTTTACATCTTCATTAAGAATGCGTAAACCAATACCCGAACCAATCATTAATAAATAGAACAAATCTGTATATGATTCAAAATCTTCAATAATCTGGAAAGAACAGTTAAAATTCGCCATTGGATAATGTTTAGCAACATCTGTGTTGCCAATCCAAAGGGTTCTACCAGATAAAAACTGTTTCAAATTATAAACATTATCAAATAATTCCTCTGCTTCTTTTCGAGTCGTTGGCACTAAAGAACAATTGTATTCAACAGCTCTTCTAACAGTTTCCCACCAATACTCTCTTCTACCTTCTTCTTCTAAGTATCTTGAATATGTTCTATAATAAACAAAATTTCCTAATTGATTCATCGGTGCCGGTTGATGCTTATACTTACTAATAAAATCATTCGTTAATAGGTTGAACTCTTGTTTCTTTTTCTTTCGCATCTTATCATGTTCATTTCGATAGATAATATATTTTTTTGCTGCATCTTTTCTAGGACTGTCCATTAGCATTAACTCAACGGTATCTTGAATTGCATTGACATCAATGCGATCAAGGCCTTCAAAACTTTCGGCTACTCTTTCAGCAATGGCTAATGCCAAGGCTTCATCTACCCCTGCTTTTGTTTCGTACATAGAACGTTCAATTGCTGTTTTGATTTTTCCAATATTAAAGGCGACTAGCACGCCATTTCTTTTAACTACATTCATTATTACTCCTTTCTTATCCACATGTTTTGCACATATTGTGCATAAAGTATAAATCAGACACTATATATAGTGTCTGATTCTTATTTTATCATATATTAAATTAATTTCTAGATTTTTTTGATTTTTATTTTTTTAGTAAATAAATACCATTGTTAACATTAAAAATAATACTAATACGATATTTGCACGTCTGAAACCTAGTTGATAATGCCTTAAAAACTGTAGGAATTTTATATCCTTAGTAATAATGTACTTATAAACTAAATAGCCAATAGCAACATATATTCCATAAGTAATATAATCACTGAACTGAACTTTTATAATAATATCAAAATACTTTTTCAGTACATACATTTCCCCAACACCTGAAAATAAAGTAACACCACCAACAAGTACTAAAGGCATCTTACTTTCTTTATGGGATGTATCGATTTTAGCTTTCTGTTCGCCAAAGAGTACTTGACTCAACTTTACAAAAGAAATAACTGTTCCCAGACTAATTAAATGCATAGACATTTCTAAGATAATATTCCCTTTTAAACCATATTTAATCAAATGTTTAGAAACATAACCGTTTGTATAAGGAAAACCAGTAATGGATAAGATTCCGATAATCATAAAAAATGCCAAACCAGGATAATTCTTTAATAACCCTCTTATATTTTTTAATTCTCTAGCATTATACTCTTTAATCACTATACCTGCTGTTAAAAATAGTAACCCCTTAAATAAACTGTGATTCACCAAATGTAAAATACCACCTATATGGAGACTACCAATCCCACCGATACCCATAAGTATTATACCTGATTGGGAAATTGTGTGAAAAGCCAATACTCCTTTTATATCTTTTTGACTCAAAGCAAACATAATACCAGAAATAGCCTTTAAAATACCCATAATTAATAAGTACTTGAAAAATAAACCCTCGGGTATAAATCGAAGCAGTTTAGCTAAAACAATAAAGCCCGCTTTAACTAAAACACCTGATAAAAGCGCCGACATACCGGAAGGGGCCGCCATGTGAGCTCTAGGCAACCAAGTCCATGTGTAAACGGGAAAAAAAGCAGATTTTACCCCTAAAGCCGTAACAATCATGCCAAAAGCAGCTTTTGTTGTGGCATCCAATGGTAAATTACTTATATAACTCAAATTTAAAGTTCCAAGACGCATATAGATAATAATTAAACCCATCAAATAAAAAAGCATGGCTACACTATTAAACATTAGATAATAAATCCCTGCGCGAATAGAAAATCCATCTTTTTTATAAATAATTAACATAGCCGAAATTACCGAGGTGATCTCAACAAAAACAAATATATTGTATAAATCATTACTAAAAATTAATCCATAAAATGTTCCCCTTAAAAAATGTAAGAAGAAGTAGAATTTATAGTCATCTGATCGTTTCATTAATGAATACAGACTAGAACCAACCCAAGCAATGATACTAATGCCTAAAAATACGAAACTTAAATGGTCCATGTATAAACTAATACCAAAGTATTTTGGCCAACCACCAACGATACTTTCTTGGGCACCAAAAGTATTTACTTTTAAAAATAAACGATAAATAACATATACTTCTATCGGTATAGAAAGCAGACTATATTTGATAACATAATCTCTTTTTAGTAAAAATACAATTAAAGCAGTCAATACTGGTATAAGGATTAATAAAATCATTTCTCTATTCCTTTCGATTAACTATAATCGCCTAATTCATCATTTAAAAATCTTACCTAATAAATAAATGCCATAGTTAACATCAAAAATAATGCTAATACTATGTTTGCTCTCCTAAACCCTAATTGATACTTGCGTAAAAACTGCAAGACTTTAATGTCTCGATCAATAATGTATCTATGCACTAGATAGCCAATAGCAATATAAATAAAATATGTTATAAAATCTGAAAGATGAACTTTAACAATAATATCTAGATAATTTTTTAATATAAACATTTCCACAAAACCTGAAAGGAATGTTATACCAGCAAGAAATATTAGGGGCAAACGACTTACTTTCATCTTTTCATTTATATTCCCTTTAGCTTTACCAAATAATACTTGGCTTAACTTCAGGATGTAAATAATGGTTCCGATATTAATCAAATGCAAAGCATACATAACTACTCTATTGCTCTCTAAAGAGTATTTAATTAAATGTTTTGAAACAAAACCATTGGTTAGAGGAAATCCCGTAATAGATAAACCACCAAGGATTAAGAAAAAAGCTAATTCTGGAAACTTTTTTAACAACCCCCTTATATGTTTAACCTCTCTAACATTATAATGTTTAATAATCACACCAGCCGTTAAAAACATTAATCCTTTAAATAAACTATGGTTAATTAGATGAACTAATCCTGCGATATGCAAATCCCCTACACCTGAAATTGCTGCTAAAATCAATCCTGATTGAGAAATTGTACTAAAAGCCAAAATACCTTTAATATCTTTTTGACTTAAAGCAAACATAATACCTGAAATCGCTTTAAGCAATCCCATAATTAAGAGATATCTAAAGAAAATCCCTTCTGGTAAAAATCTATACAACTTGACTAATACAATAAAGCCACTTTTTACAAGGACACTGGACAATAACGCCGACATCCCTGAAGGTGCTGCCATATGTGCTCTAGGCAACCAAGTCCAAGTATAAACTGGAAAGAATGCAGATTTTACACCTAAAGCTGTAACAATTAAACCAAAAGCAGCTTTAGTTGTCGCATCAAAGGGCAAGTTCACTATATAATCTAAATTAACCGTTCCAATACGCATATAAATAATAATAACACCGGCGAGATAGAAAAACATCCCTACACTATTAAACAATAAATAGTACATGCCAGCACGAACAGAAAAACCATCTTTTTTATAAATAATCAACATTGTTGAAATGACAGATATAATCTCAATAAATACGAAAATATTGAAAAGATCATTACTAAAAATCAAACCATAAAAAGTACCTCTTAAAAAATGCAAGAAGAAGAAAAACTTATAGTCATCAGCTCTTTTACTTAAAGAGTAGTAACTCGATGCTAACCAAGCAACAACACTTATAAATAAGAAGACAAAACTAATATAATCAGCATACAAACTAATACCAACAACTTCAGGCCATCCACCAACAATTATCTTATGAAACCCAGTTTCATTTACTTTTTCAAATAATTGATAGATAAGATAAATTTCAACTGGTATTGATAACAAACTTAAACGAATAACTTTTTTGTTTTTTAATAAAAAAACAAATAATGCTGTGAAAACTGGTAATAAAATTAAAGCAATCATCTAAATATCCCTTTCAAGTATCTCTGCCCATTTTAAGGAACCAAAATAGTGAAAAATCTTAATACTCATCATTAATACTAATGCACTGATAGCAGCACCGATAACAATAGTAGTCAACATCATCGCTTGAGGCAAAGGATCCACCATTTTCTTTAAAGTTTTCGCATAAATGGGAACATTATCTCCTTCTAAAGCAACTAAATTTAAAAACAATACAATTAGAGAGGCTTCGACTATATTAAAACTTAAAACTGTTTTAATAACGGTTTCAGATGTCATCAAGCCATAAAATCCGATCAATACCAAAATAAGCGATAAATAAACACTAATCAAAAGATTTCCCCCTCTATAAAAAATGTTTCTAGGATGTTTACTAAACCTAATGTAACTTTTAATCCTATTAAAAAATTCAATAATACTAGAAAAAGTTGTTGGTTATGGAAAAAAAAGTTAGTAAAATTTTCACCAGAAACAAAATATGAAATGTTAGAAACAACCAAAATAGCTAAAAATGTTAGCTTTTCATAGCCACTCAAGCGAATCAAATCAAAACGCACAGGTTTAAAAAAGTTAATCAACATAATACCCGTAGCAACAATTACGCCACCTTGGAATCCGCCGCCAGGGGTTAAATTGCCAAAAATTGTTACATAAACACCATACATGATAATGTATGGATAGATAAATCTACTCATACTTATTAGAACTTTACTTTTTCTCATACATTACCCCTTTCTCATAGATTCATCTTCTCTTGTCATAAATATTACACCAGCAACAGAAACGAGCAAAATACCTGCTTCAAAAATTGAATCAAATAATCTATAGTCAAGATATATGCCTGTAACAATATTTTGAGAATGGACATCTTTAAATGATTCTTCTATAAAATAGTCTTTAGAAGAAGAATCAATTCGTTCTATATCAATTACCATAATTAAAAATACAAATAATAATGTTACCACGAGAATTGCAATCTTTTTGATCATGATATATCACCACCTAAAGCATTTAAGTCAGGGGCTAGTATAACCATAACATCAAAATTATCTCTTGTCATATTCTCTAAACGATGCATTAAAATACTTGATTCTTTACCAATAAAGAAATATCCTCCTAAACCTTCACGGGCTTTTACGTGCAAATCAACGTTTACTACTCTAAAAACACCGGAAAGAACCATTTTATCTTCTTCTAAATCTTCTATTATTTTTAAATCCAAACCATATAAATCACAGAAATCTTCTAATAGATTCCTACAGCTTCCCTCTGCACTAAAATCTTCACTTAATACATCTCCTGTTACAATAAAGCTTCTTTGTTTTGACACAGAAACCAATAACATTATCGGTACGATTGCACTACCAATAGCAATCTCAGCAATAGCTACATCGGGAGCAAAATTAAAGAAATAGATTGCCGAAATGAATAACGAATAAATTGAAAAAGCAATAATCATTTCTAAATGTTCATCCGTATTAACAATATAGATCGCCATTATGATTGCTAAAATATGAAAACCAATCTTAAGAATCATAATCTCTCTCCTTTATCTCAATTCCGCTAAAGTAAGCACTAAAAGCAATCATATGGTTACTAATAGGAGACGTTATTAATAGAAACGCCAATATTATAAATAATTTTAATTGAAAACTTAATAACTCAACTCTAAGAATCATAGCCAATAAAATTAGAATAACAGCTGCCGTATCAATCTTTGACCCTGTCAAAAGTTTAGAATATAAAGAATCAAATCTACCAATACCGATTAAGCCAGTAATAATTAAAATCCAACTTAGAACCAATAAAATATTTGATATAATAATCATTTTGTTCGACCACCTTCCAAAATGAATCTTGCTAATAGTACAACAACTAAGAAACTTACAATAGCAAATGTTACAGATGTATCTAGCAAGAATAAATCTTCTCTATAAATAGAATAAACTGTCGTTAATAATAACACTTTAATACTCATTAGATTTAAACTTAATAATTTTTCCCATATAGTTTTACCGTTAATATAACGTACAAGGGATATAAATAATGCAATAAACAAGACTACCATAGTAGTAATAATCATTTTATCACCCCTGATTTTAGAGCTCTATGATAAGTTTCCAGTTCTTCTTTAAATCCTTCAATTTCCGATTCATCATCTAACTGGATAAGAACTTTTAATCGATAACCTTCTAATATTTGTAAAGTAATTGTGCCCGGGGTTAAAGTAATAGCATTTGCAATTAAAACTGCTATGGTATTGTTTTCAATGCCAATATCAATATTAACAACTTCTGGTCGGCCATTATTAATGAAAATCTTTTTCATATAAATAAGTGATGCTTTGTAAATATTAAAAATAACTAGCAGACCAAACTTGATCATCCCAAATGTTTTCAACTTTATTTTATCATCATCTTCTTTTTCGTAACTTAAAGCAAAAACTAACATAATTACAATAGAAACCACTGTTCCCATTAATAAATTATATATGTTTAACTCACCTACCAGTAGTACCCAGAACAAAACTAGACTAGTTAATAGTTTCCAAAATAAACTCCAATTAAATTTTCTTTTTTCCATAAATACCACCATCTAACCTTTAAATAGATAACACCAATATATCATAAAAATATATACAGTTATACAATCAGTATACCAGATTTATCAATAAAATAAAAATAAAACTATCGCCATTTTTATTGGGTAAAATTGAAAAGAGCGCAATAAAAAAGACCAATAACTTAAAGTTATTAGTCTTTTTTTCATCTGGCAGCGTCCTATCCTCCCAGGGGGTTGCCCTCCCAAGTACTTTCAGCGCTAAGAAGCTTTACGTCTGTGTTCGAGATGGGTACAGGTGTTACCTTCTTGCTATAGCCACCAGATGCTTTTTACTTGAATGTTTGAACACTCAAAATTACACACAATAGTTAGTTTA
>Ga0102926_1002836_pt1 | contig 10000 bp, 9 predicted proteins | sample SalPonR1_A_D2_MG_FD_78173 | JGI IMG/M metagenome (GOLD analysis project Ga0102926, IMG submission 78173) | Salt pond soil microbial communities from South San Francisco under conditions of wetland restoration - Salt Pond MetaG R1_A_D2_MG | ecosystem: Environmental > Aquatic > Marine > Intertidal...
CATAAATAATGTTATGTTCAAGTATTAATTAATATTATTAAGTTTTATATGCTATATACTTTTATATAGTCCCTTAGGGACATTATGTGTCCTCTTTATTCTAAATAAAAAAACTCTCTTTAAATTTAAGAGAGTTTTGTATTTTATTTAGGAATAAATCCTATTTTCTTATGTACTTTTCTTAAAGTTTTCATTGCTGTGTACTGAGCTTTTTTTGCTCCTTCTCTGTATATTTCTTCCAGATAATTCTTATCTTTAACTAATCTTTCCGACTCTTCTCTTATTGGCCTAAGCTTTTCTATAACTATCTCTGCTGTATCTTCTTTTAATTCTGCATATCCTTTACCGCTGTATATATTTAATATATCATCAACGGATTTGTCTGTAAGTTTCGAATATATTGTTATTAGATTTTTTATTCCAGGTTGATTATCCGTATAGTTAATCTCTCCTATCGAATCAGTAACGGCTCTTTTGAATTTTTTCATAATTTTATCAGGACTATCATTTAATAATACATATCCATTTTCATTATCATCGGATTTAGACATCTTACTTTCAGGATTCTGTAAACTCATTATTTTTGCACCTACTTTTGATATGTAGGGTTCCGGGACTTTAAATGTAGGACTGTATCTGTTATTAAATCTCTGTGCTATATCTCTACTCAATTCAAGGTGCTGTCTTTGGTCTTCTCCAACAGGAACTAAATCTGTTTGATAAAGTAGTATGTCCGCCGCCATAAGCACAGGATAATCAAAGAGTCCCGCATTAATATTAGAAGAATTTTGCTTTGATTTATCTTTAAACTGAGTCATTCTACTTAGTTCTCCAAAATATGTAAAACAATTTAAAACCCATGATAGTTCAGCATGCTCAGAAACATGAGATTGTATAAATAAAGTATTTTTATCAGGATCAAGGCCAGAAGCTAAATAATTTGCTAAAACTTCTAGTGTGTTTTTTCTAAGATCCTTAGGTTCTTTATCTACAGTAATTGCATGCATATCTACTATACAGTAGTAGCTTTCATATTGATCCTGTAGAGAAACCCAATTTTTTAAAGCGCCAATATAATTACCTAAAGTTAAAGATCCAGATGGTTGTATTCCACTAAATATTCTTTTTTTATCAGTCATTTTTCCCTCCATTTATTTTTAATTTTTTATATATATAATCGTATAGCACTACAATTCCACTCACTAATATATTTAGATAGTATACTATTAATCTCCAAGTAAGTATAGCAAAGGGTAGTTTTCCACCTGTAAAATAATGGCCGTATAGCAGATAGAACCCTCCTTCAGCTGCTCCTGCGGTTCCCGGAGTAGGAATGAATACGACTGCCATATTTAGGATAGCTTGCATAGACATTATCTGCATAGGCGAAGCCTCCTTAAGTCCTACACTCCTATATACACAGTATGTTATAAAATAATAGGAGGTCATTTGAATAAAAGTTAAAAAAGAAGCCTTTGCAAACAATTTTTTGTTCTTCCACATAATTTTTAGAGATTTATAGTATCCTTCAAAATAATCTATAGCTTTTTTATTTACACTTTCTTTGTCATTTATAAATTTTAACTTATACGCAATATTTATTCCCCAATAAATCATTTTTTCAAATATTTTTTTGTTGAAAAATAAAAATGATATTAAAATGATTATTCCTATATTAAGCATAAAACCAATCAAAACTAAAGGAATAGCAGGTCTAATTTTCTCTATTATAAGTCTAGCATTCATCAATATCATAATCAACGAGTATATATTTAATACAACCTGGTAAACAATAAACTTATATACTAATAAAGAAGTGGTTTTACTTATGTCGTAACCTTCACTAGTCATCAAATAGGCTTGTGCCGGTTGACCTCCTGAGTAAAATGGAGTTATTAGATTATAATATCTCCCAATTAAACAGTATTTCATAGATTTTATAAAACTTATATCCATCTTCCCAGTTCTGGCGAAAAGCCTTATTATTACCCCTTCACTGACCCAATTAACTAACATTGAAAATAGAGCTACAGCTATAAAAATTTTATCTAAATTATTTTTTAAATTATTAAAGTCTTCAGGTGTGTATGCACCAAGTAATATATTTATAGTAATTATACTTAATGCTACAATTATTATAATATTAATTATTTTTTTATTCATAGGTATCATTCCAAATCTAAAAAATTATATCAAATAATTATACTCTTTACAAATCTCATTTAGGTAACTCTATGATAAATTCTGTTTCTTTTTTGTTTTGATGATTTAGGTATATTTTCCCCCCATGTGCTTCGATAATCCCTTTAGATATAGATAGTCCCAATCCAGCTCCTCCAGTTTCTCTATTTCTCGACTTTTCTTCTCTATAAAATCTTTCAAAAATATTATCTTTTGAATCTTCAGGTATTCCAATTCCCTTATCTATTACTTTTATTATTATAGTTTCATATGTTTCTTCTAATTCTCCTCTAATATAAACATCCTTTAAACTATATTTTGCAGCATTTGAAAGAAGATTTAAAAATACCTGTTTGATTTTATTTTTATCTATCATTAATTCTATAGGCTTATTAATTTTATCAATTAGTTCCACCTTTATATTATTGTTATTGTATGCATTTTTAAAGTTGTCAAGTTCCTTTTCAAAAAGTTCCTTTATATTTGTTTTTTCCAACTTTAATTCTATATTATAGCTTTCTATATCTACTAATTTTTCTATGTCTTTAACTAAATCTGTCAATCTCAAGACTTCATTTCTTACTTCTTCAAGTTTATCATTTGTTGTTTCAATCACACCATCTTGCATTGCTTCTATTTGATTTTGTAAAACATTTAAAGGAGTTCTTAATTCATGAGAAATGTCTGAAGTTAATCTAATTCTTAAGTTCTCTTGAGCTTCTAAGGTTTTTCCAAGAGAATTTATTGTGTCAGATAATTTATCTAATTCGTAGGTATTTGTTTTTTTCTTTATCCACCAATTTTTTTCTTTATCTCTAATTTTTTCTGCTGCATCTTTAATTATTAAAATAGGTCTAGAAATTTGTTTTGCTAAAATTAAACTTATCAATATAGTTATTAATAATCCAACGAGCGTAATAATGAGAATTCCATTGTTTAAGTCTTGTTGAAAGTCTATATCTTCTTCCGATAAATTAAACCTTCCGTATCGACCTATTTCTAAAACTCCATAATAATTTCCGTTGGTTTCAATATCATATTTTTCGAAGTTTATGTTTTCATTCTGCCCTCTTCCAGGACCCATACCCATAGATTGTCCCTGAGTTCTTCCATCTAATTCCCACAATACTTCACCAGATGTATCGTTAAATTTAATAGAAACCCTTTCTTTTATACTGTTTTGTATAATTCTTAAGTCTTCATTAGTTAAGTTTCCCTTTTTTTCTTCGAGCAATCCTTCAACTAACTCAATATAGTATTTATCTTCACTCTCTACAGTGTTAATTTTATATTTCTCAAATGCTTGGTCAAATATAAACCTCGAAGTTGTGAAGAAAAGCAAAATTAAAATTGCCGCTAAGCTAAAAAAGTATATAAACATTTTTTTACTTAGTTTCATCTTTATCAATATCTCCTTTAAATTTATATCCTAACCCAAAAACTGTTAGAATGTATTTTGGATTCTTCGGGTCATCTTCTATTTTTTTTCTAATATTTTTTATATGAGTGTCTATTGTTCTATCATATCCTTCAAATTCTAAACCAAAGACCTTTTCAATTATTATCTCTCTAGATAAGTTTATATTTATATTTTCGGCCATGTACGACAACAACTTATACTCCGCTGATGTTAAATTTAACTGTTTGCCTTTTTTGTAAACCATAAGTGCTTTTTTGTCTATTTCAAGATCTTTATTATTGTAAGAGAGTTTATTCTCCAAAATGTTTTCACTACCATATCTTTTTAATATAACTTTAATTCTCATCATTAACTCTCTAGGACTAAAAGGTTTCACAAGATAATCATCAGCACCTAAAGATAATCCTTTTATTTTTTCATCAACAGTACTTTTAGCAGTCAACATAATTACTGGTATATCTTTCTCTTTTTTTATTAAACTGCATATCTCTTCTCCATTAATATCTGGAAGCATTAAATCCAAAACCACAAGATCAGGACTATGTTCGTAGAATTTTTCAATTCCATCTTCTCCTTTAAGACAGGCAATCGCCTCAAAACCCTCTTTTTCTATATAATTTTTTACAATGTTTAACACCTTTTCTTCATCTTCTATTATTAATATCTTTTTCACGACTTATCTCCATTTTTTTAGTTTATCTATTTATTTAAATGATTCTCCATCTTTACCAAAATATTCCTTAGTCTTTTTTATCAATACATCTTTTTGGTTTAATTTAGGATTTTCTATAACTATATCAAGTAAAAAATTTAAAATTTCACCTATTTTAGGCCCCTCTTTTATTCCAATTTCTTTAATGTCATTTCCATTAATCTTTAAATCCTTAACTGTTATAGGTTCATTTCTTTCTAGTATATTATTGCATTTTTCTTTTAAGCTGTATACTTTCTCAATACTATCTATTGTTGCTTTTCCTTTTATATCTGCAATATTTAGTTTGAAAATATCTTCCAATCTTTCTTTTCCAACGTTTTTGATAAATCTTTTTACACCTTTATCTTTAATAGAAATATCTTTTAAGTAATGATATCTAATCAGAACCCTTACATCTTCAATTGTTTTATTATCGTATTTTAATCTTTTTAAAATTTCCACACTTTTTTCAGCTGATTTTATATGATGTCCTTTAAAATGTCCTTCTCCATCTTCATCTATAGTTAGACACTTTGGCTTTTCTATGTCGTGCAGAAGGGCTGCCAATCTTAGTTTTAGATCTGCTTCAATATTATCTAAAACTGAAAGTGTATGTTCATAAACATCTTTATCATGATGTTTGTTATACTGCTCGAAATCTATAGTGCTATAGATTTCGGGAATAATAGCTTTCATGAGGTTTGTATTGACTAAAGTTCTAATCCCATTAGAAGGATTTGGCGAAAGAAGTATTTGATTAAACTCATCATTGATTCTTTCTTTGCTTATATTATTTATTAACTCACTATTTCTTTTAATGCTTTCTAAAGTTTTTTGTTCAATATTGAAATTTAATTTAGACATGAACCTAATTGCTCTAATCATTCTAAGTGCATCTTCTTGAAATCTTTTATCTGGATTGCCTATGGTTCTGATAATTTTACTATTTATATCATCAATACCATTAAAATTATCATGGATATTTCCATGTATATCACAATATAAAGAATTAATTGTAAAATCTCTTCTCTTAATGTCTTCATTTATATCTTCGGTATATATTATCTTTTTAGGTTTTCTATTTTTTGAATATAAAAAATCTTTTCTAAAAGTAGTAACTTCATATGTATTACCCTTATAAATTAGAGTTACAGTACCAAAGTCAATCCCTGTAGGTACAATTTTTTCAAAGATTTTTTCCACTTCATTTGGGTGAGCATCAGTCGTAATATCATAATCTTCAACTTTAATATTCAATACGTAATTTCTTACAGCTCCTCCTACAACATATGCTTTGTATCCATTTTTTTCAAATATATTCAATATTTCCTTCACATCTTTTATTAATTTCATTATAACACCTTCATTTTTTATTAATTATATCATATAATGTATTTATAGATTATGTAAAATAGGAGGAAACATTGAAAGTTAAAAAAATAGTATTATTTACTATAATTATATCATTTATATTTTCACCCGTCTCTCTTATGTCTGAAGCAACTACTTCAATAAATAATACCCAGGACTTAGAAAAATATATTTTAAATGAACTATACAACCGAGAAGAAATAATTGAGTTTAATTATAAAGGAAGCAGCTCGGGCTTAGATAAGCTGTTAAATAATGCCTTGAATAAAGAACCTTTTATTAATTATTCTATTAAAAGTTGGAACTGGTCCTACGAAGGCTATGAAAACAATATAAATATTACAATCAATGTAGATCATTTATTATCTAAATCTGAAGAAAATGAGGTGGATAATAAAATATCTGATATTTTAAGTAATATCATTAACGAAGATATGTCCACTCATGAAAAGGCAAAAGTCATTCATGATTTTATTATCTTAAATACAGAATACGATACAAACTATGAATATTATACTCATTATGATGCTTTGTTTAAAAATAAAGCTGTTTGTAACGGGTATGCTTTGTTGGCGTACAAAATGTATCAAAAGGCAGGTTTTACCGTTGGATTTGTTGAGGGATTTTCTGCAGACCAGCATCACATATGGAATACTGTGGATATAAACGGCCATACATATCATATAGATTTGACTTGGAATGATCCTGTTCCAGATTTAAATTATCCAATATATGACTATTATATGTTGAGGGATGATGAAATCTCTTTAGACCATAAATATGAAGGGTCTTTTAGCACTGACACTCCTTACTACAGACTATTAAATATCGATATTTCATCGAATTTCGACACCCATAATGATTTGATGAGTTTGATGAAAAAAATAAATTTAGAAGATAAATATCAACCAATAACAATTAATTTAAATGGAAAATATATAAATTTTGATCAATCTCCAATTATACAAAATGGTCGTACTTTAGTTCCAGTTAGAGCAATTTTTGAAAATTTAGGCATGGAAGTTAGCTGGGATTCCCAGACTTCAGAAGTTAAAGGATTTAATGATTCTTTTAATATAAAAATGAATATTGACCAAGATCGTGCCTATGTAAATGGATTAGAATATTTATTGGATTCTCCTCCTAAAATCCTTAATGGAAGAACTCTGGTTCCTGTTAGATTTATAAGTGAGTCAATTGGTAAAGTGGTAAGCTGGAATAACGAAACTAGAACTGTAATTATAAAATAAGGAGTTAGTTAACTCCTTATTTATTGAATTCATAATATATAGATTGAATAGCCTTTTCAAAATCTTTATCTTCTATACCTACAATTATATTAATTTCACTGGATCCTTGGTCAATCATTCTTATATTTACATCTGCCTTACCTAAAGAACTAAATATTTTCCCGGCTATCCCTGAAGTATATGCCATACTCTGTCCTACTATTGCAATTAAAGCAATATTTTTGAATACTTCTATTTTATCAGGTTCACAGTTTTTTTCTATCTTATCAATAATTTTTTCTAATTTTCCGTCTAGAAATTCATTGTCTATTACAATAGAAACTGTATCAATTCCTGAAGGTATGTGCTCAAATGTTATATCATACATTTCCAATATAGTTAATAACTTTTTTACAAAACCTACCTCTGAATTCATGTAAAATTTTTGAAGTCCTATTACAGTAAAATCTTTTCTTCCTGCTATTCCTGTAATTGCAACATCATTAGGGTCATATTTTTTCTTATTAGTAATCATAGTTCCTATATCATCAGAATTATTAGTATTTCTTATATTAATTGGTATATTTGCTTTTCTCACAGGATATATAGCTTCATCATGAAGAACCTTGGCTCCCATGTATGATAGCTCTCTTAATTCCTGATAAGTAATATTCCTAATTTTTTTTGGGTTTTTTACTATTCTTGGGTCAGCCATCATAAATCCCGATACGTCTGTCCAATTTTCGTATATATCAGCTTCAATATATCTTGAAATTAATGCTCCTGTAATATCAGAACCTCCTCTTGTAAAGGTTTTTATTTCTCCAAGGGGGGTTGAACCGTAGAAACCTGGGACAACAGCTCTATTTTTCTTGTTTAATTTATTTTGAATTGTAGCTTTTGTTTTCTCTTCATCTAAAGTTCCATTCATATTAAAAAAAATAATATCTTTACTGTCTATAAATTCATAACCTAAGTATTCGGACAATATTAAAGCATTTAAATATTCACCTCTACTCACTAAATAATCTAGTGATATTTTTTTATTAAAATTGCTTTTTATATCTTCCAGGTATTTTTCTATATCTAGTTTTATTCCCAAATCTTTTACTATACTTTTGTATCTATTCTCAATCATTTTAAATATTTCTTCACTGGGCACATTATACTTTAAATGTGCGTGACATAGATAAAGAAGATCTGTTATTTTGTTATCTTCGTTCCATCTTTTTCCAGGTGCCGAAACTACAACATATCTTCTTTCATTATCTTTTTTAATTATTTCTGCTACTTTTTTTATCTGTGAACCTTCTGATAATGATGTGCCTCCGAATTTTGCTACCTTTATCATGTTGTTTCCTCCTAGCAAACATTTGTGTATGTTTTTAAACCATATTATATACTATACACTACTTTCTCTAAAAAATAAATAAAATTTTGCAAAAAAAATCCTATGTTTTTTCATAGGATTTAATTATTTATATATAAGGTTTTTCTTCTATTTTTTCTTCACCATCTTCTGTTTCTTCTAAAACACATTCATGTTTTGACCCATGGATTTCTAATACAGGTACAATAAACATAAACCCTACTCCTGGTTCACTAAAGCATTCTAATTCCTGGTTTATCTTTCGTACAACTCTATCTAGTTTATCTTTTTCCTGTATTACACTAACTATAAGTTTGTTGTATGGCTTTCTTCCATCAATTAATTTTCTCATGCTTGCAAGCATAGGAATGTTTACCTGATGGTCTAATAAAACTTTTCCCATACCTTGACTGTCAACGGTTGTAGCACCAAGTTCTTCTTCGTAAAATATTTCATGAATTGTATCTAATTTATAGATATCATTAAGTATCAAAAATAATCCGTACATTCAATTCCTCCTTTTTATAGTTGTATTTTAACATATTTTTTTATTAAGGATAAGATTAAATTCTATTATTTATCCACTTTTTTACATCATTTATTACTATATCTTTTTCCTTCTCATTAAAAATTTCATGGAATAAATTTTCATAAATTATAGTTTTTTTGTCTTTTGAACTTATTTCTTTTTCAAAATTTAAAGATGATTTGTAATCTACAATTCTATCTTCCTCTCCATGTAATATAAGACAATCTACATTAAACTTGTATAAATTTTTCTTGAGCCAATCAACTCCTTTAATAAGGAATTCATAATACAACTTAATTGTTACCTTTTTTAAGACTAAAGGATCTTTGTTATATTTATCTACAACCTTATTATCTCTAGAAAGAAGATTTCCTAAATTGTTTTTCATTTTAAATTTTGGGCTTATTTTATTTACAAATTTAATAAATAGTCTTTTAATACCTTTGGCTTCTTTAGGTGTTTCTAAAGCAGCTGCTGAAAGTATTGTTCCACTTACTTTCTTCCCAAATTTTATGCCATATATGGAAGTAATAAATCCGCCCATACTGTGTCCTAATATGAAGATTGGTTTTTCAGGATTATCTTTTTTTGCAATATCAACTATCACATCTAAATCTTTAACATAAGCATTATAATCTTCAACCCATCCTTTTATACTTCCACTTTTCCCATGACCTCTCAGGTCAAATCTATAGGTTGACAATCTATCTTCATTTAATGATTCAACTAGATAATTATATCTTTCACAGTATTCAGCTAATCCATGAACGATAACAACTACTGCTTTTGGATTTTCAATATTATTTTTTACAAGATAAATATTTGTTTTATCATAACTATCAATTATACTCTTATTCATATACACCTCTACTCTAATATACCTGCAAATAATGCAGTAAATGGTATTGTTAAAACAATACCTATGCTTCCAGTTATTGCTCTTATTATTTCAGTTGCTATAATATCTAAATTTATTATTTCAACCATTGATGTGTTGTAAGAAAGAAATATAAGTAATATTGGAATTGATGCACCTGTGTAAGCAAGTATCAATGTATTTGTCATTGTTCCCATAATATCCTTCCCTACATTCATTCCAGATTTTATTAAACTAATCTTTGAAATCTCATTATTTACTTTCTTTACTTCATCCATAGATGAAGCTATAGATATGCTAACATCCATAACAGCACCAAGAGTACCTATA
>Ga0102926_1002849_pt1 | contig 9975 bp, 8 predicted proteins | sample SalPonR1_A_D2_MG_FD_78173 | JGI IMG/M metagenome (GOLD analysis project Ga0102926, IMG submission 78173) | Salt pond soil microbial communities from South San Francisco under conditions of wetland restoration - Salt Pond MetaG R1_A_D2_MG | ecosystem: Environmental > Aquatic > Marine > Intertidal...
AATAGTAAAATTTAAATAAAATAATAAAGAAAAAGGCGATTTTTCTTTCTAATTGCTGATAATCAAAAATATCTCCAACCAATCACCCAAAAAAGCATTTGCTTGAAAAATCAGTTAGAGGTATTATAGTAAACGTTAAAGTAAACGATTACTGTATCGTTTACTATAAAAATATTTTAGGAGGAAAAATTATAAAAAAACTCAGTATCTTCGTTTTTTTATCACTATTGTTCGTTGTCATTTCTTTTGCATCGCCTCTAAATCTCTGGCATACACAATTAGTAGTAGAGTGGGCTGGAAGAGCGGAATGTGTTGATTTATTTGAATCAACGGTAAATCTTGATGTGGAAAAAGACTACGGTCCGGCTCTATATAGGGATGCCCTTCAGAATTTTATTATTCAGTCAAGAACGGGAAACCCGGATGTGATCGAGTTGGTTCTTGAACAGATGTTCACATTGGCAAAAGGTAGTTTAATCCTTCCATTAGACGAATATTGGGAAAACTATGAGGATAAGGATCAATATTATCAAAATGCTGTAGATGCTTTGACTTTTAACGGAAAGCTTTATGGTGTGCCTTACAACACAAATGTACGCCTATTGTTGTATAGAAAATCAGTTTTTGAGGAAAATGATTTGAAAGTTCCTGAGACATGGGATGAATTGGTTAACACAGCTGCGTATATCACAAAAAATGTTCCGGATATGCAAGGATTTATGTTCACGACGAAGACCAGGGAGGTTAGAGCTTTCCAGGAATTTATGTCTTTCTATCTTCAGTTAAACAAAAAGATGTTTGAAGTATCAGAAGACGGTTTAAAGGTAGTCGCTACAAAGGATCAGCTCCAACAAGTCCTTCAGCTTTATCATGACATGTTCTTCGATGGCGGCATCAGTTTGAATGAAAGAGGAGCTGATTGGAAGGCTTTAGATTATGGTTATACAGCGGGCAAATATGCAATGGTAACAGTTGGTCCTTGGATTTGGGGACATCGATTTGAAGAGGAAGCAAGAGGAGATATCCTTGATGATACCGGTATCATTGGTATTCCAGTTGCTGAAAATGGGACTGCGGGAACTTATATGGAAGTCAAGCCGATTTGTGTGAATGCAGCCTCTAATGATAAAGATGGTGCCTTTGAATTGGTTAAAGCTGTAACATCAAAGGAATTTCAGTTCTTGATTGATTCAAAATCAGGGGTTTTGTCTCCGAGAAAAGATGTTATGAATATGCCTGAAATGAAGAATAATTGGTGGCTATCCGGTTTCGCAAAATACATGGATACCGGTGTAGCCCTTGACCCGGTTAGTTGGGAACAACCGCAAAATTTGATCATACAATCGATTCAAAAGGTTATTTATAAGCAATTGACACCTGAAGAAGCTGCGGAGAATTTGTTAAAGGATCTCGAACGAGTAGCGAAATCTCTATAACTTCTTAAAACGAACAAGCCCCTGTTGCAATACAGGGGTTTTTAATCGTATGGAGGTACGTTTATGACCAGAGAAAAGAAAAGGGCCATGACTGGTTATTTGGTTGTTGCCCCTGTTTTGTTAGTGTTTGCTTTGTTGATGTTTTACCCTGCCGTTAAAGCTTTTTTTGAGAGTTTTACCAATTATAGTCTTTTTAATCAAATACCAATTTTTATAGGGATCGATAATTATAAGGTTTTGATTACTGATTCCTATTTTTGGCAAACATTTGGGAGAACGCTTTTATTGGTTTTTTTTGCTGTTGGTTTGCAGTATCTCCTGGGTATGATATTGGCGTTACTTTTAAACGAGGATTTAAAAGGGATGAAATGGGTCAAATATATTATCATGATCCCTTGGGTTATTCCAGTTGCTTCAACGGTTGTTATGTTTGATTGGATGATGCTCCCAAAATATGGCTTCATCAATATGTTGCTTCAGACAGTTGGTTTAGGACACCTTACAAGATACTGGTTTGGCGACCCAAACTTTGCTTTTGCATTAATAGTTATGATGCATGTTTGGAGGAATATGCCCTTTTATACAATAACACTTTTTGCCGGACTTAAATCTATACCTAAAGGCTTCTATGAAGCTGCTCAAATAGATGGGGCCAATGCATGGCAACGATTTTTTAAAATTACACTCCCTCAGTTAAAATATCCCTCTATGATTGTCGTTGTTTTACATGTGTTGTGGACATTTAATAATTTTGACTTGATTTATCTTTCCACAGGGGGCGGTCCGGTGGGGGCAACTGAAGTATTGGCCACACAGGTTTATCAGACTGCGTGGACCTATTTTGAGTATTCTAAAGGATCTGCCTTAGGGATTCTGATGATGGCGTTAATGTTGGTCTTTTCTTTGGTATACATTAGGCTCGTAAGGAGTGATGAAGCATGAAAAAAGACAAAAACCTCTGGTTAAAATATATTTTGTTGTCACTTTTTGCTGTGTTTATCCTCCTCCCATTTGTATGGATACTCTATTCTTCCTTTCGATCTGAAGTGGATTTGTTTGCAGGGACCTTTTTTAATAATCAGAAGCCTCTCAGTTTTGATCATTATGCCAGTGTGTTTTCTTCAGGGCAAACAGCTGCCTTTGGCACTTATTTAAAGAATTCTCTTATCATTGCATCTCTATCCACTGTTATTGTTGTCATCGCAGCACTTTTTGGGGCTTATGCCCTGTCTCGATTTAGAATGCGTTTAAAAGACGGAATTATCGTTACGATGTTGTTATCGAATATGTTCCCACAAGTTTTGATCGTTATCCCTTTATTTGGAATTCTTTTTTCGATGAATCTAATTGACTCGTATGCCGGAATCATTCTTACACATGTTATACTTGGATTGCCCTTCGGTATTTGGCTGATTAAAGGGTATTTCGATAGTATTCCTCAGGAGATTGACGAGGCTGCAATGATTGATGGATTAAGACCTTTTGGTGTGTTGTGGAAGATTATCATTCCCATCACAGCACCCGGGATAGTTGTAGCTGCTTTTTATGCGTTTATGGTTTCATGGGGCGATTTTCTGTTTTCTTCCGTTATTTCACAGTCCCTTAACACTCAAACACTTCCTATTGGTTTGAATAAATTCTTCGGATCAACACAAATCAGATGGGGAGCTATCAATGCAGCTACAATTATTACCATAATTCCAACAATCATTCTTTATGCTTTTCTTCAGAAATGGGTTGTTGAGGGGTTAACAGCCGGGTCTGTCAAAGGATAGTTGAATCATTATTCGTGATTACAGGAGATGAAAAATGTCTGTAAAATATCTTGAAAGAAAAAAAAATTGGGTTTTGGAAACAAAAAACACCGCTTATTCTTTTGGACTGCACAAATCCGGAAAGATTAAACATACTTACTGGGGAAAAAGGATCATTCGATATGATGATTATCCTTCTTTTGAGGGGTATTTCGAAAGTCCTTGGTGGGATTGGAATGATGAATACCCGGTTCGAGGTGGAGCAAATCAAACCGAACCGTGTTTACAGGTGGTGTATGAAGATGAAGTTCGTGATATTCAATTGACGTATAAAGGCTTTGAGACAACAGACGATTCGCTGACGATTCACTTGGAAGATGTGCATTATCAATTCCTGATCAGTTTACATTATCAGGTATTTGAAGAGTCTGATCTGATCACAAAATTCGTGACATTGGAAAATCGGTCACATAGCGTTGTTACGGTGGAGAGTTTTAAAACCGGAAGTTTCTATCTTCCGCCTACAGATGATTATCTTGTAACCCATTTAACGGGAATGTGGGCTCATGAGAGTAGAATGTTCAAAGAACCAATATATGAAGGGAAGAAAGTTTTTGAAAGCCGTGAAGGCCGAACCAGTCATTTTCATAATCCTTTTTTTGCCGTCGATGAAAAAGCCACTGAAGATACGGGTAACGTCTGGTTTGGACTATTAGCCTGGAGTGGTAACTGGAAAACTGTGGTTCACAAGCTGCCTTATGAAAATATCCAAATTTGTACCGGAATAAACGATTGGGATTTTAGTTATGATTTAAAACAAGGGGAGAGGTTGTCTTCTCCGTCGGTTTTGTTTGGTTTTACGGACTGTGGATTCGGTACCATGTCCAGAAGATTGCATGATTATGAAAGACAATACGTGCTGCCCGAAGAAAACGCCGGGAAGGTGCGAAAAGTCCTGTATAACTCCTGGGAAGCTACTGCCTTTGATGTTACTGAAGACAATCAGCGACTTCTGGCGGATATAGCAGCAGATATCGGGGTAGAAATTTTTGTTGTGGATGACGGTTGGTTTGGCCAACGATCCAGTGACAAAGCGGGACTGGGAGATTGGGTAGTGAACCCCGGAAAATTTCCCAACGGATTGGAACATTTAATCCAATATGTGAATGACAAAGGGATGGATTTTGGTCTCTGGGTGGAACCTGAAATGGTGAATCCCGACAGTGATTTATATCGGGAACATCCGGATTGGGTCCTGCATTTTCCCAATCGTCCTCGAACAGAAAATAGAAATCAATTAATGCTCAATTTAGCCAGGGAAGATGTGAAAGACTTTGTTTTCAATACAATCGACGGTTTGCTTGAACGTTATAACATCCAATTCATCAAATGGGATATGAATCGCCCGGTATTTGAGGCTGGTTGGCCATTTGAAAGCAACCAAAGAAAGATGTGGATGCATTATGTAACCCGTTTTTATAATATTTGGCAGCGATTGAAAAAGAAACAACCAAAAGTTATTATGGAATCTTGTGCCGGTGGCGGTGGAAGAATAGACTTAGGTATTATGCGTTATGCAGACCAATTCTGGACCAGCGACAATACGGATCCCTTTGACAGGCAGTTTATACAGGAAGGTTTCAGCTTATGCTACCCTGTCAAGACCATGATGTGCTGGGTGACAGATTGGGCCGGAAAAGATACTTACCCCTTACAATATCGTTTTCATGCCGCTATGATGGGTTCAATGGGAATCGGTTCGGATTTGTCGAAGTATACTACTGAAGAAATAGAGGAAGCGAAAAAATGGATTTCATTTTATAAAAAAATCAGAGATACTGTTCAGCATGGCTCATTATATCGTTTAATTTCACCAAGGGGAAAACCTTTTACAGTCAATCAATACATATCCTATGATAAAAATGAAGTCGTTCTTTTCTGTCTTAAAAATCCCACACCTCTTTCTATGTTTAAAGTTTTAAGGGTACGGTTGAAAGGTTTGGATGAGCATGCTAACTATGAGATTCAGGGAGAAAACAAGATTTATTCTGGATCATATCTCATGAACCGTGGTCTGGATATTAATTTCATGCAAGATTGGCGTATCAAAGTTGATAGTGGTAATCACTTTGACAGTAGGGTTTTGGTCTTGCGAAAGACTCATTAAAGGATGATGTGGTTTGATGAGTAAAAATGAGATCACCATGAAGGATATTGCGAGCAAATTGAATTGTTCAGTGACAACAGTTTCGAAAGCCTTTAAGAATCACCCGGATTTAAACAAACAAACCCGTGATTTAATATTAAAAACAGCTCATGAGATGGGGTATGTCAAGAATTATTCTGCTTCCATGTTGCGAGGTAAGAAAACCAATATTATTGGCGTACTGATGGCATCTGCTTCAAACCCTTTTTACAATGCCCTGTTTTATGGTATAGAGTCCAAAGCAAGAGATTTTGGTTATCATATTATCTACGCCAATTCAAGAAGAAACCGTGAGATAGAAAATGATAGTATTAAAATGTTTTTGGGAAGACGGGTTGATGGCCTGATTATCGCACCTGTTGATCCGAACCGGAATGAAAAAGATCGGTTTTCTTTCCAACAGGCCAAAGGTGTGATTGCATTTACCAGAGAGGGTGGTTCATATGACATGGTTTTTACCAATGAATTCAAAGGCGGTTATAACGCCGCTAAACATCTTATTGAACAGGGGTGCCGAAGGATTTTAATGTTAAACAGCTTTTATCTTCATCCTGGATCATCAGACAGGATGAAGGGTTATCAAAAAGCTTTAACCGATTATCACATACCATTTGATAATCAATTAGTTGTTCCCTGTAAAAAAATGGATCCGGATCACAGATTGAATGAGGGGTATTTAGCAGTTAAGGAAATAATTGAAGAAGGGTTATTGTTCGATGGCATATTTGCCTTTAATGATATACTGGCTTATGGCGCTTACAAAGCCCTTAACGAAAAAGGATTGCACATTCCACGGGATATTGCTATTGTAGGATTCGATGATTTGGATTATTCAAGCATTCTCTCGCCACCTCTTTCAAGTGTGTCTTATGGTAAAAACATCATGGGTTCCAAGATTGTAGAACTAATTATCAGAAGAATTGAAGATGATAACAAAAAGCATAATCATATCGAACTTCCAACAGAATTGATTATTAGAGGCAGCTCGAGTCGAACTGAAAAGGCCATTTTATAATTGTTGGAATGAGAATAGGTTTTTTATTAGTATAGCACCCTATAATCGAATTTTTTTGATTCAATCTTCTACCTCCACCATCTCAATGGCATTATACGGGCATACGTTGTAACATAATGAGCATCCGACACATTTTTCAAGGTCGATTACCGCCCGTTTATCCTGCATGGTAATGGCCCCATATCCGGAATCTGAGCATGATATAGCGCAGATTTTGCAACCGATACATGCCTTTTCGTTGACTTGAGCCTTAACATCGTAGTCCATATCTAACGAAGCAAAGCTGCAAATCTTATCGTTGCCAATTCCCAAAAAATCTTCTACTTTGGTAAACTGGTGCCATTGCATAAACTCAATCAACTGGCTTTTCATTGTGTTGACAAGTTTAAACCCGTACAACATGGCTGCGGTAGCGATTTGTATAATAGGTGCGCCCAATAGCATGAATTCTACTGCATCAAATCCATTGGATATGCCCCCGCTTCCCATGACCGGGATTCCGGGACTTTTAAGTAGAGCGCTCACACATCTTAAGGCAATGGGCTTGATAGCTGCTCCGGAATAACCACCATAGGTTGTGAAGCCGCCGATGTTGGGTTTGGGATTGAGTGTTTTGAGATCGAATCCCATAAAGGATGGAATGGTGTTAATGGCACAGATACCATCAACTCCTGCCTCTGCCACTGCACTTCCAGTTATGGTGATATCTGTAACAGCAGCCGTCAGTTTCGCAATGATCGGAATGTGGATTTCAGGATCATTTTTGAGCCAACCTACAATTTTTCCGCAAATGTCAGGGTTTTGCCCGATGGCTGAGCCTTTCCCCTTTTCAGGATATCCGTTGGGACAGGAAAAGTTTAGTTCCAATAAATCTGCTCCAGCCTGTTGGTAGACTAAGGCAAGGGTTTTCCAATTGTCGTAACGATCGCCATCTGCCATGATACTTCCAATGATTCTCTTTGTGGGATAATCTTCTTTTAGTCGTAGAATGATATTTAACCATTCTTCAGTTTCCTTTTCGCTGAGTTGTTCCAGATTGAAAAAGCCGTTAACCAAACGCCCGGTTTTTCTAACTGCAAACCGATTTTTTAAATTTCTCACCGGTTCTTGAATCAGTGTCTTAATTACAGCTCCGCTCCAGCCTTCATCAAAAGCCCTTCGGATTTTGTCTTCATCACCAGTTGGGGGTGCAGAGGCCAAAACAAAGGGGTTCTCAAATGGAATGGACAGGAATTCAGTTGAAATATCCATACATCACCTCAGAAAATAATAGTTCCAACATTGGTTTCATCTATGTAGGCAGAACCTTCAATCACATGAATAACGTCCATATTGGCGCAACCGGAAATTAAACTAAAATCAGGATGTGTGGCTCTGATCAAGACAAATTTCATTACATCATAATTAGTTAATGAATAAACATTAAACCAGTGAATTCGATCAACCATCAAAGTAAATGTTTTTTGATTGCAAGTCAATGTAATAGATCCTTCTGTAGCCATGTTTGGCAGGTCTTCATCGGAAATGAGATTAAAGGTTATCGTGTAGACCTCCCCGGCCACAAAATCTTTGTAAGAAGTTTGTACTTCCAGTCTGGGTGAAAAGTCTTTAACCCATTCTGCAATATTTTCAGGGGGTAATGCACGAACATAGGAGGCCAACATATCATCTTGCTTATATAGTTTTTCAACCCCCTCGTGTAAGATATACTCAAATTCCTGAAAGAGTTTGATTTCATTGTTGCTGATATCCGCCACATATTTGGTAATGATCGTATAAATACCCGTGGGAAGGGTTTCTCCTGAAAGAAGTTGAACACCATTTGTAAAGTTGTTTTCACGAGTTCTCACCAAACCGGGGTCTTCCAATTTGTAAAGCGCTTCCATAACATCACTACTTTCAGTAATGGATCGCATGGTGATTTGATCGTTGTTTTGGATGATTTGGGTGAAACCGGCCCCAAACATAAAGGGCATTGATTCATATCGCCAATAACCTTCTAATTTTGGAAGAAAAGCGATCATTTCGGGAGCTGTACAACTACTCAACACCAACAAGATTACCAGCAAGCTGAAAATGATAGTTGGGAGTCTTCTTTTCATCGTACTCACCTCTTTTTTTATTGAGAACAATATTATATTATATCATGTTTTTGTAAAACTTATTAAAATTCTAGCTGCTTTATGAAGCCGTCTATTTTAGTCATTTTTATTGATTATCTATCAAATTTAGTGTGATGATATAATTTGAGCGTCAGATATTGGTTTTAAAGCAGAGAATTCATGACCTTTACAACCAAAAACAGAAAAAAACAGTGGGGACGGTTCTTGTTGTCACGAAACAGGACAACAAGAACTGGCATGGACCCTAAAAACGCAACAGAAAAGGGACGGTATGATACACTCATAAAAGAGGAGGAAAAATCATGCCAACGAAATACTCAAATGCGTTCAAGTTAGAAGTCGTCCGAGACTATTACAACAGCCCGTTAGGAGTCCGATCTATTGCTCTCAAGTACAATGGTCAAGAAAAACATTGACCTTGGGAGTGTTTTGCCTTTGGCAAAAACTCCATTTGACTATAAAAAACTACATCAACAACTGGGAAAAATACCTCATCAAACAGGGATTGCTTCCCCCGGGATCAACCAAACCCAATAAAACCCCTGGAAGAACGTCAGAAACGATTCTAAGGGCGGATGATCGAACAGAACGGGAAAAACGATACGAACAGGAGATTCGCAAACTCAAAGCCCGTATCCAATACCTGGAAAGCCTTGAATCACTCAAACCGTTTGTAAAAAAAAACGACACATCCGACAAATGAAGTACGAAGCGATTTTGGAACTTGAAACCCAGTATCCCATTACGTTGCTAACGAAAATAGCGGGTGTGAGTCGAAGCGCTTACTACCGGTATAAGAACAAACCCAAACCCATCACGACAAAAATCGAAAAACTCGTCATAGACATTTACCGGAAATCGGGTAAGCGTAAAGGTTATCGGCCCATTACCGATACACTGAGAAACAAATATCATCTCATCGTCAACAAGAAAAAAGTCTTGAGGATCATGCAGGAGAAAAACATACAGTCGGTTATCTCCAAAAAGTGCAAACCCAAAGTTGAAAACGCAACATACAAGGAAAACATCCTCAAGCGGGACTTTGAATCCAATACACCATACAAGAAACTCGTTACGGATATCACCTATATCCCAACCCGAAGACAAATGGTGTATTTGTGTATCATACAGGATCTATTCAATAACGAACCGGTTGCTTGGACTATTAGTAATCAACAGGATAAAAGCCTCAGTGTTAATACCATCAAACAATTATCGAGAAAATGCTCTTTGAGAGGCGCTTTAATCCATTCCGACCAAGGGGTTCATTATACCAACAAAGAATATGTTACACTATTAGAAAAGCTGTCCGTCACACAAAGCATGTCTCGAAAAGGCAATTGCTGGGATAACGCCTGTGCAGAAAGCTTCTTTGGCCATTTCAAGAACGAAACGATTCACCTGATGAAGCAGAAACCGGAAAACCTTAAAGAAGTGGTTG
>Ga0102926_1002852_pt1 | contig 9965 bp, 17 predicted proteins | sample SalPonR1_A_D2_MG_FD_78173 | JGI IMG/M metagenome (GOLD analysis project Ga0102926, IMG submission 78173) | Salt pond soil microbial communities from South San Francisco under conditions of wetland restoration - Salt Pond MetaG R1_A_D2_MG | ecosystem: Environmental > Aquatic > Marine > Intertidal...
GTGAAGGACTCTTTCACCTTTGCAAGTGCCCAGACCATCTGACCACCACGAAGGGAACCGGCGGTATGCATTTCCATATCACCCGCAAGGACGAACTCCGAGAAGAACTCAAAGGCTTCCGAGTTCTGAACCGGATTCCATTCCTTACCAACTGTGTCGAGGATTTTGCCGTCCGACTTTCGGATGAGAGCCATCTTGTCGGACTTGACCCGCTTACCGTTGAATTCGGCGGCGAGAGTGTATTTGCCCACTTCCCAGTCGAGACCTGCAGCCTCTTGCATCTGAACAGGGGTAAGGTCGTTGCTGACCTTTGTACCAAGGCGATGCCAAGGTTCGGTTCCAGCATAAGCCATTTGGGCTTCGCCGTCAACCATTTCAAGTTCGTGAGACATGATATAGTCCTTTCGATGTTAAAATCTAAGTAGAATATATCATGTCTTGAACCAAAAGTAAACGATTATTTTTCTTGATCAGAACTTTTTTTACGAAGCTCGTCTTGTTCCGCCAGATAAGCTTCCATCTTATCTAGTGAACGAAGAGCCCGAGACACTTCATCATGAAGTATTTCGAGCTCCTCACGAGTAAGATCATGTATAGAAAAGGGAGTACCCATTACATTCAAACTTGCCATTGTGTCATTGCTTTCGAAAACGTTTGTTTCGCCCTGTTTCCCGCATTGAACACCAGCACTTTATGAGCTCGGCGGATGCTTGCTAAATCGTCGAAATAGGTGGCCGTATTGACCGCTTCTTGCATTTGAGAGTTAGCAAACTCAGCAGCCGCTATAAATCCTTTAGCCTCTTTGTATAAGTCCAAAGCCTTTATTTTGCTTATAGCTTTCTGGTTGCGGTCAATGGAGTTGGCATAGCAATCTTTCACGGTATATGACATTAAATTCCAAGAGCTTCTCTGTACATTTCGAGAACGGCTTCCTCTTCAGCGATGTCGTCTGCATCGCGACGGCGAAGCTTAAGAACTTCTTTCATGACCTTGGTGTCATACCCACGACCCTTAGCTTCTGCAAAGACTTCCTTCTTTTGGTCGTCAATGTCTCTCTTTTCACTTTCAAGTCGTTCGATTCTTTCAATAAACTGACGAAGTTCGTCAGCGGCTACTCTATAATCGCTCATGATATTATTCCTCTGTCAAAAATTTGTAGAATTCTTCGGCCTTTTTAACGACTTCGGCACCATTGGTTCCAGGTCGAGAATTGTCTACGGCTCTATCCAAAGAAAGTAGTTTGAATTCACGAGCAGTTTCAGTATCTAGCTTTGCCATTATTTTGCTTCCTTTCTTTCTTCATCGGTGTATGTAGAGGCTGCATATGCGGTGTTAGCATCCATACCAGCGGCTTTTGCTGAGTTCATCGAACGAGTCATTCTCGAAGCAGCAGCAAAGGTTGTATCCATTCGACTTGTGGAATATTGAAGGATTGCATCTTGACGGAAGCCAAGGGCACCGCCGACTGAGAATGCATCGACATTTGCACCAAGGAACTGGAAGGTCCATTCAGCGCCTTCGGCTTGTTCGACCATACCCTTGATTCGGGCATTATCATACATACGAGAAGAATTTTCTTCACCATCGGTAAGGATGACAACATTCACAGAGTCATTGCGGAACTTCTTGAGAATATCGTTCGTCTCGAACATGACCTCACCGATCGCATCAAGAAGGTTAGTACCTCCACGAGGATTATAGGTTTCACGATCAAGATCTGGCATATCTGCCGCAGGTACACGAGAGTACACACGATAGATTTTGCTTCCATCGAACTTGTAAAGAGAAACAAGAGTTTCAACTTCTGAATCTCGCTGGCCTGCAAGGAATTCATTGAAACCCGAGATCGTCTGATCTCGGCAATATTGCATGGAATAGGAATCATCAAGAACAAAGACAACATGCGCAGTTTTCGTTCCAGCCTTTACAGGCGAAAACCGCTTCTCTGGTGTCTTGTCGATGTGGGTAATTTTAGTTGGGGGAGTCCAGGTGGTCGTTGTAATACGACGAGTTGCTTGATGTCCTGGAAAAGGATAGTCGATAATCATTAGTGATTTACCTCAATTGATTGCATCATATAAACTATTTATATTGAAGTTGGATTCTTCGGTACATAATAAGTTTTCCGAGTGTATTTTTTCCTCGACCGAATGCGTCTACACCCCAGAAGGTATCGCCCCAATTATTGCCTTCTTGAATTGGTCTTATCCCGGTTTGAATCAACTTTTCTTTAAGCTCAGGATTCTTATCGCTAAACTATTGACAGATGCCGTCATACATGATGGCAACTTTGATATCTTCTAACCCTTCAGACATTTTTCGTTCACGTCCTAGAGCTTTCATTTGGCCTGGGGTTTTTGTTGAAAGGCGAAAAGCTTCACTAAACGACAGGGCAAGCTTATTTGCGACATAGAAATGCTCGACGCTTGGCAATTCTACACCATAATAATGAACCTTGCAACTATGGAAGTTTGAGAGCCAACGAAAGGGCCCTTGGAATTGCTCAATGATATCAGTCACAGTCGGTCCTTAAGATGTCTAAGGGCAAAATGTCGGTGGGCTTCCTGAGCAAGAGAAAGCATCATGAGAAACACACTATCTGAAGTTCTAATATTCTCTGCCACCTGACGAAGTGTTGAGTCACCAATTGAACCTCCATTTGCGAGGAGGATTTCGTAGTCTCTTACAATTTGAATGAGTTCTTCTTCGGAAAGTTGAGCGAATGATTCTTCAAACGACATGATATTCTCCATAATATAGTGGGCCCGTTCTGTTTCGAGGTGGAACCCATACCCAAGCTGATTAGGCTGCGAGAGCCATTTCAGCAGGAGCTGCGTTAGTGTTTGCAGTTAGTTTGTCGAGCCGATTACGCCTGCTCAAACGACGATCTCCACTTACCTTCCATACCCGTCGATCCTATTTCGGCCCCATCAAAGATGCACTGTCTGCACCCTGTCTATAGGCATCGGTGAGCCACCTATAACTTATCACAGTGCACCTATGGTGGAGCCGTCCGGTACTGCCCCGGAGTCCAGTATATGTCCGTTCGCTTCAGCGATCGTAGGTCTATTTATAACACACCGGTCAGGATTGTAAACCGCTATTTTTCATAATCCTTTCACGCTCTTCATCAGTATAGGATCTCCATGATATGACTTGTTCAAGAGTCCGACCACAACCCTTACAGATTTGCGTGGTCGGATCTATCTTACAGACACTGATACATGGTGACTTCATCAATATCCTCGGACCCTATTTATTTGATCATCCCAAGCTCTCATATATTCGACTTCTTCATCGTAATATGCATTCTGCTTTTTTATCGCCTGATCATAAGCAAATTCTTTTTCGGCCATCTCAAGATCTCGACGGAGCTCATAAACGATCTCTTCTTTCGTCTTATCGCGGGCGGGTTCGGGTTTTACTTCTTCTTCTGCCTGTCCATCAACGCTATTGAAACCTTCTGCCTGTACATCAACGCTATTGAAACCACCCCAAACGGGGTTAGTCCATTCTTCGTCATGAACATAGAGCTGAAGGATAGCGTAATGAATGACTTTCATAAGGTCTTTACGCCAGTCATCTGGATTTCCCTTCTTACCATAACGCTGGGCGTATTTCAGAACATTTCCGATACAGAAGCCAGTTCCATGACCACCATCAAAGATAAACTCAGTTGCCTGAAACTTATCACGAGAGTAGTGTTGGCCGTATGTCCCATCGATATAGTCGGCAATCTCTTGAAGAAGTCGATCTTCATTATATTTGTAATCAATTTTATTGGTCATTTGATTTTTCCCTCTTTCATAAATTCTCGCGTAACTTCCATGACCCAGTAATCGAGCGAATCGTACATTGAAAGGGTCTGATTTCTGGCTCCACTCATAGATTTTCTCATTCTAATGGCGGCTTCATTCAATACGATATCATATGCTTCTTCAGGACTAATGTCCTTGTACACATAATCCATGATTAGCGGAAACACTGGAGAAATGGCTTCAGCACATTCTTTTGCCAGATCCATGTGTTCCTTTTGAGTTCCAGGAGTCGTACGAAGCTGAATGTAATGGATCCAACTACGAATTGTTCCGTGCACGTACAGACGGGAGTTTGTATTTCCTTCAGGAAGAACTGATCTTGCCTGCTCTTTGGCGATGCCGTTATTTACTGCCCATTCATATGCCAGAGAAGCTTCATGTATCATTTGCTGCTGTTTTGCTTCCCACTGAGATTTTAACTCATTATCATTGGTTTGTAAACTATTTTGTCTATTCTTCATGTCCTGTAAACGGGCTTCTCGGGTAGAAAATGCCAGATCAGAAGTCGGATCAGCATATCTCTGGGAGAATTCCTGAAAGAAGAAGGATCGATGGCGAAGAAGTTGACGAGCAATATCTCTAGTCGTATTCACCTCAAGACAAACAGAAACCATTTCAAATGGTGACCAATGGGAATGCTTTGCGAGATATTTCAGAAGCTTACCGGCCGGAAGGTCTTTTGCCTGATTCGATGGATTTGAAACGCGAGCAGTGTATTCAATAATCTCTTCGAGGTTCTTACCTTCAAGAACACCGAATCCCTCAGTTCTAGAAATGAGATTTACTGTCATTTTCCTTGACCTCGATATTTCTTATAGCTTCTCTTATTCGACTTATTCATGGTCGCGAACTTGATATTTTTTCGACCAATTGATGTCTTCTTATTGTTCTGAACAGTTGACTTCTTCATATTTTGTCCATTTCCTCTTTTGAAATATACACTGTGGTTTCAACTTTAACTGGAACTACTGTTTCAATCGACATCATTCGATCTTCAAGATCTTGGTCTTGAAGTTCAGTTGCAGGAACTTCCCATGTAATTCGATAATACAAACCAGTTGAAATATTCTGAATAATATGTTGCCAAATAATAGACCATCGGGTGTTATCAAAGGGCGATGCGCTTTCTGCAAGAGCATAGTCCTTTGTTTCCAGCCATACGAATGTTTCAAAGAATTCTTCTGGCGTATAGTAATCTGCTAAGTTTTTCATATTAATCAACCACGATTGAGTCAAACTTTGCGAGATTGTTTCGATAACCCCTTGTTCCAGGGGCTTCGAACTCTATTTCTTCGGTCTGACTAGTTTCTGCAATAATATCACCTGGTTCTGTCTCGGCATCGAATAGTCTCATGTGAGATCGATTAATGCCGAGCATAAATCTTTTGTATTTGTTCAGGTCATTGTATCTATTCTTAAGCTGCTTGACCATAATCATTCCATCTCGTTCCAGATCTTCATTTGAAACGAGCGCGACCATGAAGTCTGCTGTAGCTGGAAGACCGAATGACTCAGACGTATCTTCGAGACCCGGATCAGAATTGGTAAAACCGGTTCGATTAACCTGAGTAGCAGATACGACCGCCGCACTAAATTCTACGGCAAGACCACGAACCTCTTCAGCAATCGACTTGATATAGGAATATGAGTTGATCGAACCACCCATTCCCTTCAGCCTAGAAGAAGCGCAGATGTTAAGATAATCGATGTAGATTACATCAGGCACAAATTGCTTCTTGAGCTTGAGCTCATTAAGAAGAGCACGAAAGTGACCCGAATGGGCTTGGGCGGTTGGGTATTCCTTGATGATGAGATTACCCGAAGTCTTCTTCTTGACCTTTGAAACTCGATCAATGAAGGCATCTTCTGGCATATCTTCAAGCTGATTGATTGGTACATCTAGAAGATTTGCGTCGATTCTCTCGGCGATCTTATCCTCTGACATCTCCATCGTGATATAGAGGACATTCTTACCATCGAGTAAGTTTGCCGCGGCCATGTGACACATCGCCAGAGACTTACCAACACCAGTACCAGCCAAGAGAATTGAGAGGGTTTTCTTGACGATACCACCACCCGTGATCTTATTCATGAGATCAAGATCGAATGGGATTTTCTCTTCTTCGGTATGATAAGCCGCAAATCGATCAGCCACGTCATCGAAATAGTTGTGACCAATATTTGCATCAAATCCGACCGCGAGGGCTTGGGTTAGAAGATCCGGAATAGCGCCCTTTGTGAACTTCTCGGAATTTCCATCGATGATATCGATCGATTCCATGATTGCCAAATGAATGGCTCGTTCCTGACACCATTCTTCGGTCCGATCATACAACCAGTCCTGATCGACTTTCTCCTTTTGGAATACTCCTGGGAGAAGAGCGACGATATCAGAATATCGATCTGACGACGCGACTTCGGATTTCTCAAGCTCGATTGCAATCGCTTCCTGGGTCGGAAGACGATTATACTTCTCGACATATTTACAAAGCTGACGGAATAGAATCCGATAATTGCCTTGAAAGTATTTGGTCTTGAGGAAAGGGAGAACCCTTCTCATAAAGGGTTCATTTGTGATTACATTACGAAGTACAGTTTGTTCAAGGTTATGGCTCATCCAACATCCGACATTTCAATAGATCCATCTTCAATAGAATTATCTATAACGTCCTTGAGGATTTCTCCTGCAATTTGTTGAAGTTCTTCATTTGTTTCATCAACTTCTTTATCTGGACTCGAGATAACTTCAAAATCAAATGTTATCTGTTCATTCTCGCCATCAATTCTCACGGCTCCATATCGAAATACGGTCTCGATAAAGTCACCCTTGAGAATGCGAATATCCCATGTCTGATCTGAATCGACCTTAGCTGGGACCATTGCGTAGTCTTCATTCTCTTTCATTGTCTTCAACAACCTCGTATTTCACTGTAAATTTTTCAATACAAAATGGATCAACTCCACCCTGATATTCACATTTTAGAAATAATGTACACTCAGTTCGTCCTGGAACATGGCTTTCAGAAATTTGAAGACCGACGCCGGCTACAGTATAAGCAAGACCAGAGCTGCTTGAAAGAATTGGTTTCTTTTCTTTCACGAATTGTTCAAATTCTTCGTTGTTTGTGATATTAAACTTCATCTTCTACCTCTGGTACATCTTCTTCCATGATTGGAGCATGGGCGATTGAATACTTCTTCTGGACATAATCACCAAACTTCGGATTGGCGATAATTGACTTCCAGAATTCAGCATTATTTGTCTCACGCTCATAATGGGCTTTTTCTCCAACCTCACCGGTTTCTGGGTCCATATGGAAGAAACCTTTAGCCCGACCTTTCTTGCCCTCATGAACAAATCCACCTTCAACTGCGACATCTAGAAGGCCAGACCATTTCATGATACCACCTTCCCATGAGACAGAGATCGGAACTTTGGATTTCTCTTTCACGAATCGAGATTTCTCGATATTGATGACGAAATGATAACCCTTGATTTCTGTCCCGTCTTTCTCTTGACGACGACCGACGATCCAAATATTGTCGGCCGAGTAATAGATGCCAGTACCACCCGAAACGATGGCCTTTGGATACATGCCTTGCTCCATGTAGATGTGGTTAATTGCAAGACATGGAATATCCTTCATCGTGAAGTATGGTGTCGCGATACGGAACAGAGACTTGATCGCCTTTGCTCTTGACATATCCGCGACCGACTTCGCATCCTTTGCGTCTTCGAGTTCCTTTTTCGATGCGATGTTACCGATCGAGTCGATTACAACAATGACCTTATCATCGCGGTCAAGCTGTTCGAGCTGATTGATGAGGTCAAACTTCAATTCTTCGACATTCGCGACGGGAGTATGGAATACTCGTTCTGGATCGATATTGAATGCCTTGAAATAAGATTGTGGTGAACCAAATTCCGAGTCATAGAAGAGCATGACTGAGTCGGGATATTGTTTGAGATATGCCGCGGCCATAAGAAGGGCAAATGACGTCTTGAAGTGCTTTGACGGACCAGCCAGGACAGTAAGTCCAGGAGTCAGTCCACCATCAAGTCGACCAGAAAGTGCAACGTTGATCATTGGAACCGAAGTCGGAACCATATCCTTTGCGTTGAAGAACTTCGACTTCGAAAGGATATTCGAATCCTTTGATCGAGAGTTCTTCTTAAGTTTGTCCATAATGCTCATGCAAAAAAGTCCTCTAATGTATTTTCTGATTCGAGACCGGTCCAGTGAGGATAACTCGCACGCGAAAGATGCACGGAACGTGGCTTTTCCATGTGTGCAAAGTCAAGTTGTCCTTGGGGGTTTTTCAAATAATCGGTCCATTCTATAAGTCGTACACGGCTATTTATACGCTCGATCTCATTCTTCGCGGTCTCGATGAATATTTCTCGAGCTCGATTCCGATCTTCCCACGATCCCCAAAATGGTCGACCCTTGTAGTATCCAGATTTGGGCAACTTTCTCGATTCGTCTTCGATGGGTAGTGGCTCATAGATACCCAGATGTTCGATATCCAATGCGTCTGCGGCTTGTACATATTCCTTCACCAAGGGGGGAACAGTGTCCGATGGATCACCCAGTCTACAGAGATGGTGACGAATGTCGATATTACCAAAATAGAGTTCGGCCTTTTCAAGATATCCTCCACCTGGGTGGAAAACATAATGCTCTAGCCCCTCTTTAAGAGCCCCATTCAGAGTCTTGAAAGGAACTGAGTTAACCATCCATCCTGGTCGATACATGCAAATGGCATGTGAGTCACCTCCAACCATATTTCTCCACCATGACGGGAATTTTACATGTTTGGCTTCTCGTTCCATGACTTCGAGATTTTCGAGATCAACCTGATCCCAGATCTCGGGATAATCACCCTTAAGGCGACTACGAATCATCTCAGCATAATTGGGAAACTCGATTCCAAGAGAAAAGACGAGACCACGGAACTTCGAGAATTCAACGAGATCTTCTACTCCACCATAACCCTTGACGCCGCCAAAGAGGTTAAGAGAACCAAAGAAGTCATTACCATGATACACATACATGGTGTCATAATTAGAGAAGTCTGTAATCTTTCCACCGATATTGACATCAAGATCGATGCCTTCGGTTTCACGAATCATTGCAGCATAGATATGTGCTTGTGATGATTTGTGAGAGGTCGGCTTATCGTTTATTCGATAGAATGGGGATGTAAGTACGGCTTTCATTTCTTCAATTCCAATCTCAAATCAATTCCAAATAATGCGCCATTGCCGTATTCTCCGACTTCTGGAAGACCATCAATTGTAAGTTTTGGCTTATTGATGTCGACGAAACCACAATTCACATCTCCTGAGATATCGTAATATTCTCGAAGATTATCAATGACTCCATTTTTGATGTGTTCCTGAACCATATCACCGCCATGGAGTTCGAGGAACATTATTCTAGGCAGACATCCCATATTTTCTGGAATTCCTTTACTTTCCGCCAACCAATTATTTTCAGCGCCTTCGATATCGACCTTAAGAATTGTTGGTTGAAACTCCGTTAAGAAAGTGACGATATTGATGTTTGGTACCTGTTGACGGACCTTGCGCATTGACATAGATCTATTCGAAACAGGAGTTACGGTTCCCGAACACGCTGAATTTTTTGAATCGGTCTGATAGAATGTAACCATTTTTTGATTTGACATTGAAACCGCAAAGGGGGCAACGATAAGACGGCGGTCACCTTCACTGTTTTCCTTAATGACCTTGATATTTTCTCGATCAGGTTCAACCGCGATATAATCGAGGAATTCTTGATTTCGAATCATTCGATAAAATCCACCGATATTTGCCCCAAGATCGACAATTACATCATCTGCCTTTGTCTTGATATCGACATAATTGCGGGCGCATTCACCGGCAATTCGGCGATCCGATCTTTCGTGCTTACCGGTTCGAACATATATGTCTTTGAATAACTTATAGGTCAAAAAACTCCTCCAAAGAAGATGTGTTTCTCTTCTTTTCTAGATCTTCGGCGATCTTATCGAATGCATCAAACTCAAGCGGTAGCATTCTCTTCTGTTGTGCCTTTGAATTATCTTTGATACATTCATAAACATTGAATTGGCAGAATGTAATTTCCGTTCCAAATGTCGTGA
>Ga0102926_1002854_pt1 | contig 9964 bp, 7 predicted proteins | sample SalPonR1_A_D2_MG_FD_78173 | JGI IMG/M metagenome (GOLD analysis project Ga0102926, IMG submission 78173) | Salt pond soil microbial communities from South San Francisco under conditions of wetland restoration - Salt Pond MetaG R1_A_D2_MG | ecosystem: Environmental > Aquatic > Marine > Intertidal...
ACACCTACCTCTCGCGCTTCCTGCCCGCGGGCTTCTACTACAAGATGTTCATCCATCCGCGCCCGTTCTGGAAGCATGTCTACGAGCCGTTCATCCGCCAGTCCGCGGGTCTCGGCAAGGCGTCCAATCCGGGCGATCCAGACCGCTACGAGCATTTCTACTATTTCTGCGACGTGCTCGTGGTGGGTGGCGGTGTGGCGGGGCTGCAAGCGGCGCTCGCGGCGGCGGAGGCCGGATCGAAGGTCATGCTGATCGAGCAGACTGCCCATTGGGGCGGGCGCGCTCCGGTCGATTATCATGGCGACGGCGGCGAGGTGGACGGCCAGCCCGTGGCCGACTGGGTCGATGCCACCATTGCAAAACTGCAGGACATGCCCAACGTGACCCTGCGCAACCGTTGCATGGGCGCAGGGGTCTACGATCACGGCTATGCGCTGGGCTACGAGCGTGTGGCCGATCACGCGCCGGGCTCTGACGCGCCCCGCCACCGCCTGTGGCGCATTCGCGCGGGCCAGATCGTCACCGCGACCGGCGCCATCGAGCGCCCCTTGAGTTTCGCGGGCAACGATATCCCCGGCGTCATGCTCGCCTCGGCGGTGCGCGATTACGCGGTCGATTATGGCGTGTCCATCGGCGACCGCACCGTGGTCGTCACCAATAACGACGACGCCTACCGCACCGCCATCACGCTCAAGAAACTGGGCCTCGAGATCCCCGCGATCCTCGATGCGCGCCAATCGGGCGGCGGTGCGCTGGCCGAGGAGGCGCGCGGCTTGGGCATCCGGATCGAGACCGGCAAGGGCATCGCCAAGGTCAAGGGCGGCAAGCGCGTGACCGGCGTCGCCATCTGCGCGCAGGCGGGCGAGGGCGCGGCGCTGGAAGAGATCGCCTGCGACGCGGTCGCCATGTCGGGCGGCTGGTCGCCGGTGGTGCACCTGTGGTCGCATTGCGGGGGCAAGCTCATCTGGGACGAGGCACAGGCCCATTTCCGGCCCGACCCCGACACCCCGCCGCGCGGGGCAAAGGGCGAGGGCTTTGTCATTCCTGCGGGTGCCGCCAACGGCGCGGGCGATCTGGCCAGCGTCGTGAGTGACGCTCATGGCGCGGGACAGGCGGCGGCCAAGGCGATGGGGGCCAAGCCCAAGGGCAAGGCCCCGGCGGCCAGCGAGTCGCCGGAGGCCCCGATGCAGCCCGTCTGGCTCATGCCGCAGGGCGCAAGCTACAAGCTGCGGATGAAGGCCTGGCTCGACTACCAGAACGACGTGAAGGTGTCGGACGTGCAGCTGGCTGCGCGCGAGGGCTACGAGAGCGTCGAGCACGCCAAGCGCTACACCACGCTGGGCATGGCCACGGATCAGGGCAAGCTGAGCAATATCAACGGCCTTGCCATCCTGTCGGACGCGCTGGGCCAGGCCATTCCGCAGACCGGGACCACCACCTTCCGCCCGCCCTACACGCCGATCTCGCTGTCCTCGATCGCGGGCGAGGCGACCAAGGGCAATTTCCAGCCCATCCGCAAGACGCCGATGCAGGGCTGGCACGAGGCCAACGGTGCCGATTTCGAGCCGGTGGGCCAGTGGCGCCGCCCCTATTGCTTCCCCAAGGGCGAAGAGGGACGGCACGAGGCAGTGGGCCGCGAGATCAAGCAGACGCGGGCGAGCCTCGCACTGCTCGACGCCTCGACGCTGGGCAAGATCATCGTCAAGGGGCCGGATGCGGGCCGCTTCATGGACATGCTCTATACCAACATGATGTCCACGCTGAAGCCGGGCCGCTGCCGCTATGGCCTGATGTGCAACGAGAACGGCTTCCTGATGGATGACGGCGTGGTCGCGCGCCTCGACGACGACACGTTCCTCGTCCACACCACCACCGGCGGGGCCGAGAGCGTGCACGGCCACATGGAGGAATGGCTCCAGACCGAATGGTGGGACTGGAAGGTCTACACCGCCAACGTCACCGAGCAATATGCGCAGGTGGGCGTCGCGGGCCCCAATTCCCGCAAGGTGATCGAGAAGCTGACCGAGGACGACATCAGCGCCGACGCGCTGACCTTCATGGGCTGGACCGAGATCACCGTGGCGGGCATCCCCGCGCGCGTCTTCCGCATCTCCTTTGCCGGCGAGCTGTCTTTCGAGCTTTCCGTGCCCGCAAGCCACGGGCGCGCCCTTTGGGATGCGCTGATGGAGGCGGGCGAGGAATATGGTGTCATGCCCTACGGGACCGAGGCGATGCACGTCATGCGCGCCGAGAAGGGCTTTATCATGATCGGGGACGAGACGGATGGCACCGTCATCCCGCAGGACCTGAACATGGACTGGGCGATCTCGAAGAAGAAAGAGGACTATCTCGGCAAGCGCGCGCAGGAGCGCAGCCACATGGCCGATCCCGACCGCTGGAAGCTGGTGGGGCTCGAGACGCTCGACGGCGAGGTGCTGCCCGACGGGGCCTATGCGACGGCGGCGGGGCACAACGCCAACGGGCAGCGCAACGTGCAGGGGCGCGTGACCTCGACCTACCACTCGCCTACGCTCGGGCGCGGCATCGCGATGGGGCTGGTCCTGCACGGCCCCGATCGCATGGGCGAGGTGCTGGAGTTTCCCAAGGTCGATGGCGGGATCATGAAAGCGAAGATCGTCGACCAGATATTTTACGACAAGGACGGGGAGAAACAGAATGGCTGAGCCCGTGACCGCCCTGAACGGCGCACGCGTCAACGGCCTCGCCACCGTCGAGGATGGCGGGCTGACCGGCATGATCACCCTCCGCGGTGACCTTTCCTCCAAGGAGGTCAAGGCCGGGGTGAAGAAGGCCGTCGGTCTCGACATTCCCGCGCAGCGCCAGGCGCTGATGGGCGAGGGGACCGCCGCGCTGTGGATGTCGCCCGACGAGTTGCTGCTTCTGTGCCCCTATGAGCGCGTGACAGAGACCATCGGCACGCTGGAAAAGGCGCTCAAAGGCCGACATTTCCTCGCCGTCAACGTCTCGGACGCGCGCACCTACCTGCACGTCTCGGGCGCGGGCGCGCGCGAGGTGCTGGCCAAGCTCTGTCCGGTGGACCTCTCCGGGGAGGCGTTTTCCCCCGGCATGTTCCGGCGCACGCGCATGGCGCAAATCCCGGCCGCTTTCTGGCTGGACGAGGCGGGCACCTTCCACCTCGTGTGCTTCCGCTCGGTGGCCGATTATGCCTTCAACCTCTTGAAAACGGCGGCGCTTCCGGGCGGCGAGGTGGGCGTCTACGGCTGAACATGCGCCATTCCTTAGCGAAAAACTCCGGCGCGCGGGGTTGACCTTTGCGCGCGCCCGCCACCATGTAACGGGCACAGGATTTCAACGCCAACGAACAGGGGGACCACATGGCCTTCGAACTTCCCGATCTGCCCTATTCCCATGACGCGCTCGCCGATCACGGCATGAGCCGCGAGACGCTGGAATATCACCACGACATCCACCACAAGGCCTATGTCGACAACGGCAACAAGGCCGTGGCCGGGACCGAGTGGGACGGCAAACCCGTCGAAGAGATCATCAAGGGCACCTATGATCCCAAGGCCGTCGCGCAGTCGGGCATCTTCAACAACGCCTCGCAATACTGGAACCACAACCAGTTCTGGGAGATGATGGCACCGGGCGGCACCGGCATGCCGGGCGAGCTGGAAAAGGCGATCACCGAGAGCTTCGGCAGCTTCGACGAGTTCAAGTCGCAATTCGCCGCCGCGGGGGCCGGGCAGTTCGGCTCGGGCTGGTGCTGGCTGGTCAAGGACAGCGACGGCAGCCTCAAGGTCACCAAGACCGAGAACGGGGTGAACCCGCTCTGCTTCGGGCAGACCGCGCTTCTGGGTTGCGACGTGTGGGAGCATTCCTACTACATCGACTTCCGCAACAAGCGCCCGGCCTACCTGCAGAATTTCCTCGACAACCTGGTGAACTGGGAAAACGTCGCCTCGCGGATGTGATCGCGGTTGGCAATTCGTGATACGTTGAGCCCCGCGCCCGAGGCGCGGGGTTTTCCGTTCGGCTTGATCCGCATCAACGCCGCGTCAACGGGTGCGGCCCATAGTGACGACCGGAGAGACGCAGAGAAAGGAGCGACGCAGATGAGCGAACTATCGCACGGCACCTGGGTTCTGGTGGCAGACGGACAAAAGGCGCTGTTTCTCGAGAACGTGACCGACGCACAGGCACCCAACCTCGTGGTCCGCCGCGTCGAGGAGCAGGATCTTCTCCCGAATCGCGAACAGCAGAGCGACCGCCCCGGACGCATGTCCGATCCCGGGGCGGGGCAGCGCTCGGGCCTGTCTGGCGCCGATTGGCACGAGCTGGACGAGGCCCGCTTCGCCACCGACATGGCCGATATCCTCTACCGGATGGCGCATCGCGGGGCGTTCGACCGGTTGGTTCTTGTGGCCCCGCCGAAAACCCTCGGCATCCTGCGCGATCATCTGCACAAGGAAGTGGCGCAGCGCGTCGTGGCCGAGATCGGCAAGGACCTGACCAACCATCCCGGCGACAAGCTGGAAAAGGTGCTGCTGGCGGAACTCGCCGCGCACTGATCCCCGACGGCCCCGTGGCGCGCTTCGTTGCCCGCCCGCCCTTGCCTTTGCCGCGCAGGCAGGGCAGCTAGGGCGGCGAGGCAGACAAAGCGGTTATCACATGCGCGAGGCGACCAAGGGGATCGTGGCGATGGTCGCCACCTGCACGGTGTGGGGGCTGTCGGGTATCTATTACAAGCTGCTGGACCACGTCCCTCCGATTGAGGTGCTGGCGCATCGTACGCTGTGGTCCTGCGCCTTCTTCGCCTTCGTGCTGCTGGTGCAGGGGCGGCTGCACATGCTGGGTCGCGCGCTGGCGGGGCGGCGCTCGGTGTTGTCGATCGCGCTGGCCGCGCTGATGATTTCGACCAACTGGTTCGTTTTCATCACCTCGATCCAGGTGGGCCGCGCGATGGAGGCCTCGCTGGGCTACTACATCTTCCCGCTGGTGGCGGTGCTCTTGGGGGCGCTGGCGTTTCGAGAACGGCTGGGCCGGGCGCAGCTTTTCGCGGTGGCGCTGGCGCTCTGCGCGGTCGTCACCCTGACATGGGGGCTGGGCGTGCCGCCCTGGATCGCGCTGATACTTGCGTCGAGCTTTGGCCTCTACGGTCTTGTGAAAAAAGGGCTTTCCGTCGGTCCGGTGGTATCGGTCACGGCCGAGGTGCTGCTCTTGTCGCCGATTGCCCTGACGGTCTTGTGGTTTTTTCATTCCGACGGGCATGGGGCATTCGGTGTCAATTGGCCCGACAGCCTGCTGCTGGCCTTTTCCGGTATCCTCACCGGCACGCCGCTCATCATGTTCAGCTATGCCACCAAGCGCGTCACGCTGGCCACGGTGGGTCTTGTGCAGTACCTGAACCCGACGCTGCAATTCCTCGTGGCGACGCTGATCTTCCTCGAGCCGTTCAGCGTCTGGCACGCCGTGGCCTTTGCCATGATCTGGACGGCGCTGGCGATCTACACCACCGCGAGCCTGCGTCAGGACAGGGCGGCGCGCAGGGCGGTGCCGAGGGCCTGAGGATCCTTGACCGGTTGGAGCATGCCGCGCAGGCTGTCATCGGCGAAACCATGACCGATGACATGATCGACAAGCCGGAGAACCGGTTCCCAGTAATCATTGATATTCAATAGAAAAATTGGCTTGTCATGCAGGCCCAGCTGACGCCAGGTCAGCACCTCGAACAGCTCGTCAAGCGAGCCCGCGCCGCCGGGCAGGACCACGATGGCGTGGGAATTCATGAACATGACCTTCTTGCGCTCGTGCATCGTCTCGGTGACGACATACCGGGTCAGGTCGCGCTTGCCGCCCTCGCGGTCCACCAGATGCTCGGGGATCACGCCGAGCGTGCGGCCCCCCGCCGCCTGCGCCGCGCGCGCAACCGCGCCCATCAGGCCGACATCGCCCGCGCCGTAGACCAGCTCCCAGCCATTCCCGGCCAGCATCCGCCCGGTTTCCTCCGCGGCGGCGAGGTAGGTCGGGTCGTGCCCGTCGCGTGCGCCGCAAAAGACACAGACAGCCGCGTGTGCCATGAATTTCTCCCGTCTCTCAGAGGGTTGTTTTGACCCCTGATAGCCTTGTTGATATGGTCCGGCAACCGGGCGCGGTGCCCTGGGCGGGGATGTCGGGAAAGATGAGCAGATTTGCCGGTTTGGGTGCGGGACCCGTGATCGGGGTGGGGGCAGCGGCCGCCGCCGCGCTCGTGGCGATCGGGGCGTATTTTGCGGGCGGCGATGCGTCCCCGCCGCCTGCGCCTGCGCCTGCGCCTGCGCCGCAGCAGGCGGCAGAGCCCGCGCCGGAGGCCGGGACCCGCACCGCGCCGCCCGCCGAGTCCGTGCCCGAGCCCGACACCGAGGGCGCGACCCGCCCTGCCGAAGCCGGCGGGACAGCACAGGAAGCGCCCGTCCCCCTCGTCGCCGGTACCGATGGTGAGGCGCAGGCCCCGCCGCCGCCCGCGCTCGACACCTTCCGCCTCGAGCCGGACGGGCAGATGCTCGTCGCCGGGCGCGCGGTGCCGGAGGGCACGGTGGCGATCACCGTCGATGCGGCCCGTCTCGGGACGGCAAAGGCCGACCAGGCAGGCAAGTTTGTGGCGTTTCTCGACCTTGCGCCAAGCGATACGGTGCGGGTTCTGGGGCTGGAATTGCTGCTCGCGGACGGGCGCGTGATCCGCGCGCCCGACGAGATATTGATCGCGCCGTCGCCGCCGCCCGCTCCGCAACCCGGGGCGGTGGCCGAGGCCGATACCGGCACGCCGCCCGCGCCCGCCGAATCCGCGCCTGATGCCGCCGGAACCGCCGCGTCCGAGGCGGCCGCGCCCGCCACCGATGTGGCCGATTCGGGGCAAGCGACGCCTGATCCCGCCGCGGAAGGGGTCGCGACCGAGTCCGCCACGCCCGATCCCGCCCCCGAGGTGGCTGCGAAGCGGCCCGCCACGCCCGAGGCCCCGGCGACCGCCGTCGCGCCGCAGCTGGATGCGGGCGACGGTGCCACAGCGCCCGCCGCCGAGGCCCCTGCCGCACCCACCGTGGTGCTGTCGGATGCCGCGGGTGTGCGCGTGCTGCAGGTCCCCGGAGAGCCGGGGCCGGACATCATGTCGTCGGTGGCGCTCGACTCCATCAGCTATTCCGACGCGGGCAGGGTGCAGCTTTCGGGCCGTGCCAGCACGCCCGACGCCCGTGTGCGCATCTATCTCGACAACCGCGCTGTCACCACCGCGACGGTGGACAAAACAGGCAGTTGGCGGAGCGCCCTGCCCGAGGTGGATACCGGCGTCTACACGCTGCGCGTGGACGAGGTAAGCCGCGACGGCGCGGTGACCTCGCGGGTCGAGACGCCATTCAAGCGCGAGGATGTCGCCACGCTGTCGGCGCAGGACGACGTCAGGGACGCGGACGGCACGCCCGCGCCGCCGCGCATGTCGGTGGTCACGGTGCAGCCCGGCTCGACGCTCTGGGCGATCTCGCGCAAGGCCTATGGCGAGGGCATCCTCTACGTCCGCGTGTTCGAGGCCAACAGGGACCGCATCCGTGACCCCGACCTGATCTATCCCGGGCAGGTGTTCGAACTGCCGCAGTAGCGCCGCGCTCTGGTCATCGGGGGATGTCGCGGCTATCTGTGGGGTCCGGCAGCCAAGGACACACGCCACCGATGACCGACACCACACCCGAGACGCACCCGCCCGAGGGCGGCGGCTGGCGGATCATCCGCCGGGTGGCCCCTTACCTGTGGACCAGGGAGGAGCCGTGGGTGCGTCGCCGGGTGGTCCTGGCGCTGGCGCTCCTGCTGGCGGCCAAGCTGGTCGCGGTGGCGACACCGGTGTTCTACAAGGTGGCGGTCGATGCGCTGGCGGGCGAGGGGCCAAGCCCCGCCTGGGCGCTTGGGGCGGGGGCGATCGGGCTGACCGTTGCCTATGGCCTGTCGCGGCTGATGAACGTCGGGTTCCAGCAGGCGCGCGACGCGGCCTTCGCCAAGGTGGGACAGCGGGCGCTGCGCAAGCTTGCGCTCGAGACGTTCCGGCACATCCACGCGCTGTCGCTGAGCTATCACCTGTCGCGGCGCACCGGCGGGCTGAGCCGGATCATCGAGCGCGGCGTGAAGGGCGTGGATTTCCTGCTTCGCTTCCTCTTGTTCTCCATCGCGCCGCTGATCCTCGAACTCCTCATGGTGGGGGTGATCCTGTGGCTCGCCTTCGACATCTGGTATCTCGTCGTGGTGGCGGGCGTGATCGCCGCCTATGTCGCCTTCACCTTCAAGGTCACCGAGTGGCGGGTAAAACTGCGCCGCGAGATGAACGATCAGGACACCGACGCCAACCAGAAGGCCATCGACAGCCTGCTCAACTACGAGACGGTCAAGTATTTCGGAGCCGAGGGGATGGAGGCGGCGCGCTATGACCGGGCGATGGCCGGCTACGAGCGCGCGGCGCTGATGACCGCCTACTCGCTCTCGTTCCTCAATTTCGGGCAGTCCCTTCTCATCACCGGCGGGCTGGTGGCGGTGATGGTAATGGCGGCCATGGGCGTGCAGGCGGGCACCATGACGGTGGGCGATTTCGTGATGGTCAACGCCTACATGATCCAGATCACCATGCCGCTCAATTTCCTGGGGACCGTCTATCGCGAGATCCGGCAGGCGCTGGTGGACATGGGCGAGATGTTCGACCTGCTCGACCAGCCGCCCGACGTGCGCGAACGTGCCGACGCGCGGCGGCTCGATGTCGGGGGCGCGCATGTGCGGCTCGACGAGGTGCGTTTCGGTTATGATCCGGACAACCCGATCCTCAAGGGGGTGACGCTCGATGTGCCCGCCGGGCAGACGGTGGCGGTGGTGGGGCCGTCGGGCTCGGGCAAGTCCACCATCGGGCGGCTGCTGTTCCGCTTCTACGACGTTGCGTCCGGGCGGGTCACCATCGACGGGCAGGATATCCGCGATGTCACCCTCGACAGCCTGCACGACGCCATCGGCGTTGTGCCGCAGGACACGGTGCTTTTCAACGACACCATCGGCTACAATATCGGCTACGGTCGAGATGACGTGAGCCAGGCCGAGATCGAGGCCGCGGCGCGGGCGGCGCAGATCCACGGGTTCATTGCCGGGCTGCCCGATGGCTATGCCACGCAGGTGGGCGAACGGGGGTTGAAGCTGTCGGGTGGCGAGAAGCAGCGCGTGGGCATCGCCCGAACGCTGCTCAAGAACCCGCCGATCCTGCTCTTGGACGAGGCAACGAGCGCACTCGACACCGGCACCGAGCGCGACATACAGGATGCGCTCGCCCGTGCCGCCGAGGGGCGCACCGTCATCATGATCGCGCATCGCCTGTCGACGGTGGCCGGGGCCGACCGGATCGTGGTGCTGGAGGAGGGCCGCGTGGCCGAGGAGGGCACCCATGCCGACCTCTTGGCGCGGGCCGGGCGCTATGCGGCGCTGTGGCGGCGGCAATCCGAGCAGGACCCCGGCGTTGCCGCCTGAGCCTGTCACATGGCGGTTACCTTGCGCTTGTAGGGAATCGCTAGATGTGGCGCAATATCTCAGGCTTGTCAGGTCGTCGCCGCGATATATAGTAGATTCAGGGCGGGTATCATGCGCGCACGTCGGAACAGAGGGCACCGGTGGGGGCTGGGCACGCGATGGATGGTGATTTCAGAAGCGAATTCGTGAGAGAGCCCGCCGGGCTGCGGCAATTCCCGGCGCTGGTGCTCAACGCGGATTATCGGCCGCTCTCCTACTATCCGCTATCGCTCTGGACCTGGCAGGAGGCGATCAAGGCGGTCTGGGCCGACCGGGTGGATATCGTCGCGCAATACGATCACTGGGTGCGCAGTCCGAGTACCGAGATACGCATCCCCTCGGTCATCGTGCTGCGGGACTATGTGAAACCTCGGAAGCGCGTGGCCTTCACGCGCTTCAATCTTTTTCTGAGGGACGAATTCTG
>Ga0102926_1002858_pt1 | contig 9958 bp, 9 predicted proteins | sample SalPonR1_A_D2_MG_FD_78173 | JGI IMG/M metagenome (GOLD analysis project Ga0102926, IMG submission 78173) | Salt pond soil microbial communities from South San Francisco under conditions of wetland restoration - Salt Pond MetaG R1_A_D2_MG | ecosystem: Environmental > Aquatic > Marine > Intertidal...
CCGGCCGCCAGCGCGGTGCCGACGCTCAACGTATTGGTCAGCAGGATCGGCGACTCGATGTTGCCCAGCTCACGCACCTGCTCGAAGCCGGCCGCCTTGCCGAACCCGTTGCCGGTGTGGACCGCGGCGGGTACCTTGTCGACGAAGACATTCCCCTCATGCGCCAGAATCGCCGTAACGCCGGTGCGCACGCTTTCGCCTTCGATCAGCGTCCGGTGCCCCACCCGCACGCCTGCGACATCGGTGATCGCGTTCAGTGGCCCGGGCGCCAGGACGCCGGGCGCGATGCCGAGATCGCGCAAGCGAACAGCGCCGGCATCATCGGCCATGACATCCCCCGCGGCCACCGTTGCGACCGCCAGAATGCAAAATTGCATCAATGAAATGGAAATGGGCAGAAAGAACGCGCGCATGGAGAGTTCTCACAGGCAGAATCATCATTGGACCATGTTACTTCAGCCGCTCGTCGCCACGGCTTTGAACGACAACCGGGTCAAGCGCCGGGACGGTTGCCGTCGGGGAACCACACGACAGTGTTAATCTTTCCCTCGAAATCCAGCAGTGGTTGACCGGCATGCAGAGGATCACCGTAATCGGCGCCGGTTTCGGCGGCCTGAACGCCGTGCGGAATATCCGCAAGGCCGATCGCGAGGTCGGCATCGACCTGGTCGCGCCGCGCCCGGAGTTCGTTTTCTATCCCGGCACCATCTGGATCCCGACCCAGCGCGAGGACCCGGACACGCATCGGGTGGAACTCGACCGGTTCTTCAACCGCATGAATGTCGTCTACCACGAAGCGTCCGCCGAAGGACTTTCGGATGACGGCCGCAGGCTGGAAACCAGCGCCGGCGCAATCGACAACGACGGACTGATCATCGCCTCCGGCGTCCGCTTCCTCGATCGGCCGGATGGGCTTGAAAATGCGTTCGTCCCGTGCAAGGGCATCGCCGAAATGACGCGGCTGCGCAAGCGCCTGACGGCCCTGCAAAGCGGCACCCTGGCGTTCGGCTTCGCCGGCAACCCGGACGAAGCGTCGGCGCTCCGCGGTGGCCCGGTATTCGAACTGCTGTTCGGCATCGAGACCTGGCTGCGCCGCAACGGCAGGCGCGATGACTTCCGCCTGGTGTTCTTCTCCTCCTCGGAAAAGCCCGGTCGGCGGCTAGGTGACAAGGCCGCCGGCCGCCTGCGCGCCGAAATGCAGAAGCGCGGAATCGAGACGAAGCTGGGCGTGGCAGCGAAGCGGCTGGAGGCCGACCGGGTCGTCACCGACGCCGGCGCGTTCGACTCGGACCTGACCGTATTCATGCCCGGCCTCAGCGGCGGGGCCTGGTTTGATCGCACCGGTCTTCAGCGCTCGGCCGGGGGACTGCTGGTCGCCGACGAATACTGCCGGGCGGCGGGTGCAGAGCGCGTCTATGTAGTCGGCGATGCCGGCAGCCATACCGTCCCCGACTGGCTGCCCAAGCGGGGCCATATCGCCGAAAGCCAGGCCAATGCTGCGGCACGCAACCTGCTCGCCGAACTGGCCGGGCGCGATCCGCACAAACCGTTCCGGCCCGACCTGATCTACATCGTGGACATGCAGGACAAGGCGATGCTGATCGTGCGCAGTGAGAAGATCACCCTGGCCTCGCCGCCGCTCAAGCCGCTGCACTGGCTCAAGCGGGCGTTCGAGTGGAACTACAAGCGCAGATTTCAGTAAAGAATCAGACGCGGTGCCAACTTGCAATCATGACTTGCAATGATGATTTGCAATCACAACGCACGCAGGACATCGTTGAATTGCTTCCACCAATAGACGCCCTGGATCGCGGCGCGCCCGAACGGGCCGCCGGCCCAGGTCGGGCCCCAGGTCTCGAATTCGGCCAGCCGGGTCCAGTCGCCGGTCATTGCCTCGGCCAGCACTTCGCCGGCCAGCGTGGTCGGGGCCATGCCGTGACCGCCGAACGCCAGCGCGCTCCACAGACCGGGCGCGAGTTCGCCGAGAATCGGCATCTGGTGGCGGGCGTAGCTCATCCAGCCGCCCCAGGCGAAATCGATCTGGACGCCGTCCAGCGACGGAAACACGCGCAGCATGTCGCGGTACAGCAGTTTTCTGATCGAGGCCGGATCACGATCGGCGACCGAAATCCGCCCGCCCCAGAGCAGCCGGCCGTCGTACAGCGGCCGATAGTAGTCGAACGCAAATCGCGTGTCGTAGACCGCCACACCGCCGGGGATGAGCTCGCGCAAACGATTCCCCAGCGGTTCTGTCACCATCACGTAGGTGCCGATCGGCTGGATGGCGCGCTGCGCGCGCGGCCATAGCCGGCGATCGTAGCCGCCGGTTGCCAGTACGATGCGATCGGCTCGAATTTCGGCCGCGGGCGTTTCAAGCCGCCAGCCGCCGCGCTCCGGGCGCATGGACAGCACCGGCGCATTCGACACCACGCTTGCGCCCGATTCGCGCAACCGGGCGGCAATGGCGCGCGCGTAGGCCAGCGGATTGAAGTGGAACGATCCGGGCTCCATCAGGCCGGCGCCGTAGCGATCCGAGGCCACGTATCGCGGCATTTCATCGTGATCGACCCGGTCGAGACGAAAATCCAGCAGGTCGCGCATTTGATCCCGGAACCGCTGCAAGCGCTCGGGCTTGCCGAACCAGTCGGCCAGCAGCACGCCGCCGTCGGAAACCGGTACGTCCAGCGTCTCGCAACGCCGCCGAACAAGGTCGACCGCACTGCGCGTCCAGCCGTGCATCAAGGCCGCCTGTTCGGCGCCCCGCTGGCGCGCCAGTTCGAGGTTGTCCAGCGAAAATCCGCCGAACACGAACCCGCCGTTGCGCCCCGAAGCGCCCTCGGCCGGCCCGCCCCGGTCCATCACCAGAATGTCGTGCTCGCCGCGCTCGACCAGGCCCAGCGCGGTGCTCAGCCCGGCCAGCCCGGCGCCGACGACGACGGTGCCCGCCCGGGTGCTGCCCGAAAGTCCGTCGACGTCGGCTGCTTCACCAAGGTCGTGCTGATACCAGGTGTTGGCGTGAAATCGCGGCAATGCCGTCTCGGCATCGTTCATCGGGGAGTCTTCATCGGCACTGCCGGGTCAACTGATAGAATTCATTGTTGTCATATAAACCACAAGAATTCAATTCGAGGTAGAACATGGGCAAGTCCAGCAAGTACGAAGCCAAGGTACCGGACGACAACGGCGTCATACATTACACCGATGCCGAGCACGCGGTCTGGGCCGACCTCTACAGGCGCCAGATGGAGATCATTCCCGGCCGGGTATGCAAGGAATTCCTCCAGGGTCTCGAAGCCCTGGACCTGCCGGCCGATCGCATCCCGCAGCCCAACGACGTCTCGGATGTGCTGCGGGCGAAAACCGGCTGGGAAGTGGCCCCGGTCCCTGCGCTGATCAATTTCGACCGTTTTTTCCAGCTGCTCAGCGAGAAGAAGTTCCCGGCCGCGTCGTTCATCCGCACGCGCGAGGAAATGGACTACCTGCAGGAGCCGGACATTTTCCACGAGATCTTCGGCCACACGGCGATGCTCACCCACCAGGCGTTCGCGGATTTCACCGAAGCCTACGGCAAGGCCGGGCTGAACGCGTCGAAGCAAGAACGCGTGTTTCTCGCGCGGCTGTACTGGTTCACGGTGGAATTCGGGCTGCTGAGCGCCAACGACGGCGTGCGGATCTACGGCGGCGGCATTGCCTCCTCGCCGGGCGAGACGATCTTCGCGACCGAAAGCCCGGAGCCGATCCGTCGACCATTCGACCCGATCGACGCGCTGCGCACGCCCTACCGCATCGATATCTATCAGACCGTCTACTACGTTCTGAACAGCATGGACGATCTGTTCGGACTCGCCGAACAGGACCTGATCGGGCTGATCCGGAAAGCGCGCGCGCTCGGCCAGTTCGAACCCACTTATCCGCCAAAAGAAAAGGAAGCAGCCTGAAAATGAGCGAAGACCTGAAAGAGCAGAAATGCGAACCCTGCGAGGGTGGAACCCAACCGCTGGACCGTGACCGCATCGACACCCTTCTGACGCAAGTTCCCGGATGGGAAGTCGCCGAAGACGGCAAGAAGATTTTCCGCAAGTTCGAGTTCAAGGGCTTCTACAAGACCATGGCCTTCATCAACGCGATGGCCTGGGTGGCCAACCAGGAAGGACACCATCCCGATTTCGAGGGCGGCTACAACTTCTGCCTGGTGAACTTCACGACCCACGCCATAGACGGCCTGAGCGAGAATGATTTCATCTGCGCGGCCAAGCTGAACGCGCTGCTGGATGAGTGACGCGCTCGATCGGGCCGAAGATATCCGGCCCGGTCCCCGCCAAAGGCTCGGCCGGGCGATCGCCGAGGTCAACCGGGTCATTCTCGGCAAGGCCGAACAGATCGACCTGGCGTTTTCGGCCCTGCTGGCCGGCGGCCACCTGCTGATCGAGGACCTGCCCGGCGTCGGCAAGACCACGCTGGCCCATGCCATCGCCATCGTCACCGGCGGCCGCTGGCAGCGCATTCAGTTCACCAACGATCTTCTGCCGGCCGACATTCTGGGTGTCTCGGTATGGCGAAGGGCCGACGAAACTTTCGAATTCCGACCCGGCCCGATATTCGCGAATGTCGTTCTCGCCGACGAAATCAACCGCGCCACGCCGCGTACCCAGAGCGCGCTGCTGGAAGCCATGGCCGAACAGCAGGTGAGCGTGGACGGACATACCCATCCGCTGCCCGCGCCGTTCTTTGTCATCGCCACCCAGAATCCGCTGGACCTGGTCGGCACCTATCCGCTGCCGGACTCCCAGCTCGACCGCTTCCTGCTGCGGATCAGCCTCGGCTACCCGGCCGCCGAGCAGGAACGCGCGCTGCTGGTCGAACCCGATCGCAAGACCCTGCTGGCCGGGCTTTCGAAAGCCATGGATCCGGACGACCTGGTTGCGCTGGCCGAATCGGCCGCCGTCCTGCACGTCTCCGAACCCGTGCTCGACTATATCCAGATGCTGGTCCAGACCACCCGCACGCACGCGGCGCTGCGTGCCGGCCTGTCGCCGCGCGCCGCACTTGCCATGCTCAAGGCGGCGCGCGCGCACGCGTTGCTGCAGGAGCGCGACTTCGTGCTGCCCGACGACGTCAAGCGGATTTTCGCGCCACTGGCCGCCCATCGCCTGCAATGCCACCCCAACAGCGGAGAGCCCGAACATGTCGTCGAGCAGATCCTCGGCGAAACCCGCGTTCCCTGACGGGGGCCGGGCCAGAGCGTGGCTTGACGCCGTCCAGATCCGCTTCGCCGCCTGGCTTCGGCGGCGCGGACCGGTACATCCACCGTTGACCCTGGGCTACCGGCAGATCTACATCCTGCCGACCCGGTTCGGCTGGCTGGTCGGCCTGCTGCTGTTCGCGATGCTGCTGGGCAGTCTCAATTTCAACAACAACCTCGGGCTGTTCACGACGTTTCTGGTCGCCGGCATCGGGCTTTTGTCGATGCACATCGCGCACCGCAATCTCGACGGCGTTCGCGTGGCCGGATGCGTGCCCGGTCAGGCTTTCGCCGGCGATTCGCTCGAGCTTTCGATTTCCTTGCGCGATACCAGGGACCGGGCGCGGCGCGGACTGGTGGTCGAAAGCAAGGGGCTGCCGCCTGCCGCAGGCGTCGATCTTCCGGCCTCCGCCAGCGACGAGACCATACTGTCGATACCGACCCGCGATCGCGGCTGGATGGAAATTCCGCGGATCAGGCTGCGCACGCGTCATCCGCTGGGCTGGTTCGAAGCCTGGAGCTGGTTCTGGCCCGAGCACCGGGTACTGGTCTGGCCCAGGCCCGCCGACCAGGCGCCGCCGCTTCTCACGGCCGGCAGGTCCGACAGCCGCAACCGCGCCGGCGACGAAAGCGACGAGTTCCACGGCCTGCGCGACTGGCGCGAGGGCGATCCCCTGCACCGGATCGCCTGGAAGGCCAGCCAGCGCCATCAGCATCTTCTCGCCCGCCAGTTCACCCGCCCCGAGCGCGATCGAATCATTCTCCGGCTGGCCGATGCCCCCGGCCGGTCGCTGGAAGATCGTATTTCGATACTCGTGCGCTGGGTCATCGAGGCCGAGCGCAACGAGTTCGAGTACGGCATGGAGCTTGGCACGACCAATATCGAACCCGGCGCGGGCCGGGCGCACAGCGTCCGCTGTCTGAACGCGCTGGGAGAATTCGGATGATCGGCGCACTTTCACCGACGACCGTGGTGCTGGTGGTCGGGGCGTTCCTGTTCGCCGCCCTGCCCCACCTGGCCGCCATGCCGCCATGGCTGGCCGTGATCATCGTGCTGGCCGCAGTGTGGCGGGCCGCCGTCGAGGCGTTCGAGCTGCGCCGTCCCAACTGGCTGATCCGCGGTTTCCTGACCTTCGGCGGCCTGGCGCTGGTCATCCTGCACTATGGGACGTTCTGGGGCCGCCGCGCCGCCACGGTGCTGTTGTGCGTGATGATTGCCGCCAAGCTCTCGGAAATGTTCAGGCTGCGCGACGCCCGGGTGGTCGCCGCGCTGGGCTACTTCCTGATCGCGACCCAGTTCCTGTTCAGCCAGAAACTTCTTCTGTTCGCCTACCTGGTGGTCGGTTGCGCGCTGGTCACCGCCGCACTGATCAGAATTCAGCGGGACGCGGATTCCGCGCCGGCGCCTGCCAAGAATTTCCCGCCGACAGCCGCGGGGGCGGCGAGCGTCGTGCGCGATGGTTTTTTACTGATGCTGTTGGCCGTGCCGTTCGCGCTGGTGCTGTTCGCGCTGTTTCCGCGCCTGGCATCGCCGCTGTGGGGCATGCCCGAGAACGCGCTGGACGGCCGGACCGGCCTTTCCGACGAAATGTCGCCCGGCAACATCGCGAATCTGTTCGCCGACGACAGCCCCGCCTTCCGGGTCTCGTTCGACGGCCCGCCGCCGCCGCGCAGCGAGCGCTACTGGCGCGGCCCCGTCCTGTGGCGGTTCGACGGTCGCACCTGGCGCAGGTTGTTTTATTCCAACCGCGCCCCGGAGCGCACGCCGCGGCCGGGTCCGGGTGCATTCGCCTACACGGTCCAGCTGGAGCCCAGCGAGCGGCGTTGGCTGTTCTCGCTGGACTACCCGGTGCGTGCGCCCGAAGACGCCCGCTTGACCGCGGATTTCGAGCTGATCAACAAGACGCCGGTGACGACACTGATGTCCTACGACGTGATCAGCCAGCCCGATTTTCGGGACTCCGTGGACCTGTTGCAGACCATGCGTCGTTTCGCGTTGCTGCTTCCCGAAGACAGCAATCCGCGCACGCGGGCCTGGGCCGAAGAGCTCCGAAGCCGATACCCGGCAGACGACCGCGCATTGATCGACGCGGTGCTGGCCTGGTTCAACCGGGAAGATTTCTTTTACAGCCTCGAGACCGCGCCGCTGGGTCGACACAGCGCCGACGAGTTTCTGTTCGACCTTCGCGTGGGCTACTGCGAATACTACGCCTCGGCTTTCGTCGTGCTGATGCGGGCTGCGGGGATTCCCGCGCGCATCGTCACCGGCTACCAGGGCGGGTTCTGGCAGCCCGCCGACGAATACCTGCTCGTCCGCCAGTCGGACGCCCACGCCTGGGCCGAGGTCTGGCTGGAAGGCCAGGGATGGACGCGCGTCGATCCCACCGCGGCGGTGTCCCCTTCGCGCATTCGCGACGGTGCACGCAGCGCGCTGTCCGGCGCCGACGGCTGGTTGAGCGGGGAATGGCTTTACCAGCTGCGCAACCAATACGACCGGCTGCAGAACCTCTGGAACCGCTGGGTACTGGGCTTCGATGCCAGGCGCCAGCAGGATTTCCTGGCCTCGCTCGGCCTCGACAGACTGCCGCCGGGCGTCAAGGCGGCCCTGCTCGTAGCGCTGGCGGCTCTGGTGCTGGTGCCGCTGGCGCTGTTGCTGCAGGCCTCCACGAATGCCCGCCGGCGCCGCGACAGGCTGGACCGCACCTGGGATCGCTTGTGCCGCAGACTTCGGCGTGCCGGCGTTCATCCGATGGTCGGCGAAACGCCGCTGGAAATCGCCCGACGCTCGACCGAACGCATCGGCAACGGTCACGAACTGGTCACGCTGGCCGGCGAGTATTCGTTGTTGAAGTACGGGGCCTTCCGCACCGAAAACGCGGTGACGGCGTTCGGCAGAAAAAGCGCTCGATGGCGGCCGATTGCAAGGAACCCGCGCTCCTTGAAGCAGTCCTAATATACGTAACGACAGAAAAGAGGTCTCCCCCCATGAAACCGTTCCGCTTGATGATCGCGCTGACCTTCGGTGCCGTTGCCGGCTGTGCCTCCGTCCCTGCGCCACTGCAAGGCGATTATTCGGAATCGTTCTACCCTGACCAGGCCACCGACCGGTCGATCGGCGCCGACGTTCGCTGGGGCGGTGTCGTGGTCGAGACGCGCCCGGAGTCCAGGCGCACCTGCATCGAAATTCTGGCCCAGGAACTCGACCGCTCGACCCGGCCAGTGCGGTCCGATCGTGAATACGGTCGGTTTATCGCCTGCCGCAATGAGTTCATCGATCCCGAAATCTTCGTCAACGGGCGCGAGGTGACCGTTGCCGGAGAACTCACCGGGTTCCGCCAAGGCAAGGTCGGCGAGTTCGAGTATGTCTACCCGGTGGTGGCCGCCGACGCGGTCTACCTGTGGCCCGAACGCCAGGAACACTATTGGTACGGTCACGGCTACTACAACTGGGGTTACCCCTATTACTGGCCGTACTATCGCGCGCCTTTTTACTATGGCGGAATCGGAACGCGCTTCTATTACCCCTATCCCCGCACGTACATTCATGGCTCGTCTTCGCCGCAGGCTTCGGGCAAGACCAACACAGCGGCCAAAAAACACTAACCTGCAAATGACTGTATCTTGATATAGTAGAGGCATGAAACTTTCCCGGCGGCAGAGCGAGATCCTCGACTACATACAGGCCCGCCTGGCGTCGGACGGTCTTCCGCCGACGCGGGCCGAGATCAATCGGCATTTCGGATTTTCATCCCCCAACGCGGCCCAGTCACACCTGCGCGCACTCGAGAAGAAAGGCGCGATCCGACTCAATCCTCGTCTCGCCCGCGGCATTGTCCCGCTCAGTACGCACGAAAATACAGCCGACCGGCCGGGCATTCCGCTGATCGGCCGCGTGGCGGCCGGCCAGCCGTTGCTGGCGATCGAGAACCAGGAGCGAATGGTGGAACTGGATTCGCAGCTGTTTCAGCCCCGGCCCGATTACCTGCTGCGGGTGACCGGAAACAGCATGATCGACGCCGGCATCCTCGACGGCGACCTGCTCGCCGTGCACCGCACGCCCGATGCGCGCTCCGGTCAGATCGTCGTCGCCCGGATCAACGACGAAGTCACCGTCAAGCGCCTGCGCCGCGAACCTCATCGAATCGTGCTCGAAGCCGCCAACCCCGAATTCGAGGATATCCGAGTCGCCGACGGTGACGACTTCGCCCTCGAAGGCCTCGCCGTCGGCGTCATGCGCGACCTCTAGTGTACCCCGTCGTTAATCCCGTAACATTCAGAGTGTGACTGAATCGACAGTGCAAGGCGCGATCCGCAGGGAATGGCAAGCCCTTTACAAGGGTCGGAACGCCGCAACGTCGACTCAGACGCACGCCCAAAGGGCGAGTCCGAAAGAGACGAGGATTCGCGCTCATCTGCGGCGTTAGGGCTCTTGGAAAGGCAATAAGCATTCTCGGCGAGCCCTGCCTTGGAGCTAAGCGCTTTCCGACTCGCTGAAACTTACAGGATTAGCGACGGGGTACACTAGTGGGCCATGATCAAATCCGGTGCGCTTCGCTTTAGGCTCTAAGGAATCTAAACTTCCTGCGAGAATTGATTTGCTTTTAATCGGCGCTTCTGCGAAACGCTGATTCTGGTTTTTTATTCTACGCTAATTGAGAAATTACTCATACGCGCGCAAGTTTGCGCCATTGGGAAAGCCAGGACTGCATCAGCCAG
>Ga0102926_1002865_pt1 | contig 9950 bp, 8 predicted proteins | sample SalPonR1_A_D2_MG_FD_78173 | JGI IMG/M metagenome (GOLD analysis project Ga0102926, IMG submission 78173) | Salt pond soil microbial communities from South San Francisco under conditions of wetland restoration - Salt Pond MetaG R1_A_D2_MG | ecosystem: Environmental > Aquatic > Marine > Intertidal...
CCGTGGTCAATGTGTCCTACTGTGCCAATATTCAAATGCGGTTTTGATCTCTCAAATTTTGCCTTCGCCATTGTTCTGTTATACCTCCCTATTGCATTTATAATTCACCTGAGACACTAAGTGCCTTGTGAATTTTATCATATTCACTGAAAAATCTATACACTCCATGCAAAAAAAACCGGAGTATTCTACTCCGGGGTATGATAAAAAGTCTGGAGCCGACTTCCGGACTTGAACCGGAGACCCCATCCTTACCATGGATGTGCTCTACCTGCTGAGCTAAGTCGGCATTACCTTACAAATAGCTGGTGGTGGGAGAAGGATTCGAACCTTCGTAGGCGAAAGCCGGCAGATTTACAGTCTGCTGCCTTTGACCACTCGGCCATCCCACCACTTGTCAAACTTGATTATGGAGCCGGCGATCCGACTCGAACGGACGACCTGCTGATTACAAGTCAGCTGCTCTACCAACTGAGCTACACCGGCATGCCGCTGGTTTATTATACTTACTGAACTGTTTCTGTCAACACCTGATTTTTACAATATCTATTTATTTTTTCAGGTCTTTCTTAGTGGTTCTATCTGGTTTTTTGATGAAATGACAGGCGGACTAACTTTAATTCATCTGTTCGCCTGACATTTTACTTACTCCTATCTATTTAAGTGTTATGTGCGTACCAGTCTTTCCTTCAAGGGCTTCTTTTGCCTTGAAAAGAGAGGTTATGATGGCAGTTCCTGAAGGCTTATTCTCAACAAACTGCAGGCAGGCCTCTACCTTTGGAAGCATGCTTCCAGGAGCGAACTGGCCTTCCTCTATGTACTTGAGTGCTTCCTCTTTATTCATTTTTGACAGAGCCTTCTGGGTAGTTTTGTTAAAATCTATGCAGACCTGTTCAACTTCAGTAAGGATCAAAAGGTCATCTGCGTCTACTTCCTCGGCAAGTTTAGAACAGGATTTATCCTTGTCGATAACGGCATCAACACCATGGTAACCTTTATCATCTTTGATAACAGGAATGCCTCCGCCGCCTACGGTAATGACCACTACTCCATTTTCAACCATTTTTTCAATAGACCCGACTTCAACAATATCCAGTGGCTGGGGAGACGGTACAACACGCCTGTAACCTCTACCTGCATCCTCTACAAAGTCAAAACCCTTTTCTTTCTCGATCTTTTCGGCTTCTTCTTTTGTGTAGAACATTCCCACTGGCTTTGAGGGTTTATGGAAAGCAGTATCGTCTGCTGCTACTTCTACCTGAGTAACTACTGTAACTACATCTCTCTGTTTTCCCTCCTCCCTGAAAACTTTCTGAAGAGCCTGCTGTATATGATAACCAATATATCCCTGTGACATGGCTCCACATTCGGCCAGGGGCATTACAGGAGTGCCACCACCCTCGTTTGCAGAGTAGTCCATGGCGAGCTGTATCATCCCTACCTGGGGACCGTTTCCATGTCCTACTATCACTTTATTTCCACTGTTGGCGAGGCTGACTATTGTCTCTGCTGCCTTTTCAACTGCCTTGATCTGTTCCTCAGGAGTCTTTCCAAGGGCATTGCCTCCGAGGGCTACAACAATTTTTTTAGTCATGATCAGATATGCTCCTTAACAAAGGGTTGCATACATGACAGCTTTGATGGTATGCATTCTGTTCTCGGCTTCATCGAATACCTTGGACTGGGGAGATGAGAATACCTCGTCTGTTACTTCCATTTCAGGGATACCATACTTCTCGTTGATCTCGTTTCCAATTTTGGTGTTAAGATCATGGAAAGAAGGAAGGCAATGAAGGAAAATTGCATCAGGGTCAGCGTTGTCCATAACTGCCTTTGTTACCTGGAAAGGTTTGAGAAGCTTGATCCTGGTTTCCCATACCTCTTCGGGCTCACCCATTGATACCCAGATGTCAGTGTAAATGGCATGCGCTCCTTTTGTGCCCTCTTCAACGTTATCCGTAAGGGTTACAGTGCTTCCGTTCTCGCTGGCGATTTCTTTTGCCCTGGCTACAAGGTCATCTGCAGGGAAAAGCTCTTCAGGGGCACAAACAGTGTAGTTGACGCCCATCTTTGCGCAGGCGATCATCAATGAGTTAGCTACGTTATTTCTGCCGTCACCCATGAATACGAAGTTAAGGCCTTCAAGTCTGCCAAAATTCTCTTCAATAGTCATAAGGTCAGCAAGCATCTGCGTGGGATGAAACTGATCGGTAAGGCCGTTCCAGACAGGGACACCTGAATCCTTTGCAAGTATCTCAACTGTTTCCTGGCTGAAGCCCCTGTACTCAATTCCGTCGTAGTACCTTCCAAGAACCTTGGCTGTATCGGAAATGGATTCCTTCGCTCCCATCTGAGAAGTACCGGGACCAAGATAGGTTACACCCATGCCAAGATCAAAGCTCGCAACCTCGAAAGAACAACGTGTACGGGTTGAAGTTTTCTCAAATATCAGTGCGACGTTCTTGCCTTCAAGATAACGATGAGGTACTCCCGCTCTTTTCATTCTCTTAAAATCCCTGGACAGATCAAGGAAATACTTGATATCTTCCTTGGAATAATCAAGAAGTGCCAGCAAACTTTTTCCTCTCATGTTTACACCCATTATTAAATCCTCCTGTATTGTATTAATTTTGAAAAATTTAATTTACATTTTCTTTAAGCATTAGTACATCATTCCTTTATTGAACCTTTTCGCGAACCATTGGCATGGTCATGCAGCGTGGCCCACCTCGACCTCTTGAAAGCTCTGCTGAAGGGATGACGTAGAGTTTTACTCCATTGTCCTCTAGGAGTTTGTTGGTTACTACATTGCGGTCATAAACTATAACTTCTCCCGGCGCAATGGCAAAGGTATTTGAACCGTCACTCCACTGCTCACTTGAGACATCAATAAGGTCTCCTCCACCACAGAGGATAAGTTTAACTTCATCAATTTCAAGATACTTCCTGAGAATGAAATCAAGGGTGTTTTCTTCCTTGGTGTACTGAAGTTTACCGTCTTTTCCGCTAATTGAAAAGACTTGAAGTGGTTCTTCAATTTCTGGATTAATGGTTAAAATGTCCCTGTCTATCATTGTAAATACGGTGTCGAGATGCATTAATGCACGTTTTTCAGGGATCCTGAACACAAGGACCGTTTCAAATCCGTCCTTTCCGTTCAGAATATTTTCCGCAAAGATCTCTATACCTTTTGGCTCGGTTCTCTGGGATATCCCTACGGCTATAACCTTGTCATTAATTATCAGTTCATCCCCTCCCTCAATGTGGTAGGGAAGATCGCGCTGGTAATAGAAGGGGATCTCCTCATCTCGAAACATTGGATGATACTTGAATATGTATTTACCGAAAAGGGTCTCCCTGTTTCTGATGGGGCTCCACATATGGTTCATGGAGACTCCGGAGCCTATCAGCGAAAACACATCGCAGGTAAAGTAAAGGTTGGCATAGGATTAGTTACGAAAGGATGATTGGCTTCGATATGATCCACCAGTGTTTCGAGAGGATATTTCGGAAATTCAGTCCTTCTTATTCCAGACATGGCATAGTCAACCATATCGTATGTAGAAACGTCATCAAGTAAAAATTTTTCTCAGAATTGTGATGGCTTTCTGAGATTTTATATTGGCTTCTGAAATAAATTCATCCACGAAAGCCTCTTTCACGTCACTCTGCTCAAGGGACTCCCTGATAAGATCATGAAGATAAAAAATCTCAACTCATAGTCCCGTAACACTTTCCCAAACTGGTCATGTTCTGCAACGACATCATTAACGTAAGGAACTTCGTCAAAGAGGAACTCCTCCATCAGTTCAGGAGTGATATTTTTCAACTCCCTCCCTGGATGATGCAAGATTACTTTTTTTAATTTTCCTATTTCCGAAAAGACCTGAATTTTTGCCATTTTAATACAGCAAATTTCCTGTAATTATTATGCGCTTACTCCAGTTTTTCCGGTACTTTATAGTCCGTTATTTAACAGTTTATAAAGTACCGGAAATATTAAACTCAGAGCGTTATTCAGTCCGCCTTTGCTGCCTTAAGTATCATTCCGTTGGTAAAGAAAACCATTACTATATAAACAACACAGCCACCCAGTCCTTAAAGGATCGGAGCTTCAACCCATCCAACCTGAGCATAAAGGACAAGATAAACGTTAAGTGCAAAGCCTGTAAGCATCGAGAAAAGGCACGCTTTGAGGTCCGCCTCGACGAAGGTCGCCATGGTAACAGGTCCGACAAACATCGCGATAAATCCTCCTGTACCTATAAAGGCGCTCTGATTTAATATTCCCTGGGGTAAGATAGGTCAGCACAAGACAGAACACACTCCTTTTTTCCTGTCTGAAATAATTACAGGAAAGATGATAGCCTTTTACATTGTGCATTTCTCATAGTGGGAATCTTTACAAACAGGTTTCTTTTAAAGCAGAGTGCACAAGGTTTCAGTTATCCTGCTAATCGTGGGCTGCTTTTTCCATAATCGGTTATAAAAGGCATATGACAGTTCTTTTAGGGAATATAACTGTCATATTTTCAATATTTAAGTAATGGATATGGAGGGATTATTTACTTAAGTTGACATCAATACATATATGTGACTTTTTGTGCATTTTAAAACATATAACCTCACTAAGCTGTTGGTCATAATCATCTATTTGACAAGTCTCTTTTCTTATTATCGACCCGCCGGTTTTCTGAAAAGGGAGGATAATTTATCATATCAATTCCTCTGCATTATTGATAAAAACTCTTATCCCCGCCTTGGATATGTAGTCTTTTCTGCTGAATTTTTCAAGTTCTTCTTTAAGGCTGCATGTATTTTCATCCTCACAGAAGATCATGAAGACCCACTCCTTGCCAGGAAAAACAGCGTTACCCCAGTGGGTCTTTTCTCCCTGGTTATCCTTGCCCAGTACGTCCTTCCAGACTGTATAGCCCTTTACTCCTACATTATCGAGGATCTCCATAAGCTCTTCACTGATGCTTTCATTGCATGTTATCCAGAGCATTTTCAATGTTGTTCACCTCTTTTGGCTTCCTCGAACCTTTTCGTTCTTCTGACCTTTTCTTCAAACAGAGAATAGATAACAGGTACAAGGACAAGAGTGATCAGCATTGAGACGAGAAGTCCTCCCATTACCGATACAGCGAGAGGCTTCCACATCTCGGATCCCATGGCATTGCTCAGGGCCATCGGAGTCATTCCCAGAAACGTTGTCATTGTAGTCATAAGAATGGGCCTTAATCGTCTTTCACCTGCCTCGAGCAGGCTCTCTCTCAGGCAATTTCCTCTAGCCCTGACAAGATTGATGTAATCTACCAGCACAATGGCGTTATTGACAACAATACCAATGAGCATTATCACTCCCAGAATACCCTGAAGAGACAGATACAGGCCTGTTGCAAGATATGCTATAACTACTCCAGAAAGAGCAAAAGGAATACTGAACATGATAACAAAGGGGTCAAGATACGCCTCGTACTGCCCCGCCATGACCATATAGACCAGCAGTATCCCGAACAAAAGAAGATAACCCATCTGCCGGAAGGCATCAGCCTGTTCCTCGATCTGGCCTCCATAGCTTATTCTTACTCCTTCGGGGATTGCCATCTCTTCAATGGCTACTTTAGCATCTTCTACTACGTCTCCAAGCGCACGTCCCTGAACATTTCCCTCCACCGTTACATATCTCTGCTTGTTCTTCCTGTTGATCTGAGGTGGACCTACTTCTTCAGTAACTTCGGCTATGGATGAAAGTTTTACAAGATCTCCCTTTCGGTCAGATACGGGAAGCCTGTAAAGAATATCCATATTGTTTCTCTGCTCTTCCTTGAGCCTCACGTTGATAGGATAATCATCCTCACCTTCCCAGAAATTTTCACTGATCTCATAACCATAATAATATGTTCTGAGAGTCTGCCCCACAGCAGCAGTGCTTATACCAAGCAAGGATGCTTTTTCCTTGTCCACCATGGTCCAGACTTCGGGGCGGTCCTGTTTCTGGCTTATTGAAATGTCAACTGCTCCACCAACTTCTGAAAGCCTTTCCCTGACCTTTTCAGCAGTCTGGATAACAACAGAAAGATCATCTCCGTAAACTTCAATATTAAGAGGCTTGGATCCCAGAAATATAGCCTTTATCGGAGAAGATACAAGAACTGTCATTTTTCCTATCCCCGGTTTTTTCTGGAGCCATTTCCTCACTACCTGTGCCACCTCGAAAGCAGAGCGTTCTCTCTCTGACTTGTCCACAAGTTTCATTCCAACAGTTCCAATATTGGATCCGGATTCCTCCCCGGCAGCCACTGAATATCCCTCTTCATCCATTCCATCATAACCATATATCGTTTCAGCTTCAGGAAAGTTTTCATTGCAAAAAGCGATTACTTCCCTTACCAACTCATCCGTTTCCTCAATCCTGGTACCTTGGGGAAGTGTAAAAGTTACCTGTACGTCCCCTGTATCAGGATCCGGGGTAAGCTCGGTACCAATAAATCCAAAACCATAGAAAGTCAGGCCAAGAATTACTACAGCAAAAGCAATGATCTTGAACCGATTATCAAGGGACCAATCAAGAAAATCCCTGTATTTTTTCTCAATTGTTGAAAGCAGCCTGTCCGAAAACTTGTGGATATAACGTTTACCCCCACTGCTTGAGAAAAAGCGGCTTCCCATCATCGGAATAAAAGTAAGACTTACAAAAAGGGAAGCCACTACTGCAATTACTATGACAATTGTAAGAGAGGAAAAGAAAACTCCAACCAGTCCCGAGATGAAGGCAAGTGGCAAAAGTACAACAGCTGTTGTAAGAGTTGAAGCGACCAGAGCACTCCCAACCTCTCCTGCACCAAGAACTGCAGCTATGTGTTTACGTTCTCCCTGCTCAATGTGGTAGATTATCTGGTCTGTTGCAACTATAGAATTATCCACTACCATTCCTGAGGCCACCGCAAGGGCGGAAAGGGTGAAGATGTTGATGGTGTAGCCCATTTTCCCCATCACAATGAATGTAATAACAAGGGAAAATGGTATTGCTCCGCACACGACCAGGGAAGCAGGCAATCTTCTTAAAAAGGCCCAGGTAACAAGAAAGACAAGAGTTATTCCAGCCAGTAGTGAAATCGCAAGGTTCTTAAGAGAGTTAAGAATAAAATCGGCTGTATCAAGGGCAACATGGTAGGTTACACCTTCAGGAAAACGGGTTTCCTTAAGTTCTTCCAGCTTGTCATGGATAAGCCCGGAAACTTCTACTGTATTTGCATCACTGTTTTTAAGAACTGCAACAAATATTGAAGATTGCTGGTAATGCCAGCCGTTCATTGTCTTCTCAGCGAATCCATCCACAACAGATGCAACATCCCCGAGGTAGACAGGCCTTCCGTTATAAACTCCTATAACAAGAGAACGGATTTGTTCGACAGATTCAAACCGTCCTTTAAGCCTGAGGTAATATTCGGTCTTACCCTGCTTTATTGAACCTGCAGGAATGTTAATATTTCCGGACTCCAGAGACCCAATTATTTGATTTACTGACATTTGATAAGCTTCAAGCCTGTTTATATCTAACTGGATCTGAATCTCCCTCTTCTGACCGCCATAAGAAAGAGTTGATCCAACACCAGGGAGCCTGGAAAGTTCTTCAATTATGGTATTTTCCGTAAAGTAACTGAGTCCCTCAAAATTTTTCTCTGCAGTTACGCTAAAACCAATTATTGGGATCATACCTGATGTTATCTGAAGTAGCACTGGTTCCTCTATATCATCAGGCATATCCTGTTTGGCCATTGGAATGATATCCCTGACATCGCCCATCTTAACGTCCAGATCAGTTCCCCACTCGAAACGTACCGTTACTACCGAAAGATTATCCAGTGACTGGGAATATATTTCATCTACTCCAGCAATGAGGGAAAGCTGATCCTCCATTGACCTGGTAACCTTCTGCTCAATATCACTTGCAGAAGCTCCTGGCCATGGAGTAATGACATTGATCACAGGAGGCTCTATGTCCGGAAGCATGTCCAGCTTGAGGTTTGTCAGGACGATGCCTCCTATCAGGATCACTGCAATAAAGACCATTAAAGTAGATATGTATCTTTTTACTGAAATCTCGGGAAGGTTCACTACTTTTTCACCTCAACTGAAGCTCCATCCCTGACCTTGTCCGAAAGGGTGGATATTACGAGATCGCCTTTTTTGAGGCCTTCCTTGATCTCCACAAGGTTATTTTCCCGGCTTCCCACGGATACGATACTTTCTTCTGCAATGTCTCCACTTAAAAGATACACCTTGAAACTGCCTGTTCCAGAGACTCTCCTTACAACATCTCGAGGAAGAGCCAGAGCCTCGTGACTGCCTGCCACTATCTCAACCCTGGCGAACATTCCAGGCTTTAGAATACCCTCTGAAGGAAGATTAACGATCACCTCTCCAGCTCTTGTTGCCGGATCGATCATCGGAGAAAGCCTTGATACCCTGCCGGTAAACTTCTTTTCCCCGGCTGCATCCACTGTCACTGATGCTTTCTGGCCGGTCTTTAATTTCATAAACTCTCTGGCTGGAACATTTCCTGAAGCCTCCAGTTTATCCTGTTTATTGATCAAAAAAGCTGGCTGCTGTGACATAGTATCACCGGGGTCTATAGATCTTTTACTGATAACACCGTCGACAGGTGCTGTTATCTTATGATATGAAAGCATCGTTTCAAGCTGAGCAAGAGAGGAACGGGCTTCCTTCAGCCTGCTTCCAGAAGATTCGTACTGTGCTTCAGAATGTTCATAGGCCTGTCTGCTTATAACATCCTGACTGTACAGTTCTTTCATTCTCCTGAAATCTTTTTCAGCTGTTCTATAATTAGTAGCGGCAATATTCACCGTTTCCCTGGCCCTGTTAATATCCTGCATTATCAAGGTGTAATCAGCTTTTGCAAGAATGTCACCCGTTTTTACAGTGTCGCCTTCTCTTACCATAACTTCAAGAACTGTCTTACCGACAACCTTGGGGACAACTGCAGCCATCTCCACTGGCTCAAGATTGGCCACGTATTCGACTTTGTCTGTGAATCTGTGTTTCTCTACGGTAACAGCGGATACATCCACTATTTCCCTGACAGGAACAACATTATCCTGTTCGAAATTCTCCATGTATCTGTAAAAAATTAATGCTGCAAAAATTAGTACAATACCAAGAACAAAGGCAGCCTTTTTCATCCAGATCAACTCCTGAAACTGTATTTCAAATCTGTAAAATCATCCCTGAAAGTAAACTTCTTTCCCCTCTTCAGGAAATAGCTGACATATCATGAAACGCCAGAGTTTTTTTGTCAAAGAAGGACTTCTTCTTATATTAAGCCCGAAAAGCAATCCATTGAAGGCCGCTTCAAAGAGAACTGCCAGCTCTTTCAGTTCCAGTTCTCCCTGAAGCTCAAGATATCCCGGCCTTAATTCTATAACCTTGTCCACAAGGTCTTCAATAAGTGTATCTGTAAATTCTGAGGCAAGACTGGCTATCTCGCCGGACTTTCTCTGGGCCTCCAGATTCATCTGAAGCAAAAGAAGAGCAGATTGCTGATTGACAAGATAATATTCAAACACCTTTTCTCCACGCTCAAGGAAAAAGGTTCTCAGGTCTTTTTCCTCAAGATCTTTACTGGTGGGTATCATGATCTTTCTTACCAGATTCATCTCCTCATCAAGAATAGTCTTGAAGAGTTCAATTTTACTTTTGAAATGCCAGTAGAGAGCTCCCTTGCTAACACCAGCATTTTTTATAATTGAACCTGTACTGGTACCGTAATAACCATAAAAGGCAAAGGATTCTCTGGATACATCAATTATCTTTTGTCTTATATTGTCCTTGGAACATTCCAAACAAAAACCTCCCGACCGGTCGGTCTTATTGTCAGAACAAATATATGACAGATCCTTGGATCTGTCAATATTAGATCCTCC